>JAEEGL014121817.1_pt1 | contig 11032 bp, 4 predicted proteins | sample 9134231 | NCBI WGS metagenome assembly JAEEGL01 (sample SAMN16246548, study PRJNA631951) | gut metagenome | biome: gut microbiome; feature: rumen; material: fiber-attached | host: Bos | place: Iran: Karaj | collected 2018-10
AATTCATCAACCTTAGCACCGCCTAATTCTTCTTCAAGCCAAGAGCGCATAATCTTCTGACTGCGCATAACAAATGGCATTTCAAGCAGTTCATCCATATTTCTGAGAATAGGTATATAAGAAGGGCAATAAAGACCGCGCTCTTTGCCTAAACCGTCTTTAACAGCCTGAACAAAACTGACTAATTCTTTTGTCTTAGAGTTATATAATTTCATGATTTAGCTATTATAACATATTTTTATATTTAAATATTATTTAATCTGACAAATGTGTACAAATCCCTCAGAATTCTGAACGTAATTACGTTTAAGAATCTTCTTCGCTTCTTTGGCTTTTTCTAAGCTGTCAGTAACAGAAAACATAGTTGGCCCGCTACCAGATATACCAGAAACAAGCATACCAATCTCACTCATTTGCTTAACTGCTTCTTCAAAACCAGGGATTTTAGATTTTCTATAAGGTTCAGCCAAAACATCCTTTAAAACTTCTATTGCAAGTTTTTCATTTTTGGTAAAAGAAGCCTGAACAAATGTTGCAAGATTTCTGCCATATTCTATTGTTGTGCTTCTTTCATATTTTTGAGGAAGAAGTGCTCGCATTTCTGAAGTCGCAAGAGAGATTCCTGGATAAGCCAAAATCCAATACCAATTTTCAAAATGAGGAACAGATACACAAATACGACTTTGTGTCAGACTCATAAGCTGAATACCGCCTAAAAATGCTGGCGCAACATTATCGTAATGAACAGAACCGCTGACACTGCCTTCTAGTTTTCCCATCATCAACAAAAGTTCTTTATCATCAAAAGGCTTAGCAAAGAATTGATTTAAAGAAGAAAAAGCTGCAACTACAGAGCTAGCACTGCTACCTAACCCGCTGCCGACAGGCATATTCTTAAACAATTCAATTTTAAAGGTTTTCCTTTTATCTTCTGGGAGCTGTTCTAAGAAATATTCAGCACAAGCCTGAACAAGATTCTTTTTGCCAGATTCTTTTAAATCAGCTAGTTTACTGCACCAAGGACCAGTCATTTCAAATGAATACTCATCGGAACTGCGAACAGTAACAGTATCACCTAATTTGGTTCCGTCAATTGGAGCAACAGCAGCTCCTAGAACGTCAAAACCTACGCTAATATTACCAATTGAAGCCGGAGCGAACGATGTTACCTGCATTTCTTAACCTTTCCTAGGGAACAAAGGGGCGAGGGAAGCCTCAATCCCTCAATCCTTACTCTCTCGTCCAATTGAGAGTGCGGAGAATATCAGCAAAAACACCAGCAGCTGTTACTTCGTTGCCAGCTCCATAACCTCTTAAAACAAATGGTATAGGAGTGTAATATTCGCTATAGAAAGCCAAAGCATTTTCGCCATTTTTAACGGCATAAAGCGGGTCATCAGCATCAACTTCAGCAATTTTGACGCTGCATTTGTTCCCGTCTATTTCCCCAACATATCTTAAGCGTTTACCCTTAGATTTAGCCTTTTCAATCATCTCAGAGAGAATCTTATCCGCAGTAGGAAGTTTTTTCATAAAATCTTCTTTTGTTCCTGTAAAATCTAATTCTTTAGGTAAAACGCTTTCTACACTTATATCGCTAAGTTCGTATTTAAAGCCGACTTCTCTAGCAAGAATCAAAACCTTACGGGCAACATCCATACCGCTTAAATCATCTCTTGGGTCGGGTTCTGTAAAACCTTTTTCTCTAGCTATTTTTGTGGCTTCAGAAAGACTCATGCCCTCGTCTAGTTTTCCAAAAATAAAGCTGAGAGAACCAGAAAGAATGCCTTTGAACTTAATTAGTTTATCGCCAGCAAAAATGAGTTTTTTCAAATTGTCTATAACAGGCAACCCGGCGCCGACATTTGTTTCATAAAGAAACTGACGACGCTGTCTTAATGCAGTAGAGCGAAGGTCTGCATAATAAGCCAAATCCCTGGTGTTAGCCTTTTTATTGGGTGTAACAACATGTAAGCCTTCATCCATTGCTTCAATATAGCAGTTAGCAACATCCTGATTGCTGGTGCAGTCTACTAAAACAGGGTTTATAAGCTGATGTTCATTAACCCATGAAAACATCTTTGTCATATCAACATCAACAGAATCTTTGGCAAGTGCTTCTTTCCAATTATCAAGATCTATACCTTTTTCATCTAGAAGCATTTTCTTCGAATTAGCAATACCACAGACTTTCAAAGTAATATTGCGTTCTTTCAAGAATTCTTTCTGTTTCTTAATCTGATTAAGAAGCGCAGAGCCTATATTGCCGCTTCCGACAAGCATAACTTCAATAAACTGCTGAACATCAAAGAAAGCCTGGTGAGTGTTTACAACAGCTCTTGTCGCAGACTTTTTATCTATAACAACAGAAATTGAACGTTCGGAAGAGCCTTGGGCTATTGCGACGACATTAACTCCTGCCTGCGCCAAAGCTTTGAAAAACCTTGCAGACAAGCCTTTTTTGGTTTTCATATTGTCACCGACAATAGAAATAATACTCAAATCATTTTTGAATTCTATTGGTTCGAGAAAGCCGCTTTGCAATTCAAGCTCAAATTCATCATTCAAGGCATCTTTTACTTTTTCTAAGTCATTTGATGAGATACAAAAACATATAGAATATTCAGATGAGCTTTGAGTAATCAAAGAAACAGAAACTTCTGCTCTTGAAATCGCTGCAAAAACACGGCTTGCCATACCAACCAAGCCTTTCATACCAGGACCCGATACGTTGACCATAGTCTGCTTTTCCAGCAGAGATATAGATTTAACTACCAAACCACTTTTATCTGGTTCATCAGAAATCAAAGTACCGTCAAAGTCTGGTTTGAAGGTATTTTTAATATAACAGGGTATATGATAAGTTGCTAATGGAGTAATAGTCTTAGGATGAAGCACCTTTGCGCCAAAATATGACATTTCCATTGCTTCTCGATAGGTTAACTGAGAAAGCAAATGTGCATCTGAAACAATACGTGGATCGGCGTTAAAAGCCCCGTCTACATCTGTCCATATTTCGCAGCAATCTGCATTTAAGCAGGCAGCAACACAGGCAGCAGAATAGTCAGAGCCATTTCTTCCTAAGGTTACAGCTTTCTTATCGTGAGAAGTGGCACCAAAACCAGGCATTACAGCTATATCAATCTTAGAAAAATCACATTTTGCAAAGTTCTTTCTGCTGCTTTCTATATTAACAACAGCATTTAAAGCCGGACCTTTGGCTTCAAATGCTTTTATTGAGTCGAAAATTTCAGCTTTCTTACCCTTCGCCTGCAAAATTTGTTCCATCAAAGCGCAGGAAAGACGTTCGCCACAAACACTGACATCTGCGCAGAAAGAGTCTTCGTAGCCCTTCATATAAGCAATACACTTTGAAGTAACAGCCCAGTAATCTGCTCGGTTTTTCAAAATTTCTTCCAACTTTGCTTTTCTTTCTTTGCCAATCAAAGATTCAGATTCATCGAAAAGATTTTTGAAAAGAACGAGTAGTCTTTCTATAACTTCTTTATAAGATTCACCTTTTGCGGCTGTATCCATCATTTCAATGAGAGTATTGGTAACTGTTGCCGGAGCGGAAAGAACCACCGCAACTTTTTCTTTTTCTGCTGCTTTTATTATTATTTCTGAAGCTTGTTCAAAGCGCTGCCAATTACCTAAAGAAGTTCCACCGAATTTCAATACTTTCATTAAATACTCCAAATTTGCTTGTTATCGCTGTTTTCAATTATTAGATTTTTTATTATTTTCTAAGATTCTAACACCTATATTTTTATCTTTTACCCTGAAAAATAGTTTTATTCTTCTTCTCAATTCTGAGTAGTCTTCTACATCAACGCTAATAGAAGGAAATTTTTCTTTTTCTATATCTCGAGGAACTTTAAAATCATAAACATAAGGCGTTGCTTTTCTTAATTTAAAATGAATATCACCATTAATTGCTCTGTTTATTTCAATATTTTTTTCTTGTGATAAGTTTTCTTGTTCTTCTTCATCTTTCTGATTAGGAATATCCAGCCTGATTATTCCTTTTGAAATTCCAGTATAATAGACCTTAGCAGTAGAAGATACTGAATCTAATTCAGCCCCATTTCCTTTTTCTTTGTCTAGATTAGTCCACTTAACATTGTCATCAATAAAAACATCTAATTTATATTCAACATCTGTTTTGAATACGAAGTCACCATTATTTTCAAACAATGCAATCATATCGACAAATGTTCCATTACGTCTACCTAGTTCACCTATTCTTTGTATTGTATTTGTTCTTGTTCCATCTGAATTTGTATCTGAATAGAAATGGTCTTCGACTCTAACATTTTGGTTAATAAATTCCAAATCATTATTTAATAATAATTTGCGAATATAGTTATCTACTTTTTCTGTTTTTATTGTTTTATCATCAATAGAATAAATAGTGTAATAGGGTCTTAAAGCAGGTTCTTTCATTAATGACTTATAATCATAAGCAGAACCGAGATTTTCTACAAAAGTATTGTATTCATCTTCATTTGAGACACCTCTTAAAGATTTATACAAAGTTGAATTATTTATTCTTAAACAACCAGTTGCCAAACATGGTGGGAAAAACATCTGTTCGCCTGTCTCAACATTGGTTACTCTAATAATAATATTAGGCGCATCATTATCAAGAATTCTTAAATATTTTGCTTCCTTTCCTTTTTCTGCAACTTCTGTTAACGGTCTTCTATCAATCCAATCTTTGGCAGTAGAAGGAGTATTGCCTAAATCTATATATTCATCACTAGTTTCACCTTTATATCCATAACAAGTCTCAGGACTATCTTCAACTATCTTTCCAATAGAAGGATTCAAATTTCCTTTACCTTCAGGAGAACCTTCCTTGGCAAAAATTGAATATCGGATAAATCCATCAATAGGATAAAAAGCTACTACATCAGTAAATATATCTTTTACAACCCTCTGAATATTTTCAGGATAATCCCAGTGTTCTTTATCTGCCCAAACTTCACCATCAATAAGACATTCATTAATTTTACCAAAGGAATACCTGCCAAATAATTCTTTAGCATAATTATCTTTAATAGTCACACCAGGCATTTCATACCAATCGCTAGTAGTACATATGCTTCGTTTTGCATTAGGTGTATTTCCGTCATATCCAGAAGTATTTGCTGTATCTTGGAAAGTAATTATTGGAGGAGTTCTATCTTTACAGAAAACAGATATGAAATTTTTGTCATTATCAATCTCTTCGGCTTCGACTATAGTTGAATTACTCAATAGTTTTTCTTTAAAATTAGAATAAACTGGTTTTAATGCATTAGCATAGTCTGGTTTAAATGGTTTAAATTTTTTTACATATTCATAATTACTATCCATACAGAGATAAAAAGTACTTGTACCAGGAGTATTAATATATTGATTCAAAGGAAAATTAACAAGCCTATAAATCTCTGTATCATTCTCTCTATAAGACAAACTAAAATGTTCATTCATAAAATCCTTAAAAGATATTTCTTCTTCAGTTAAAACAGCATGAGATGAAAAATCCTTAAAATATTTTTGAGCAGTCTCCTCGTAAACTTTTCCTTCAGGAATAGTTGATTTATTAACAATAGGATATGGTTTATTTCTTTTCTGGAAAGGATTAAAGTTTAAGTCTACATCCTCAAATGTTTCAAAATATCGTCCGTCTTCATTATCAAATACTTTTATATTAGACAAGTATTTATCCATAGGAGATTCTGCTAAAGCAACAGAAGATAATAATAAGCTTCCAAAGACAGCAAATAAAAGTTTTGGTTTCATAAATAATCTCCTTAGAAAATAATCTATTTTCTATTATATCATAATAATATGGAGATTTTTAATATATTAAATCTGCATTTTTAAGCCTCAAATAAGGACGCAACTTCAGACACTTTTATATCGTCTTCTATCTCAAGCTTAATAGGAATCCTTAACCAAAGCTATTCTGAAACCAGTATAGGCACCGGCATTATAAGGCCCGCACCATTGACGCTTCCCTGAACGGCACAGATGGGGCGGACTTAGATAGCCGCCGCCTCTCCAAATAGCTGACATATCAACAGGCAAAGGAGTATAGGGGTCTGTAATCGGAGTAGACGAATAAACCCTCAATGTGTCTTTGCACCATTCCCATACGTTGCCATGCATATCATAAATACCCCAGTTGTTTGGCAGTTTTTGCCCAACAGCATGAATATGATTATCAGAGTTTTCTCCATACCAAGCCACTTCGGCAACATTTACACAGGCACCTTCTGAAACGGTAATATTTTTACCAGAATTAAGGGCAGTAGTAGTTCCTGCACGACAGGCATATTCCCATTGAGCTTCTGTAGGCAAATCAAATTTATATCCTTCTGGAATCTGGTCAGCAAGCATTTCATTTAATCTTGCTATAAAACCGCCTTCCATTGTTGCTTTATAGTAACTTATTGAATTTGCTGGATAATTGGCGTAAACGGTTGGAGTTATATTTGGTTTATTACTTCTGAAGCTCGAATGATTAATTCCCATCACAGCAAAATACTGAGCCTGAGTTACCACATATTTTCCAATATAGAAATCATTGCTTAAAGTTACTTGATGCTGAGGTCCTTCATAGTTTCCCCGGCCTAATTCTTCTGGTGGAGTTCCCATTGTAAATGTCCCAGCATTACAGTGTACCAAATCTAATTTAATCCATTTGGCTGTGTATTCCTTATCTCCAATAGAACCTTGAGGAATAGTCAGAGTATAAGAAGCAAAAGTAGGTACATCTGTTCCTATCCAGCCGCCAAAGAGATTAAAACCAGTAGTTACGTTGCCTGTTTTAATAGGATTGTTAATCACTATGTCTGGTGTGGTTACATTATATGTGATGGGATTGGAATCACCTGATTTCAAATTTCCATCGGCATAATCTAAAGTAATTGTGTAGTTAATAATGCTGTAATGAGCAGTATATTCTCTATTTCCTGACGAACCGTTAGGAATACTAACACTCATATTATTGTTTCCATTCAAATCTGTTCCGCTCCAACCGGTAAAATTGTAGCCTCTTTTTGTCGGATTAATCAGGTCGATTGTATCAGAGGCAATATTATAGCCTGTTGGATTATGCCCTGCTACTGAGCCGCCGTCTAAATTGTAGGTTATCTTGAAAGTTGCAGGTGTATAATTAGCAGTATATGTTCTTGACTCAGTAGAACCTTTTGGTATAGTCACATTTGGCTGAGGCACACCACCATTTGAACCCGTCCACCCAATAAAATCAAAGTTTTCTTTTGTTGGGGCATTAAGAACTATATCAGCAGTTGCACTGCTGTATTCAGTCGGATTAGCTATTACAAACTCTCCGCCATCAAGATCATAATTAATTGAGTATATTTTAGCAAAATTGGCAGTAAAAGTTCTACTTCCTTCTGAACTCTCAAGAATAACAAATGTTAATTGAGGTTCTGGCGTATCAGAACTTGTCCAGCCGATGAAATCATACCCAGCTTTTTTGGGATTGTTAAGAGTAATATTCGGAGAAGTTTTATTATAAGAGGATGGATTTGGTGCATCAAAGGTACAGCCGTCAACGTTTTTATAAGTCAAATTGTATCTTTGATTAAAAAGAGCATAATAAGTTCTGTTTCCTGTTGAGCCATGAGGAATAATAAGAGTCGTTTTAGGGGTATCATCTACAGAGGTTGCCCAGCCCCAAAAATCGCTGTTTGCTTTAGTAGGATTATTAAGAATAATATCGTCAGAAACAAAGCTGTATGTAGCTGGATTAGAAACTCCCTCAGCCAAAGAACCATCGTCAAGATTATAAGAAATAGTGTAAATTGGCGTGTAACTGGCTATATAAGTTAAATTGCCATGTGAACCCTGGGGGATAGTAACGGTTCTTTGATGAACATTACCGTTGGAGCCAGTCCAGCCCAAAAAATCCATATTGGCCTTTAACGGATTATTTAAGGTTATTGCTGCAGAAGTTATGTCGTAGCTAATAGGGTTAGAAACCCCTTCTCCCAGCGAACCGCCATCAAGAATATAAGAAATAGTGAAACTTTCAGGAACATAGTTTGCTGTAAAAGATTTGTCTCCGTAAGAACCAGTCTGTATTGCAGCATTTATCTGAGGAACATTGCCATTTGAACCTGTCCAGCCTGTAAAAACGTAATAATTTTTATTAGGACTGTTCAGATTGATTGTTGCAGAGGTTACATCATATTTGGTCGGATTAGTGTTCTCTGTTCCACAGTCAAGATTATAAGTAATCAAATAACTGACCGCTGAATAGTTAGCTGTATAAGCCCTGTCACCTGTTGAACCACTGTCTATTGTAACAGTCATCTGCGGCACATCGCCATTAGAGCCTGTCCAGCCAGCAAAAGCATAACCTTCTTTGGTCGGGTTATTCAGAGTTATTGTTGAGGAAGAAATATCGTAGCTTTCAGGGTTAGCCGGATTTGAAACACCGCCATTCATCGTATAAATGATATTATAGCTTTTTGGCGTATAACTAGCAATAAAAGTCTTGTCGCCAATCGAACCTGTTTCAATTTTTACAGTAATCTGCGGAACATCACCATTAGAGCCTGTCCAGCCAACAAAATTATAACCTGTCTTAGAAGGGTTATTAAGAGTGATTGTTTCACTAGTAGTATTGTATCCGTCAGGGTTTTCTGCTGTAGTAACTCCGCCGTTAAGCTCATATACAATCGTATAAGCTAAGTCAGTAGCCTTAGCAGTCATAGAAACATCATGATCAGGCATAGTAAAAGTTGCTACATTCATATCTCCCGTCCAAGAAACAAACCTATAACCATCTATCAACGAATAACTAGCAACAACTTCTTCGCCGAATCTGTAGGAACCGCCGCCAGAAACACTTGCTACGCCAGTTCCCTTAACAAGACTAAGGTTAAAAGATTTTCTTTTGTAGTCATAGACAATTTCGTTAGCTTCACTGGCAACCACTGTAATAGTTTGAGGTTCTGGGGAATTAAAGCCAGCAAATGTTTTTACTGCAGGTGTTACCTCAGAATTTCTTTTTGCAGAAAGATTCTGAGCTTCAGCAATATTAAAGCTGTAATCAAGATTTTCAAGTCTGTGGATAACCTGATAATCACAGAACTCATAGCCTGTTGTAAAGCAGAAATCCTCAAAAGACTTAATAGCTAACCCTTCTAAATCAGAAACTTCAGACATTGAAACAACATAATCGGTTTCGACCTCAAGTTCCTGTGTAAATGATAGTTTTAGGCTATTTCCTTCCCAGACCTTGGAAACAATATTTGATTCGACATTTGATACAGAAACAGCCTCTGAAATCTTAGCCTTTGCTGTATCGTTCAATTCATTGCTGGGTGTTATTGTGAAAGTGGGACTGCATTTATAAAGAGGGCCTACTTCATCAATAATATTGCTGTCGTCAGAAACAAAAACCAAGTCTACAGCTTCTTTCTTTTCAACTTTATAAAACTCAGTGTAGCAATAAGGCAGAATTTTTTCGCCGTTAATCTTATTAAAAAACTCTATTAAAAAGCCTGATGGGAAAGAATCTGTCTCGATGCCTTTCAGATTAAAAGTAAAATTGAACTGCCCTTCGCTGTTCATTAATAACGAATCTGACACATTGTCTAGAATAAAAGAATGTCGATATTTATAACCAGGTACAGTTTTATCTGCTGCAGAATTAAGAGTAACAGCCCTATCGTTAACTTTTATCAAAGCATTATTTTCTGAATTGCTACGAAAAGTAATCCTTGCCCTTAAATCTAATTGATTGATGGAATCTATATTCCGGCCTTTTACAATTCCTTTAATCGGTAAGTTTTCAAGATATTTGCCGTCTTTCGCCAATATAAAAGCAGCAGAAGAAGCGGTTAAAGAGTCTACAACAGTCTCTGGAAAAAGTTTTCCGTTATTTCTGTTGTAAGGGAACAAACTGAAAGAAGTTCCGAATCTGTATAAATTAAAGACACAGTCTTTGGGAGATATATTTGAAGCATTACCAACAGCTGCTCTGTTTGATAAATTTTCATTCTCGCCGACGACTCTGGTAAAACGCCAAGGGTCGGTCTCACTTTCCTTAATGCCAAGATAACATAAACCTGTTTCTTTATTAGTCGGAAGAGTTACCTTTAATGGCTTTTCTACAGTTGTAACATAAGTCTTGCTTTCAGCCAGGCTAGATGGTTCTAATACTGCTGTAATTTTATAAATATTAATACTATTACTTTCGCTGTAATTGAAATAAGCTATATTTTTAGACGTGGTTTTATGTTCTATAAGAGTAACCTTGATACCGGGAGTAAGAGTGTTTTCTTCCGGCCCTGAAAAGCTTGCACCAGACGGGAAAGTTACAGTTGGAAGTCTGCCTAGCTCATCAATTACCACTTCTCTAGAGGTTACAACAATATCGCCTGCTGGGTTAACAAAGTAAGCGCTTTTCGAATGCGAACAACATCCGTATAAGAGAGCTATAAGACAAATTACAAGAACCAGTATTGCGAGCTTTCTCATATTGGTACAACTTCGATATTTTTTAGAGATAAGAAATGAGAGCCAAGAGAATTGTTTTAGAATCTGCCCATAAGCATTTTGGATGCAAACAATAAGCTTTTTTAGTATAACCTAATCAAACAAATATATTCAACCCTATTGATAATTAAGAAATAGAGCAAGCCTGGAAAACCTTAAAAGAACCTTTATGGAAAGATTTTAAGCGATTCTGCTTTTCCAATAACTTAATAGAAGCTTGAATCTTGTTTTCTTCATATCTATGAAATTTGCCAACAATCTTAGAAAGAGTTTTAGGAGCCTCACAAAAATCTAAGATTTCTTCACTCAGTAAATCAACAGCCTGAGGCAGAGGTTTTTTAGGAATAACTCTAGTAGAGCCGGGATTAATAGAAAACGGATCTTTACCAGAATCAAAATCAAGCTCATCTGGAAAACCGGATAAAAAGCTGCGTATTTTATTTAAAAGAACACCACCAACTCCGGAAGATCCGTATCCATGAATAACTTCAAAGGGAATTAAATT
>JAEEGL014664519.1_pt1 | contig 11032 bp, 8 predicted proteins | sample 9134231 | NCBI WGS metagenome assembly JAEEGL01 (sample SAMN16246548, study PRJNA631951) | gut metagenome | biome: gut microbiome; feature: rumen; material: fiber-attached | host: Bos | place: Iran: Karaj | collected 2018-10
GAACGCTGATTTTTTTTACCAGCAGTGACGACGTCCCGAGGATCTCTTTTAATATCGTCAATCTGAATTACGACGGCCCGGGCGGCTATACCGTCTCGTACTCCTACTACTTCTCCCGCACGGACCTGGGCGTACCGCAGGGACTCGATTACTACGACGGATACGTCTACTATTTGTCCGACGCTGGAAGAACAGTCGACAAAAATCCGCACTACATCTATAAGATCGGTCTGAAAAACGGCGCCGTCAACTTGGAATGCGCCTACTCCTTCGACTTTACGGAAGAAACGGAAGGTCTTTTTATCGACACGGACGGCACGGTCTACATCGGCGCGGCGGACGAGTGCATATATCGCTTCGACAAAAAAATATCGGAATGGTAAGCCTGCCGTAAAAAGAGTTTATCGCGACGAAAACGGCTTTTTCGCAAAAACGCGAACGCGTGAAGAAAAGCCGTTTTCTTTTTTACAAAAAATAAGAAATTATTATCGTCGGAAGGGGCAATTCGGTTTGACTATTCGCACGGACTATTTTATAATGAAATTATCCTTAAGAATAATAGGAGGACTTAATGAATTCCGCAGAACTGAAAGCATTCGCCAAGGACATTCGCGTCAATATCGTTAATTGTATCGGAAGTATCGGTTCCGGTCATGTGGGCGGTAGCTTATCCATCGCCGACGTTTTAGCCGTTTTGTACGGCAAGCACATGAACGTCGACCCGAAGAATCCGAAAATGGAAGGAAGAGACCGCCTCGTATGCAGTAAGGGCCACGCGGGTCCGGCCGTCTATTCCGTTTTGGCGGAAAAAGGCTTTTTCGATAAGGACGTTCTCCTTACGCTGAATAAAGGCGGCACCACCCTCCCCAGCCATTGTGACATGAACAAGACGCCCGGCGTCGATATGACGGCGGGATCTCTCGGTCAGGGCCTTAGCTGCGCGGTCGGTTTCGCACTCGGTTCCCGTCTGAAAAAAGACGACGCTACCATTTACGCCATCATCGGCGACGGCGAAACGGACGAAGGACAGATTTGGGAAGCGGCTCTGTACGCCGGACACCAAAAACTCGATAACCTGATCGCTTTTACCGATTACAACAAGTGCCAACTCGACGGTTATACCGATAAAATCAACGGTCTCGATCCCCTCGATAAGAAGTGGGAGGCCTTTAATTGGGACGTCATCGTAGTCAAAGACGGAAACGACGTAGACGAGATCGACGCTGCTATCGAAAAAGCCAAAAAGACGGCCGGCAAACCGCACATGATCATTCTGAATACCGTCAAAGGCAAAGGCGTCAGCTTCATCGAAGACGCCGTCCCGGGCAATCACTCCATGCCCATGCCGCAAGATAAATGCGCCATCGCGATTTCCGAGATAAGAGGTGAATGATGATTACGAAAGATACGCTCATGAAAGAAGTATTTGTGGAAGGTCTCCGCAAATATATGCAAGAAGACGAAAAAGTAGTCGTACTCGACGCGGACCTCGCTAAGTGCCTCGGCACGAACAAATTGTGGGCCGACTTCCCGGACAGGACGTTCGACGTCGGCATTTCCGAAGCCAACATGGTCAGCATTGCCGCCGGACTTTCCGCATACGGATTCAAACCGGTCGTCACCACTTTCGCGCCGTTCGCCACCCGTAGATGCGCCGACCAGATCATGATCAGCCTTGCCTACGCCAAGCAGAACGCCGTCATCGTCGGTACCGATCCGGGCATCTGCGCCGAACTCAACGGCGGAACGCATATGCCGCTCGAAGACATCGGTATGCTCCGTTCCATCCCCGGCGTCGTCATTTACGAACCGACAGACGCGGTAGAACTGGCCGCCCTCATTCCGCAAGTTTTCGCGCAGAAAGGCGTGGTGTACGTGCGTCTGCATCGTAAGAATCCGCCGCTTATTTACTCCGAAGAAGAAAACAGAAAATTCGATCTCTTCAAAGCCGACGTTCTGAAAGAAGGAAAGGACGTCACCATCGTAGCCGAAGGCATAATGGTCGAGACCGCGCTTTCCGCCGCCGACGCTTTGAAAGAAGAAGGCGTATCTTGCGAAGTGATCGCGAACCATACCGTTAAACCTTTGGACGAAAAGACCATCGTCGACTCTGCCAAGAAGACGGGCGCCGTCGTCACTTGCGAAAACCACAACGCGATGGGCGCGCTCCGTAGCGCCGTTTGCGAAACGCTGTGCGAAAACTATCCCGTACCCGTTCGATCCGTCGCCGTGAAAGAACAATTCGGCGAAGTAGGTAAAGTCGCTTATCTCCGCAAAGCTATGCATATGGAAGTCACCGACGTCATCGACGCCGTAAAAGAAGCTATAAAAGCAAAAAAATAAACAAAGGAAGAAAAAAATGAGCAAAGTATTTGAGATCATCGCAAAAGAAGAAAAACGCCAACGCGAAAACATCGAACTGATCGCCAGCGAAAACTTTTGTAGCGAAAACGTACAAAAGGCCGTGGGCAGCTGTCTGACCAACAAGTACAGCGAAGGTTATCCCGGCAAGCGCTATTACGGCGGTTGCGTCCACGTGGACGAACTGGAAGACTATTGCAAAGAGACGTGGCAAAAAGTCTTTAAGACCGATTATCACGTCAACGTACAACCTCACAGCGGGTCGGGCGCTAACTTCGGCGCTTATCTTGCCGTCCTCAAACCGGGCGACACCGTCCTCAGTCTCGAACTCAACAACGGCGGGCACCTCACCCACGGTTCTCCCGTCAACCTGAGCGGAAAGATCTTCAACTTCGTTTTTTACGGCGTAGACGAAAAAGGTTATATCGACTATAACGATCTCCGCGAAAAAGCTCTCAAATACAAACCGCAACTCATCCTCGCCGGCGCCAGCGCCTATCCGAGGATCATCGATTTCAAAAAGTTCCGCGAAGTAGCCGACGAAGTGGGCGCTTACTTCATGGTGGATATGGCGCACATCGCCGGTCTTATCGCCGCGGGCGTGCATCCTTCTCCGTTCGGTCTCGCCGACCTCATTACCACCACCACCCATAAGACCCTGCGCGGAACCCGCGGCGGCTTGATCTTCTGCAAGCAAGAACTTGCCAAAAAAGTCGACAGCGCCATCTTCCCCGGCACCCAGGGCGGTCCGCTCCAACACGTTATCGCCGGTAAAGCCGTCACCGCCGAAGAAGCTCTTCAGCCCGAATATAAGACCTACATCGAAAACGTCGTCAAAAACTGCAAAGCTATGTGCGACGAATTCATCAAGATGGGTTACAGAGTCGTAACCGGCGGCACCGACAACCACCTCTTTTTGCTCGACCTGACCGATAAAGGCGTCTCCGGCAAGCAAGTACAGGAAGCCTGCGACGAAGTCGGTATCACCCTTAATAAGAACTGCGTTCCCAACGAGACCCGCTCTCCCATGCAGACCAGCGGCGTTCGTATCGGAACCGCTGCTATGACAACCAAAGGTTTCACCGCCGCCCAGTTCATCGATACCGCCCACAAGATCGACGAAGTCATCAAAAAACTCCAGGCCAATCTGTAAACTTTATTGATTTTAATGAAAAAGAGGAACCGCGCGGTTCCTCTTTTTTTGCATTTTTTGATATGTTCTATTATTCTGCCGTTCCGTTTTCGATCTTGAATTGCGACATCAAAAAATATTGTACGGCCATATACGCGTTGCACGCGCCGAATAAAAACAATTGCGTCACGGTGGAACAGAAACAGTACCCGGTCGGATCGTTGACGTAAATCAGACTGAACAATACGCCGACTATGATGAAAAGGCACATCCCGGCGGAGAGCATGAATTGCCGCTTGTTGCGCTTAATGAGAGTCAGCGCGAGAATACAGCTTTCGGCTACGTAATAAAAAAGCCCGGCGCCGGCGATAACGACGTGCGCGGTACGCATTTGGATCAGTTTTATATCGGTTTCGGAATAGTAAGCGGGGATACTGAGACCGATGGTCATGATGGCCGCCGCGATCGACGCGGAAACGATAAAAAACTTTTTCCATCCCGAAGTATACCCGCCTTTCTTGACGGTAAGAACAAGCGAATAGATATAGTTACCCATGTTCAAAAAGCCCCACAGGACGACGAGAGCAAACTGCTTATCCACCCAGGCGATACGAGACATCGAAGTGGATACGGGACGATCCGAAGCGGCGAGCGTAATAAGGACCGAAACGACGGGTACTACCACAAAGGTAAGGACGATCATGATCAGTTCTTGCAAATTTTGTTTTTTAACGTTTAGGTCGGCGTTTTTATCAAATATGTTTTTCATCTTTACTCCTACGCAAGAGTATAATACGGAAAAAGTCTTTCGTCAATCTTTATAAACATCCTCTTGCGCGAATCGGGCGCAAGATATATAATAACTAATATGATAGGAAGAATTTTTTCCATAGAAGAATTTTCGACCTTCGACGGTCCGGGAATACGTATGACTGTCTTTTTAAAAGGTTGTCCCTTGCGTTGCGAATGGTGTCACAATCCCGAAGGCCAACGCGCGGAGATCGAATATAAAAGAACGCCGAACGGCTGTCTCGGATGCGGCGCTTGTCTGAAAGCAGGCGGCGGAAAACTAACGGAAAAAAGCGTCGCGGCTTGCCGACAAAACCTTGTGCGCGTTTGCGGAGAGGACGTCTCCGCCGATCAGCTCGTCGAAAAAGTGCTGAAAAACGCCTTCTTACTGAACGAAAACGGCGGGGGCGTGACTTTTTCGGGCGGAGAACCGCTCATGCAGGGAGCTTTCGTCGCAGAATGTATGCGTCTTTTAAAAAGCAAAATACATTGCGCTTTACAAACCTCCGGATACGCCGATGAAGAAACGTTTTTACGCGTACTCGACCGGTGCGATATTGTTCTGTACGATCTGAAACTTTTTGACAAAAAAGAACACGAAAGATATTGCGGCGCAAGTAACGAAAGCATTTTACGCAACTACCGTTTGCTTGCCGCAAGCAAAAAAGACTTTATAACCAGGATCCCGTTGATCCCCGGTGTAACGGACACGGAAAAGAACGTCCGAGAACTTGCCGCCTTTATGGCGGACAATGGCGTACGCAAAGCGGAATTATTGCCCTATAATAAACTGACCGGAAGTAAATATCCCTCTTTATTCCGAAAATACAATCCGTCCTTCGACGAAAAAAAGGAACCGTCTTTCCATACTGACCTTTTCTTCTCGTACGGAATAAAAGCCAAAATAATGTGAGGAAAAAATGAACGAAAGAGTATCAAAAAGATTGTGCTACTTGCAATCTCGCGAATACCGCTTATTGCGATCGAATGAAAAATTCGTCGCCCCAAAACAAGAAAAAGACGAATCTTTTATGATGTATTCCGCTCGCGTGTTTTCTTACGCGGTAGAAAAGGAAGAAGCGGTATTTTACGGCGAAGACGATACGATCGGTTTTCATCGTCACCTCGTTTCTCCGCCGACCGACGGAAACGGATTCGGCAATCTTACTATCGACTACAAAAAAATTCTGGAAATCGGACTGGACGGCTACTTTACCGAGATCGGTAAACGCGTTCAAGACGCCGATCCGAAAAAGAACGAATTTTATTCCGCTGCCCGCATTTGCCTTTTTGCTATGAAAACATTGGTTCGAAAATGGAGAGAAAAGGCAAAAGAAGAAGGAAAAAACCGCCTTTACGACGCGCTTTTGATAGTCCCCGAAGGCGGAGCGACCGATTATTATCAAGCAACGATCGTCTGTAAATTCATGCAGTATGCTCTTCGTCTCGCCGGCGTTACGCACGTCACGCTCGGTCGATTCGACCGTTACTGTCTGCCGTACTATACGGCGTCCCGAAAAGCGGGTAAAACGGAAGAAGAACTTTTGGAAGAGACGGAAAACTTTTTTCTGTCTCTCAATTTCGACTCCGATCTCTATTCCGTCGTACAAACGGGCGACAACGGTCAAAGCATGGTGCTCGGTCCGGAACTGAACGACCTTTCCGAACTATGTTTGCGCGCTTCGGAAGAACTGAAACTGATCGACCCGAAGATCAATCTCCGCGTTAATAAAAGCACCCCTCTTTCCGTTTACGAACGAGGAACGAAATTGACTAAACAAGGACTGGGCTTTCCTCAATACAGTAACGACGACGTCGTCATCCCGGGTCTTATGGCGCTCGGCTATCAAAAGGAGGACGCCGAGGACTATTCCGTCGCCGCCTGTTGGGAATTCATCACGTCCGGTTGCGGCGCCGACGTACCGAATATCACCACGATGAACTACCCCAAAGTAGTGGAGATCGCCACAAAAAAGCATCTGCTTTTTGCTCGTTCTTTCGACAGCTTTATGAAAAGCGTTAAAAAAGAATTAAAAAAATACGCGCTTGCCCGAATAAAAGAAAAGACAAAATGGCGTCCGCGACCCAAACCGATCCTCTCTATCTTCGTCTCCCCCTGCATCGAACGCGGCTTAGATATTTCCGCAGGCGGAGCAAAATATAATAATTTCGGAATGCACGGCGCCGGCTTGTCTACGGCGGTCGACTCGTTAGCGGCGATCAAAAAAGCCGTTTTCGACGAAAAAACGATCTCAAAACGGCAACTTATGAAAACGTTGAAAAACAATTTCGAGGGCTATTCCGATCTTCGCAACGTTCTTCTCAACTGTCCGAAAATGGGTAACAACGACGGCCGGGCGGATAGGCTCGCAACGGAACTTATGAATGCTTTTTCGGTCTGTGTAAACGGTCGGCCGAACGGTCTCGGCGGCGTCTTCCGCGCCGGCACGGGCAGCGCGCAAGAATACGTCTTCAGCGGCAAAAAAGTCGGCGCCACCGCCGACGGCAGGAAAGCGGGAGAGCCGTTTGCCTGCAGTTATTCGCCTTCTCTTCAAGCGCGTCCGAACGGTCCGTTATCGGCTATACAGTCTTTTACCAAAGCCGACCTTACCAAGACGATCAACGGCGGGCCCTTTACCATCGAGATACACGACAACGTTTTCCGCAACGAGGAAGGCGAAAAAAAAGTCGCCGCGCTCATCCGATCTTACTTTTTACTCGGCGGCCACCAAATGCAGATCAACGCTATCAACCGCGATATTCTCCTCGACGCAAAATTTCATCCGGAAAAACACCCGAATCTGATTGTACGGGTATGGGGTTGGAGCGGATATTTCAATGAACTCGCCCCCGAATTTCAGGATCATATTATCAATAGGTGCGAATACGGAGAATAACGTCCGTATACTCTTTGGGGGTGACGGGATAGGTTTTTACGGTTCCGTCGTCCTGATTGCGGAAGGAAACGGAAGATGCCGTTTCCGAGTAGACGGACAGGTTTTTGATCTCGTAGTCATCCCATTCGCAGGTGATCTTATACCCACCGGGAAGACAGAGGTTTTTTACTCTCCCCGATTTGTTTTGCTCGACCTTTACGGGGAAAAACTCGATAACGTTGTTTTCCGACACGGCGACCATTCCCGCGATGGCGCGACCCGCGCCGAAATTGCCGTCGATTTGAAAAGGCGGATGCCTGTCGAGCATATTGGGATAGGTCGAATCGTTAAAAAGTTTTCTTAAATAGACCGAAAAGAGTTCCGGCTCGTGCGTTTTTTCAAGCAGATTGAGCGCCCAACCGCACGACCAACCGGTATAACCGCTTCCGTGTTTTAACCGATAGTCGAGGCTCTTTTTTACGGCGTCCATATATTCTTTTTTTTCGTAATAGCCCACTTGCGAAAGCGGAAAAGCGCCGATGAGGTGCGAAAAATGTCTATGACCTTTTTCGTCTTCTTTGACGCCGGGATGAAATTCGTCCAGGCGACCCAGTTTATCGACGGTCGGTTTATGCAATCTCGACTTGGCTTCGACGACTTTTTTTACGTACTCTTCATCTACGTTTAGGACGTTTGCGCTTTCAACGTAATCGTCGAAAAGTTGGTTTATTAAGAACATATCGCAAGAAGACGCCACGGTGAGCGCCGGACGCTTACGTAAAAACGCTTTGTATCTGTGTTCGGGACTGGTAGACGGCGCGGTCACCAGTTCTCCGCGCCTTTCCACCAAAAAGGAAAGGATAAAGTCGCAAGCCTTTTTGACGATGGGGTAGATACGCGCAAGGTACTCTTTATCCTGCGTGTAGCGGTAGTGGTTCATGAGTTCGCAAGTCATCCAAATCCCGGCAAGCGGGAAAAAAGAATAGCACGGCATTTCGTCTACGGAAGCAGTAAAGCCCCATATATCGGCGTTATGGAAAGCGCAAAAACCGTCCGCATGAAGCATCTTCGCCGTGGCTTCGCCCCGAACGGATATCTTTTTACAAAGTTCTTCAAAGGGCAAAAAGCATTCGGAAAGATCGGCGCAATCGGGGAACCAATAGTTCATTTCCGTATTGATGTTGATGGTATAGTTGCTCCGCCACGGCGGATTGATATTTTTATTCCAGATCCCTTGCAGGTTCATAGCAGGCGAATCCGGCGCCGAGGCGGAAAGCGTAAGGTATTTGGAGAACTCGTAATAAGCTGTAACGAGCGCCGCGGAAACGTTTTTTTCTTTTAAATCCTTAGGCGGACAAACGGATAACTCTTCGTCGCCGAGCACGATCTTGTTCCGTTCGAAGCGAGAACGATAATACTCCACGTGAGTAGTATACAGTTCCGCATGCGGAACGGAAGCGGCTTTTTGCACCCGATCGGAGGCTTCTTTAAAAAGGAGTTTTCCGTCCGTTACGGGCGCCTTATCCCACGACAAATATCCTGTCACTACGGTACCGATAACGGTAAGAGACTTCGCTCCGACAAAGGACAGCTTTTCTTTATTCTTCGCGCTTTTCACGTCGGCGCTTACGGAAAGATATAAACAAAAAGCCATACCGTCGTGAATGGCGTTGCCGTAAGCGACAATGCTGTTATCGCTTATTTCGGTATACCCTTTGTTTTTGTTTAAGAATCCGAACGAGATATCCGCCGGCGTTTCCGACTCCATACGCAAAACGAATACCTTATGCGGATAAGAGACGTAATAAGCGCGGGAAAAAAGCTTGTTTTTTACGGTGAGCACTGCCGAGGACAGATCGAGCGAAGCCCCGTGCGCTTCTTCTCCCGGTGTGGTGATAATAAGGTCGCCGATGGGATCGTATTCTTCGCTGTTGATCCTCTTGTGACCTTTTTGCATGGCCTTTTCGGCCTTTATAAACTTATTTTTTAAAAGAAGTTCCCGACAGGCGGAAAGACGCTCGAAGTATCCCCCCTTGTCCGGCTCTTTATACCCTCCCGACCAAAAAGTGGCTTCGTTGAGATGGATGACCTCCTTCTCTCCGCCGCGATAAGCCCATAAACCGATATGGCCGTTACCCAGCGGCGTCGCTTCGTTTTCGTCTTTAGCCGGTTTAGGGAAAAACAGTTTCATACGTTAAATCTGAATATGACGACGTCGCCGTCCTTGAATACGTAATCCTTACCTTCGCTCCGCACCTTACCTTTTTCTTTTGCCGCGTTATAACTGCCGCATTCAATGAGCGTGTTATAGTCCACAACCTCGGCGCGGATAAATCCTTTTTCGAAGTCGGTATGGATCTTACCGGCAGCCTGCGGCGCTTTGGTCCCCTTCGTGATGGTCCAGGCGCGCGTTTCTTTTTCGCCCGCGGTCAAAAAGCTGATCAGACCGAGCAAAGAGTAGCTCTTACGGATAAGCTGGGACAATCCGCTTTCTTTCAATCCCAGTTCTTCCATAAACATAGCGCGTTCATCCTCTTCGAGAGCGGCAAGTTCTTCTTCCAACTTGACGCAAAGGACGACGACCTCGCTGCCTTCCGACGCAGCCAGTTCTTGCACTCTCTTGACGTAATCGCATTCTTCCTGTCCTTCGGAGATATTGGCGCAGTAGATCACCTTTTTGGAAGTGAGCAGGAACATATCGTCCACCAGGGCTTTTTCTTCGTCGGTAAAGGTCATATTGCGAACGGGAACGCCCTGTTCCAGACCGCTCATGATACGCTGTTGCAGTTCCAGCTCGGTCAGATACTTTTTGTCGCCGCCTTTCATGGCGTTTTTGGTTTTATCAATGCGTCTTCCGAGGACGTCGATATCGGAGAAAATAAGCTCCATATTGATGGTCTCTATATCGCGGACGGGATCGACGGTGTCCTCCGTATTGGTGACGTTGGGGTCGTCGAAACATCTTACGACGTGCACGATGGCGTCCACTTCGCGAATGTGGGAGAGGAACTTATTACCCAATCCTTCTCCCTTACTTGCGCCGCGCACCAAGCCGGCGATATCGACGAATTCTATCGTAGTGTAAACGATGCTTTTGCTGTTATAGAGTTTTGCGAGCGCGTCCACCCGTTCGTCCGGGACTTTTACAACGCCCACGTTGGGTTCGATCGTACAAAAAGGATAGTTCGCCGCCATGGCGTTCGCATTGGTCAGCGCGTTAAAAAGGGTGCTCTTCCCGACGTTGGGTAAGCCTACCACACCTAATTTCATTTTTCACCTCGAAAAAAACTTTGTGCATAAATTATAACTCTTTTTCATAGGCTTGTAAAGGCAAAAACCATGAACGAGTATCTTTCTTATATCATTCTCGGATTGACGCAGGGGCTGACTGAGTTCCTGCCCGTATCCAGCAGCGGCCATCTTTTGCTTTTGGAAAACATGGGAATCGGAGACCCGAGCATTCTGAACAATCTGATCCTGCATTGCGCGACGCTGATCGTAGTGCTGATCGCTTACGGAAAAAAACTTTTCGCTTTGTTGCGCCGTCCGACCTGCCCGCAAGCGCGCTTTTTGCTGCTGGCGACCCTTCCCACGGCGCTTTGCGCGGCGCTCATTCGCTATCTTCTACCCGATCCGTCCTCCTTTTTGCCTTTCTTCTTCGCGCTCAATTCTTTCGTGCTTGTCTTGCCGCGCTTTTTTACCCCGACAACGCCGCTGACTTCACGATCTTCCGCAAAAGCGTTTATCGTCGGACTGACGCAGGGCCTCGCCTGTTTTCCCGGTTTATCGAGAAGCGGATCTTCTTCGACGGCGCTCCTGTTTTCCGGTTGTCCGCGAAAAGAGGTACCCGAGTACTCTTTTTTGTTATCCGTAC
>JAEEGL014733725.1_pt1 | contig 11032 bp, 12 predicted proteins | sample 9134231 | NCBI WGS metagenome assembly JAEEGL01 (sample SAMN16246548, study PRJNA631951) | gut metagenome | biome: gut microbiome; feature: rumen; material: fiber-attached | host: Bos | place: Iran: Karaj | collected 2018-10
AGTATTATTTATCTCTTCTTCACTAAAACCAGCAAAATTTTTTGAATATCCTAAAAATTTAATTTTGTTGGAATTCTTGACTTTATCAACAAATGCTAAATAGTATTTTTTACTGTTCTTGTTCCATAAAATATCTTTACTTTTAATTGGAATTATAGACCATTGATCTATATTTAATTCAATTAGTAAATCATATATATTACTAAGATCTTGAATGTTTTTTACACTAACCACTGTATTAACTCTCAATATGATGTTACTTTTTTTCAATTGCTTTATTCCATCAATTATATTGTCAAAACAACCCTTAAAATTTCTAAGTTTATCGTGAATATCGCTAGACGAACCATCCAAACTAATAATACATTCATCTAGTCCAGCATTTATGAGTCTTTTTGCAAACAAAGGTAACAAATATCCATTAGTAATTATTGAGGTTTTTAATCCTATTTCCTTTGCTTTTAATATGAAGTTAATTATTTCTTTGTGTAACAGAGGTTCTCCCCCAGTAAATCTGATCATTTTATAGTTACCTTTTTTCATATGTTCCAACAGCTTGTTATATTGTTCATCGCTTATATTAATTTTATTGCTGGAACCTGCAAAATGACACATAAAACAGTGTGAATTACAGTTTTCTGATACTCTTACATACATAATTTTAGGATCCATAATTTTTCCCCATTTCTAATTCTAATTTTTTCAAGTTTAAAAAATTATTATCAGTTTTTAATAGTATACATTTTTTTGATTCTGTATTGCCAATCGTTTTTATTTTTTTAGATTTAACTATATTAATTTTATCCAATTTATTTTTGTATTCCTTCTGATAATTGATCTTACATTTATCTAGAACACCAATAATACTGTTATACTCTTTATCATTTACATATATTAGATATCTATGATAGCTAGGTATACTATTTTTTTCAACTACCGTTTTAATGAAATCATAATTTGAAAATATTCTTTTAAATATTTTTGCGTTTCGTCTTTGTCTAATAACTTTTTTGTTGGCCCTTTTTATTATTTTTTTATAATTGATTTTTAAAGGATAGTAGTATTCTAAAATACTATTATAACTATTTCTACACTCTCTTTTTTTAGTATCAAATTTGTCAGATAAATTTATGTTGGATATTATTAATCCTCCAATGCCATTTGATAACGGCTTACTACTTCCTAAAGACGATATGATATAATCACTATTTTCTCCAACATAACTATTATCTAGTGTAATATTCCAAGCTTGTGAAACATCCTCAATAACAATCAAATTATTAATTTTAACTATTTCTTGTTCATATCCATATTGATGAACAGCAATAAAAACTTTTATTTTTTCTTTTTTTACAATTGTTTTTATTTCTTCTTTATTTAATGTCAAGCCATTATTTGGTATGGCAATTATTGGAATTAAATTAGCATTTAAAATCGCTTGTAAAATGCTATAACAAACTACATTTGTGATTAGCACCTTATCATTCTTATTTAATCCCAAACTTTTTAATACTCCTTCAATAGCAAGAGTACCTGAATATACCGGCAACAAATATTTCTTATTATATATATTTAGTATTCTTTTTTCACTATTCACTACTACCACCCAATGCTTTATTCTCTTTTATTAATCTTTTTACTAGTAACGGTTCATAATCTTCGGGAAACATTATACTTGGATCGCCAACACATTTTGTATATTTAAAACTATGAAAGTCACTTCCCCCTGTTTCATACAAATGATATTTTTCTGCTAATCCATGTATATATTTTCTATCCTCTTGATTTGATTGAATATGATAAGTTTCTATTCCATCTAACCCTAAATTGGTTAAATAATCAACCAAAGCATTTAATTCTTTTCTAGTTATATCACATTTCTGAGGATGAGCAAATACTGCATATCCATTACAGGAATGCATCAATCCTATCATATCTTCTACACTTTCATTGTATTTATTGTAATGAGGTTTATTATTGATTAAATACTCTCTCAATTGATATAATTCTTCAGTTGATATATACTCCCTTATATGATTTACAATATTTTTATGTATCCATCCATATTTTCCGTATTTAAATCCATCAAAATATTCTCTATTTAAATATGGAAACTTTTTTATTAACTCATCTATGTAGGCCATATTATCATTGCTTCTTCTATCATATAATTTGTATAATACATCGTTAATTGATTTATCATTAATCTTATAACCATACCCTAACAAGTGAAGTTTTGTTTTTTTACCCAAATAATAAGTCTCAGTTGAGAATTCAACTCCAGGAATAACCAAGATATTATCTTTGGAATAAGTGTTTTGAATTTCAGTTAAACCATCAATTGTATCGTGATCAGTTATTGAAACTGTTTCTACATTATTTTCAATTGCATTATCAATCAATTGCTTTACTGTTAAAATTCCATCAGAATATAGTGAATGGGTGTGTAAATCTATCATATAATCACCTCAAATCAACACAAATCCTTTTGTGGTATATGATACTATAAAAGAATATCACTGTCAATTTACTAAATATAATTATAACATTTTTGATTGTAATCATATATGGTTAAATACTTATTAGCGTTATTTTACATATTATTAATTAGGTGATTAGATGAAAAAAATTATTATAGTAATTACTTTATGTATATCTTTTATTATAACTATTCCATTCTTAACGCATAAGAATAATAACTTAATTGATAATTTAAAGAGTATAAAACACTTCAAAAAAGAGTATTCAAATAGATATATTAAGTATAAAAAGAAATATCCTAATACTAGTAATATTAACATAGTTACGTATGTTAATATTGGATTAGATAATTCCTTTTATACAAATACATCGTTAGCTAAAAATATTGGAAAACCTTATGTTTTAGTAAATAAATATAACTATTTAAATAGTACTTATGTTCCTGAAAATCTTATAAAAGTAGATAATACAAAACTAGTAGATTATGTAGCTATTAAATTTAATGAGATGAAAACAGAAGCTAAGAAGAATAATTTAAATATAGTTGCGATTTCTGGTTATAGAAGTTTTAATTACCAAAACAATCTGTATAATAAGTATGTCACAGTAGATGGTAAAACTAAAGCTGATACTTATTCTGCTCGTCCCGGTTATTCTGAGCATCAAACTGGTTTAGCTGTGGATATTAGTAATGGAAATAACCCTTATTATTCCTTTGAAAATACCAAAGAGTTTAACTGGATTCAAGATAATGCTTATAAATATGGTTTTATATTAAGGTATCCAAAAGACAAAGAAAATATAACTGGATATTCATATGAATCATGGCATTATAGATATGTAGGATTAGAAATATCTTCTTATATTAAAAAAAATAACATTACATATGATGAATACTATGTAATGTTTATAGATGGTTGATTGTTGGTTTCTTCATTTGATGGAACATTTGGTATTATATGATCTTGTATTTTTGAAAGTCTTCTTATTTTTTTTATTCCATATATATATAAATTTACCATGAATGTAAGAAATATTATAATTAAAGGTATACTAGCAGATAGTAAACAAAAATCAAATACTCCATGTAATAAAGCTGGTATTATAATGCTTTTACACATGTATTTTTTAGAAAGTTTCTCATAATTATTATTATAAGTTAACTTTGAGAGACCTAAATAATACCCCATTGATACACCAAAGAAAGCATGACCTGGTACTGATACTACTGCCCTGATTGCTCCAATCCAAAAACTTTCAGTTGTTACATATACAACATTTTCTAATGTTGCGAATCCAATTGAAACAAATACTGCATATACTATAGCATCATATAATTGGTCAAATTCCTTATTGTTCCATCCAATAGAAATATTAAATAACCATTTAGAAAACTCTTCTACTAATCCTACCACTAAAAATGAATATATTAAAAGCATTAAATAAGACTTACTTTCTATAACAGCATCATACTTTAAAGATGGTAAGAAGAATTCTATCAAATTTGTAATATTTAATGTTATTAGACAAGATAATATCCCCATTAGAAACATAAGAATCAATAGTTTTTTTGGTTCTTTTTCTTTATCTAGGAAATAAATAATAACCATTATAATTATAGATGGTAATATTGATATAAATAGTAAATTCATAATTAAACAATTCTATAACTTTCTAAAACTTCTTCATTTGTATATTTAGATTTATCTGATGTATATAAATAACATAATACATCACCTAAATGTACATGTGAACCTAAAGTTTTATTTAACACAATACCAACACTGTAATCTATTTCATCATCTTTATTTAATCTACCTGCTCCTAGATTTCTTGATATAATTCCCATCTTATATGCATCTATTTCCTCAATTATTCCAGTCTTATTTGAATGAATTGGTACGATAGTTTTACTTAATGGTAGTTTACTTATATCACCATGTTGATATTTTATTAAATCAAAAAGTTTATATAAAGCTTTTTTGTTATTTATTACTTCTTCTACTTCTTTTTTAGCTGCTTCTATTGATATTCTTTTAGCCATACTTATTAAATTAGCAGCTAGAACTGTAGAAACATGTGATAAATAATTATTAACTTTACCATCTAATATTTGAAATGCTTCTATTACTTCAAGACTATTTCCGATATTTCTTCCTAAAGGAACATTCATATCAGTCATTATTGTTCGTACTTCTCTATTATATTTTTTACCTATTTTTATCATTAAAGTACTAAGTCTTTTAGCATCTTCAACATTCTTGATTAATGCACCTTTTCCAATTTTAATATCTATTAATATTTTATCTGCTCCACTTGCTATTTTTTTACTCATTATACTAACAGCAATTAATGGGATTGATTCAGTAGTAGCAGTAACATCTCTTAATGCATATACTTTCTTATCAAGAGGTGTAAGATTAGCTGTTTGACAAGATATAGCTATTCCTATTTTATTTAATTGATCTATAAATTCATCACTAGTAAGATTAACTTTAAATCCAGGTAAACTCTCTAATTTATCAATTGTTCCTCCTGTAAAACCTAATCCCTTACCACTCATTTTAGCCATTTTTACTCCACAAGCAGCAACTATTGGTCCGACTACTAAAGTTGTTTTATCTCCTACTCCTCCAGTAGAATGTTTATCAACTTTTATACCTTCTACTCTACTTAAATCAAGTTTTTCTCCACTATTAATAAAAATGTCAGTAAGAGCTATTATTTCATTATCAGTCATATCTCTTAGGCAAATTGCCATTAAAAGAGCTGACATTTGATAATCTGGTATTTCTCCATTTAAAAAGCCGTTGAAGGAAAAATATAGTTCATGAAAACTAAGTTCCTTGCCTAATCTTTTTTTATTGATTATATCTACAATATTGAAATTCATAGTATTCCCCTTCCTCAACTTTTCTATTCTAATTATTATTATAATACATTTTATAATTTTTTCATACCCAAAATAAAAAAATTGAAATTATTATTTCAACTTTTTTAATATTAATTCAACAAATCTTTTTGGGTTAGATATTACCTTATCATGTAACGCACTATATTTTCTTAATTCTCTTATAAATGCTATTTCTTCTTTTGCCATAATAACATTATAGTTTTCATCTTCGTCTGAAATAACATTGTTATCTAACCCTAACAAGTAATCAACACTAACATTAAACACTTGAGCTAAATCCATTAATGTTTCTAAAGAAGGAAATCTAGTACCATTTTCATAACAACAAATACTTACTTTAGTAACATTAACCATAGCTCCTAAACTAGATTGTGTTAGACCCATTTTGTTTCTTAATTGTTTTATTCTAGTTCCTAAAAGATTCATAATATCACCACTTAATCAAACTCATTATAGTTAATTAAGAAGTAACAAAGTCGTAAGTTAACTAATTAGAAACCTGTTATAAAACTCAAACAAAAAAACAGATAAGTTTTTGCTTATCCGTTTTAAATATTATAGTATTTCTTCATCCTCTGATTTTGGTTCTTCTTCAGTTGGTTTAGGTTCTTCAATTTCAGTTATTGTTTCTTCAACTGGAGTTTCTTCAACTGGAACTTCAGGTTCTGGAGCTGGTTCTCCAATTGGAGTTGGCTCTTCAACTGGAGCTTCTTCAACTGGTGCTGGTTCTTCAACAGGAGCTGGTTCTGGTGTTGGCTCTGGTTCTGGAGTTGCAGTTGGTTCAAAAGATGTAGCTTCAATACTTCCTTCTTCTTCTTTCTTTTTTCCTTTTGATAGAGCAACAATTATTATTAATACTAATACTACTCCTAGTCCAATTGCTATTGGTACTACTGGAAGATTACTAAATAGTGTGCTTGCTGTAGATTTAGTATTTGTTGTAGGATTTGTAGCAACTGGTGCTGATACTTTTTCGATTTCAAACTCAAATTCTATGTATTTACTATCAGTTGTCTTTGTTAAATCCCATGTTAACTTATTACCTTCTGTTGTAGTTGCATTGCTCTTTACTACTTTTGGAACTTCAACAACAAATTTTAAGTCCATTGATTTCATTAGTTCTTCAGCCATTGCTTGACTTTGTGCATCTTGAGATGTATTAGTTCCTGTACTTGAAGCACTACTTGTATCTACTTTAAATTTTGCAGTATATATTTCTTTAGTTCCTTCTACTTTTTTTGTGAACATATATTTTGATTCAATACCTTTTTCAACTAGAGCATTTAAATCAAATTCTACTGCTTCTGTTGTACTAATTGCATCGATATTAACAAAATCTTTTGAATATTTTGCTCCTTCATATGCGTCATCTTTATATTCTTCAAGCTTCCATCCCGCATCTTTTAATTTCTTTTCTGTTTCTTTATCATCATCTGTTTGAGTTGTTTCAGTACCACTCATATCTTTTAGACTATTTGACACAGCAGCTATAATTTCCATACTCATTTTCTTATCACTACCAATTTTCATGTTGATGTTGTATTTCATACATCCTGTCATTAATACTAAAACAAATACTACAGATAATAGTTTTAAATACTTTTTCATTATTTACTCCCTTCTATACTAAAAGTATTATTCTTTTAATAATAATATATCACAAATTTGATTTTAATCAATATTTTTTACTAATTTAGTATATAAGTAGTCCTAAAAATTCTTGCATCACTACAATATTCCATAATGAATTGATTATCTTTTTTACATATTATTATTCCAATAGTTTTGTCTTCTTCTATTGATCTAATATTCTTATCTATATAATTCATATATGTTTGTATTTGTCTTTTAATAGCATTATTAATAAAAAACTTGTACAAGATAATTTGGAAACCAATGGTTTCCAAAAATCATCATTAAACATAAGATATAATTGTCTCATGCTTCTTAAAGTCCTTGCATTATATTTTTTTCCAACTTCTATTACTAGCTTTTTAGAATACTCTTCTATTACTTTATCTCTATATTTTCCACCAGCTTCACTACGTAATTTACCAATTTCAAAATATGGTTTAACCCCATTTCTTTCTTTAGAATAATCTTTTACCTTTTCATTATTTTATCACCTATTCTTATTATATTACATTAATTGGTATTCTCTAGCAATTATTCTTTCGTCTGAGCAATATTTTATTACATACTTATTTTCCTGTTTACATATAATTATACCTATAGTTTTATTTTGATTAGTTCTTTTTAGGTTTTCATCAATATAATTCATATAGAATTTTATCTGACCTATGTGTTCCTTTTTTAATTCTAATGACTTTAGTTCAATAACTACAAAGCAATTATACTCATAGTTAAATAACAATAAATCAATATAATTAAAACTTTTACCTATTCTAAGTTTAAATTCATTACCAATATAAGCAAACCCGCTACCAAGTTGTAATAAAAATTCATCAATGTTATTTAAAATTAATTCTTTCAATGTATATTCAGACAAGTCTTGGTTTAAATTATTAGATTTTAAAACTATAGGATTTGGTACTAATTCATCTAACTTTAATTGATCGTTATTAGTTAGTTTTTCCTTAGTTTTATTACTCAATCTATGATAATATTTTTGTTTTATCATCTCGTGTAATTGTCTTTGAGATAAATTTTTGTTCTCACATTCACTTAAGTAATATCTAATTTCATTTATATCTTTGATTGATAAAACTTCACGGTAGTGACTCCAACATAATTTGGAACGCACTGCGTTCCATTTTATCTCACTCAGCATCTCATAAAATTGTCTCATATATCTTAGATTTCTTTCATTATACTTTTTACCAACTTCAATCATCAGTTTTTCTGAATATTGCTTTATTATATTCTTACCATATTTTTTACCCGCCTTACTTAAAAGTTCACCTATTTCAAAATATACACTAACCTTATGTCTATCCTTTGAATAATCCTTTGCTCTATCATATATTTCTCTTTTAATAAGTCTATCTTTTATTTCATTATAATAATTCATGTTCCTCCATATAACAAGAAACAGATTATTCATCTGTTTCTTCTGGTCTTTTGCTTGATAAAAATGTTACTTTTTCACCAATTATATCAGTATAGTATTTCTTTTCATTATCCACTTCTACTACTCTACTTTGAATACGTCCTTTTATACCAATAATATCTCCTTTATGGCAATATTCACTAGTTGATTTAGCAATTGCTTCCCAAAGCATACAATCTAAAAAGTCACTTTCATATTCTCCACTAGCGTTTTTAAAACTTCTAGGAACAGCTAGAGTTACTTGTGTATAATGTTTACCTTTTTCACTTTCTTTTAATTCAGGATCTCTTACTAATCTCCCAACTAAAATTATTTGATTAAGCATTTTCCCTCCTTTCGGGAAGTACTTTATCACTATTTTATAAACACTACAAATCGAGCTTTTATATAATTTTTTTCATAATTTAAATAAAAAAAATATTTTCTATATAAGAAAATACTTCTTTGTTACATATTTTAAATTAATTAATTAAAATTATAAGTTTTTCTTTAAAAGTTGATTTAGTTCAACTGCATATTCAAGAGGTAACTCTTCTCTAAATCTTTCAATAAATCCTAACATGATAAGTTCTGTTGCTTTTTCTCTTGATAGTCCTCGTGACATTAAATAGAATATATTATCTTCACTTATTCTAGAAACAGTTGCTTCATGTATAAGTGAACTAGTTTTATTATCTACTTCATTATTAGGGAAAGTATCACTCTTAGATTTATCATCTAATATTAGGGTATCACATTTAACAAGAGCAGTTGAGTTTGTTGCGGTTGGCTTTATTTTTACACAACCTCTATATGTTGCATTTCCACCTTCTTTAGCAATACTTTTAGATATTATATTACTTGTTGTATTCTTACCTATATGTATCATTCTAGCTCCACTATCTTGTTGTTGAGCATTCTTTGCAACACTTATTGTAATACAAGTTCCATTTGAATTATCTCCCTTTAAGATACAAGCAGGATATTTCATAGTAACTTTTGAACCTATATTTCCATCAATCCATTCCATTGTTCCTGATTCATCTACAAGCGCCCTTTTTGTTACTAAATTAAGTACATTAGTAGCCCAATTCTGTACTGTTGAATATCTACATTTACTATTTTTACCAACATAAATTTCTACTACTGCGGCATGAAGAGATGATTCAGAATATGTTGTTGCGGTGCATCCTTCAACATAGTGTAAGGAACTATTGTCATCTACTATTATCAAAGTTCTTTCAAATTGTCCCATACTTTTAGAATTAATCCTAAAATAACTATGAAGTGGTCTATCAAGTGTAGTATTAGGAGGTATATATATAAAACTTCCTCCACTAAATACAGATGAATTTAAGGCAGCAAACTTATTATCATCATTACTTACTATTTTACCAAAATACTTTTTAACAAGATCAGGATATCTTTTTATAGCGTCTTCTATAGAAGTAAATATTACATTTTTATTTTTTACTTCTTCTATCATATTATGATAGATTACTTCACTTTCATATTGTACTCCTATACCATCTAAGTTTTGTTCACTCTTAATTACACCCAGATCATCAAATTCATTTCTTACATCTTTATCTATATTATCCCAACTAGACGTTATTAAGTTATCACTATTACTTTTATAATAAATTATTTTATTAAAATCTATGTCATATTGAGGTCCGAAATCAGGCATAGATATTTCTTTAAATTTTTTATAACTTTCTAATCTATAATTAGTAACCCATTCATCTTCTTCTTTATAGCTAGAAATTTTCTTTATCTTGTTTGAATCTATACCAATGATTTCCATATTTACCTCCTTTAATTTAGTTTTATATTAAATAATCCCTTCTTAATTGCTTCAAATGGTAATAATGCACATCTTTTTCTACTTGGTTGTTTATATATTTCATCATATACAATTAACTCTTCTAGTACATCTTTATCATAAGTTTCTTCGTTTAACATTTTTTCATAATTGCTTATTATTTGTTTTACTTGTTCTATAGTTTTACCTATTAAAGTTTTAATCATTATTGATGTAGCTGAAGTACATATAGCACATGCTTCTCCATCAAATCTTATATCTTTTATTTTATCTCCTTCTAATTTTATCATTACATCAATATTGTCTACACAAGATGCGTTTCTAGTATTTACTTTTACGTAATCCTTATCATCAATTAATCCTCTGTTTATTGGTTTTTGATAATGTTCTAACATAACATCCCTTTTTAATTTACTATCCATAGTTCCTCCCTTTTTATAAAATAATATCAAAAATATTATTATGATCCTTTAATGCTTCTATTAATTTATCTATTTCTTCTTTTGTATTATATAAATACAGTGATATTCTACATGTATTAGTTGTCTTTAATTCATCCTTTAATATTTTAGCACAATGATTACCACTTCTTACACTTATCTTAAAGTGATTTAAATAAACTGCTATATCTTGGCTAAATATATTGTCTACATTAAATACTATTATACCTGAATCACTATTTTTATTATATACTTTTATATCACTAATACTATTTAGTTTTTCAAGTGCATATTTTTTTAATTCTATTTCGTGTTTGTGAATA
>JAEEGL016317510.1_pt1 | contig 11032 bp, 10 predicted proteins | sample 9134231 | NCBI WGS metagenome assembly JAEEGL01 (sample SAMN16246548, study PRJNA631951) | gut metagenome | biome: gut microbiome; feature: rumen; material: fiber-attached | host: Bos | place: Iran: Karaj | collected 2018-10
AGCCAGGGCAGACGCTTTCTCATACTGTCTTTGAGTTTTTCGTTGATATCCGCCTCTTCGGTGAGACCTGCGAGTTTTGCGTAATCTTCACCCAGTTCGTCATCAACGGCCTCAACGATATCCGTTGAGGTTATGACTCCGATTATATGCCGTTCGTCATCCACAACGGGGAGCGAATCCTCGGCATATGCTTTCAAGTCTTCGATGCTGTCGCTTATCTTTTCGTTTGCGGATATGCAGGGGTAACCTGTACTGATTATATCTTCGAGTGCCGTATCTTTTCTGGCTACGATCAGATCCCTGAGTTCTATCGCGCCGTAATACTTTTCGTCATCATCGTAAACATAGATGGTGTTTATGTTGTCATTCTCTCCGGCCTGCTCGATAAGGGAGCGCATAGCACCCTTGATGGTAGCGCTTTTGGGAATGGAAACATAATTGGTCGTCATCATGCTTCCGACTTCATCGTCATCATAGGAACGGATGAGGTTGATGTCCTCGGTTGCCTCGGGCTCCATCAGGGAAATGATCTGTTCCCTGGTCTCCTCATCTTCGATCTCTTCCAGAACATCGACAGCGTCGTCGGCGTCCATGTTCTCGATGACGGTGGCCGCTTTCTCAAGACCGAGTTCTTCGAGGTAATCGGAAACATCGTCCAGATATGTGAAGATCTCCGATACCTTCTCGTCTCCCAGTATCTTATACAAACGGATACGATCCGTGGGACTCGACTTTGTCAAAGCATCCGCTATATCGTTATCATGGTAATTGTCCAGTTCGTTGCGGATATAGTCTTCGTCACCTTCGCCCTGGATAATGGCAAGGATCTCCGCGGTTATGTCGCGTTCCTCCGCTGCCGGCTCTTCCGTGTCTTCTTCCGGCTTTTCTTCAGCCGTTTCCCCTTTTTCGGGCTCTGCCTCTTCGGGCATATCGTTGCTCTTAGGGCTTTCCTTCGGAGCGGGAGCCTTTTCTTCGATGTCTTTCGTATCTTTATCGGCTTTTTCCTTCTGCTCCATAGCGGCCTGTTCAGCCTCAAGCTCGTTCTTCACGCTTTCAAGCAGTTCATTTTTGTCTTCCATGTCTTGCCCGCCTTTCCCATATACATTCTCTGAAATTTTACATCAAAGAACCGCATATGTAAAGACGTGTTTGCCCTGTCAGCAGCTCGCAAATGCCATCGGCTCCCTGTATATAAGATCCACATCGGCAAGTCTGATCCTGTCATTGTTCATAAGGTCGTATTCCTCACCCGGCACAAGGTTCTGCCCGTTGAGTTTTGTTCCGTTGGTGGAGTTCAGATCCACGAGCGCAAGCCCTTTCACCGTTTGTCTTATCTCGGCATGAAGCCTTGAAACATTCCTTCCCGCCGGGGTGTAATCCGTGTGGCCGGAGAGGCTTCCGATTATAAAAGGCAGTTTATCGATCACCGTTCGCTCATCCTTTCCCACGCACAAGAGACAGGGATTGCATTCCTCTTTTCTCTCGGCCAGGAGCACAGTCTCTCGGTCATCTTCATCAAAAAGCCTCTCCTCTTCCTTAACCACGGGCTTTTTATCCTGCTCCTTCTTTCTGTTGAATCGCCCTTTGAACCAGTTCTTCAATGACGGTTCCGGTTGAAGCAAAGGGGGGACCCGGTCATTCTCCGAAACCGCAATTTCCGTATTTTCAGCCCTTATGGGGGCGGGAGCATCTTTTTCGATCCTTTCTTTGAGGGCTTCGATCCCTCTTTCTTCTTTCATCACCAATATATAGCAGTCATAAAGCAGGGCAACGGCCTTTTTGTCGTCGTAATCCACCCTGTTCAGCATATATTCAAAAAATGATTCTGCCTGTTTCGCGGCATCCGTGTTGTACCCGGGCAGATATATGAAGCCCGCCTTATAATCTGATATGTTCACAAAGACATATTCCGGGCGCAGCATAAGATCGTTCGGATCCAGCAACAGCTCCGCCGCCTGTTCAAATGCGGATACAAAACACTTTAGTATCGCGACAAGCTTCTGCAGATCGATCGGCAGAGTTCTGAAAACCAGGTCCATGGCTTTCATTCCGCCCACCGCATATTTGCAGAAAGCTTCCCCGCCCTCTATCTCGAGGCTCACGTCCAGTATTCCCGGCGGGTCGTTGTTTTCCAGCATCTTTAGTTTATATATGTCCTCAACTCCCGATGAATAAGGCAAAACCAGATAAGTCTGAAGATATTCCTTAACATATCTTCCCTGCAGATCTTCTTTCATTCTTCCCCCTTTGATATCATATCCTCAGCGCCGCACAGCAGCCGTTCAAGGCGCATATTGTCACTCGATATGCCGTAGCCCGCCGCTTCACGCGCGCATTTTTCACCGTATTCGCTGACTTTGCCGTAAAGCTTCAAGGTGCAGGTCACCGTGGAAAAGATAATAATTATCAAAGCGCTCATAACAAGCGAAGTCTCCACCGTATAATATGCTCCGCATCTCATAACGCCACCCTTTCCATGACCTCGCCGAAGACAAAGCCGACGAATATGAACGGCACAAAAGCGAGCGCCGTTTTTATATTTGCTTTCTTAAAGATCATAAGACATATGCCGGTAAGAGCGCCGGTCAAAAGCGCCACAAGCCATATCCCGAGTGTCCCGTACCACCCGTATGCGGGGCCGAGAGCCATAAGCAGCAGCCCGTCCCCGAGGCCCATTTTCCCGTTTGTGATAAGTGACACGAGGATAGCAAAGATCCCCGGAAGAAGTCCGAGAACTATGGTCAGCGCTTTGCTTCCCGCATATACGGCCATAACCGTATTAAAGGCTCCGAGGAACGCCACCGGAATAACGCCTATTGTTTTATGTCTCAGGTCCCGGAACGAAAATGCTGCCAGAGCAATCCCGTTCATGACAGGCCCGATCGTTTCGCAGACCAGTTCTTTCTCAATCATTTTTATTTCCTCCGCATGTGCTGCACGGTTTCATATCCTTTATATCTTCAAGCGGCACCTCCTTGACGGTTCTTGTAAGACTTCGGCAGTCCGTACTGTAATGGTATTTGGTGCCGTATGCAGTTATGTATACCGTGTCGCGCCGCGCCGCATTCCTGCAATAGGAACACTCGGTATATTTTTTCCCGTCACGGTTCCTTCGTTCACCGACTTCAGACGCCGGCACCGCTTCCGCTTTTACGGCGAGATGCGAACATGCGCGGCTCCTGTGATATACAGTCCCGTTCTCCGTGACATATACGGTCTCCCCGTTTTTCTTCTTTTCTTCTTTTGGAGCAAATGCATTCTCATCCCATACACCGGTATTTGCACGAACCTTATAACTCTGTTTAAACGGTATTCCGAATTTTCTGCTGAACGGAGACGCAACCGGAATTGAAGCAGTTACTTCTATAATATAGACCGACTCTTCTTCGTTTTTGAAAGAGACCGTCAGCCCGTCGCACATATTCTCCGTGCCCGAAAGCAGGTTTACATATAAAAGCGTTGTCCAGAGCAGCCCGTCTTCGTTCCCGTTCTCTTCGCCGCGTTCCCTCATTGCATAGCCCGCGACGGACATTTCTCCTTGCGTCTTTGCAACCATAAGGGTCACTCTCATCTGTACCAGCAATGCCATAAACAGCTGCCAGATCATCCATATCGTGAAAAAGAAGATTGGAAATACGAGAGCCGCCTCGACGGTCACCGAACCGGCAGCCATTCCGCGGCCTCCGTTGTCTGTTCTTGTTGTTTTTGGGTAGTTTCTGCTCATTTATGCTCTATGGGAAGATATATATTATTTAAGAACAGACAGCGGAAGCCACGGATGTTCTCAGGGCATACCGGCCGCAAAGAAGAAACAGTTTTGTATCAATAACTCCCCTCGATCCCTAACGAGAGGAAATATGCAAGCTTGTTAAAAAATCCGGTGTCAAACTTTTGGGTCGTCGTTACGGAAGCATTGAAGCTCCAGCGTGTCACGACATTTCCCATACGAAATGTATCCCTGTATTTAAGCCTTATATTTTCCTGAATGATGTCGGCTATCTTGAGTTCCTTCTTTTCAAGCCCCGTAAAAAAGGAAAGAAGTGTAATGTACTGAATATAATTCACTCCCGCAGATCCCTGCTGTATCGATCCCGCCTTGATCCTCACCTTTTCCTTTGTCATAGTTGCGATCTCATATATGGCTATTCTTCCGGTCGGCGAATACAGCGGAACCTTCTTTCCCATAAGCAGAGCACTCACTTCCACCAGAGCCTCTTCAAGTGCCCAGACCGTTATGATCGCATATTTGACCACATATAAGAGTGCAGGGATCCCCGTAAATCCTGCCACCGAAGCAGCCATGTATGTCGCCTCCGAGTTTCGATTGGGATCTGCCAGTATTGATGTCATCGTGAATACTGCTCTCAAAGCCGTAAGCTTCAATGCCGTGGACGCCAGATTTTCAACATCCGTCTTTTTACCGGACAGCACATATTCACGCTCATAAGAAAGACGCGTATCCGTTCCGGGCGAGGTATAGTCCGAGAAATGACCCGAAAGCCATACCTCCGTGAGAAAATCCGATGTAAGCTTCTCCCCCGCCTCCTTAAAAAGGGCGGCGGGATCCTTCGCGGAAAACATATCCTTAAGCTTGGTGAAGGCCGAGAATATGTCATCATCTTCCCTTTCCCACTCCCCTTTGGAAGGCAGTTCAAGACCGTTCAGCTCTTTTTTTGAAACATCCCTAACGCCGAGATAGTCGAGCAATCCTCCCGCCAATGCCTCCGAGAGGCTTTCTTTTACATTCTTTCCGGTATTCTGCCCCGTTGAAAGACCTGTATAATTGAATTTAAGGCTTTCATAACCCATCCTGTCGAGAAACCCCGATGTGAGGGTCAGCGCTACGTCCATATTGCGGATATCCGCTGTTTTTTTAAGGGAAGTGAGCGCAGAGCCCAGATATAACAGATTTTCCTGCAGGGTCTTCATCATCCCCGCTGTGTCATATCCCGATTTTTCAAGGGATACATATGCTTTAAGGTTTACCGTATCTGCCACAAGGCCGTCTATGATGCGTCCGGGTATGCCTTCGTTTTCCTTAAGGAATTTCTCGTATTCCCCGACCGTTTCTTTTGCAAGTTCCTGCTTTACCCTGAGTTCCAGAACACAGGCAAGAGCCTTTTCGGTATTCTCAAGGGCAAGTGAAAGGATATTCGATATGAGCGAGCAGACGCTCTCCGCTTCTGCCGCCGTTTCCGCCCGCTGATTTTCGAGGCTGCTTAATACTCCTTCTTCTATATCAATAGAATACATGATCTCAAACGCCTCATCTTCGGCTTCCTTTAAGTCTGATTTCAGACTTTTGATCTGCCCTTTCACTAAAGCCAGTTCTTCGCGAAGCTTTTGGACTTTTACCTTCATTGCCGCATATCTTTTCTCAAGGTTGTCGGTCTCTTCCTGTTTTTCATCCTCCTTGATCAGCTTTTCGAGTTCCTTAAGCCTGTCCTCGTCTTCCCCTAATGCTTCTTCCAGTTCTTCCTCATCCATAAAGGCGAGTTCTTTTAATTCCGTAAGATCACTGATACGGTAATTTACCTGCCGGAGGTCATTCCTCAAACCCGCTGTGACCGAGTTCTGCCGGGATATGCTCTCATCCAGCGACTTTATGCTTTTGATAAGAGACTTTGCAAGCTCCACGGTGTTATTGACATATACGATATGACCTTTGGCTTCGTTATAGATACGCGGGTTTCCGTATGTCCCCTTCATATAAGCCTCATCCTTAAGCCCGAAGCATTTAAGGAAATTGCCCTCAATAACGAAGTTCCCGTCATCATCTGCATAAAGCCCGGTTTCCGTGGTGGATATGCCGTCAACGATCGTCATAAGCCTGAGCAGTTCGGCCGTTACCGCCGCAGCGCTCTCCATCGCCTCCGCCTGCTTTTCGTACAATTCCTGAAGCACGTTCAGCGATTTGAACATTTCATTTCCGGTTATCTCCTCCATAAGGAGTTCCGCTCCTTCAAACAGAGCCTCGGCATCTATCTGTTGTCTGATATCGGACTTATTATCTTCAAGCATATATGATGCAGATGAAAGCGCTACTTTTACATCCGTTCCTTCAAGCAGGCTGTTTGTTGTGTTTTCGTATGTGTATGAAAGATGATCCCCCAATTCCTTTTCTATCCTGCCTGCATCCCTTTCTTTTGTCCCGAAGCCTCCGTCCACGCCGAGCAATCCGTATTCTTTGAACAGCGGGTAGTAGTATTCCGCTCTGAATGAGTCCGAAGCCATTTCCGAGAGCATAGCGAGTTGTGCCCGTGAAGCTGTTATCCTTGCGCCTTCCAGGACCGTAAAGATGAACGACATCATAAACAGCAGTAAAAAGCTCAGAAAGACTGTTATGCTGCCCGAAGTCTCAGTTGATGATCTGTGTCGCATTGGAATTTATCTTCGAAAAAACATTGTTTACTATGGATGTGAGTTGTTCCTTAAAGATAAGGACAAGGGCGATCAGGACCACAAGTATAAGTATGATCTCCACGACGCCTACCGCCGCAACCTCAGTTTTTCTCTTTGATTTCTTCATTTTCCCTCCTAAAATGATATAAACGCAGGCACCATCAGGACCGCAAAGACAATTATCAAAAACCCCATCATAGGCATTAACAGCTTTGTACCCGCCTGTTCACCCCGTATTTTTATCTTCTCCCTCTCATCAGCCACCGCATCGCGTATTTCCGATCCGAGAAGCGCGGGCAGTTCCGAAACGCCTCTCGTCACCGCCTGCGACAATATCGCCGCTATCCTTTGATACCTTGTGATCTCCATTCTTTCGCCAAAGCGCTCATATGCGATGTTCTCCGGACTCCCGTTCATAAATTCGCGGCATGTAACAGCCATGTTCTCATATAGCATCCCCTTGCTTCCCGCTGCCGCAAGATCGTCCGTGATCTTCTTCCAAGCTCCCCTTAGCGGCATACCCGCTGCGAGAAGGATCGACAGCTTCGACAGAAATTCCTTGCATTCCCTCTCGGCATCAAGAAATCTCGCCTTTCTTTTATCGGAAAGCGCGCCGAAAAAGCTGCTCCACGCGCCTGCGATCAGTACCGATCCCAAAAACAGGCCATACAGCATATATGGTGTCTTTTCCCCGCCCGCAGGCAGGACTTTCGCGCCTCCTATGTCATCCGGAAGCACAAACTCTTCGTTGAATGCCGTTTCCGCTTCATATTCCCGAAGAGCTCGCAGCCACCCTCGAAACTGTCTTTCCTCATCCGAGAGCATAGCAGGCATAACAGATATCCGCCTCTCATACAGCCTGAACTCGTCTCCGTAGCTTACTCTTGCGCATATGTCAACATCACTCGCATCGTCCGTTTCATCGTTCATGACCCTTCCGTCGGTCCTTACAAGCGTGGGATCCGATGTGCTCCAGGAAAGAAGCACGGGAAAGCCCGTGACTTCGTCGGGAAACCAAAGATCGGATGTCACATTTCCAAATGACTTGTTCTCTCCCAAAACAATATCATCCAGCGCATCCGAGAGCTTTGTCTGCATCTCATCGATCTCCTCATCCGTCATTTTCAGCGGATGAAGATCCAGAAGCACGTCGCGTTCCTCCTCTCCGGCCTGTATGACAAGAGGGATAAGTACAGTGTCTCCGTTCACGCCTTTCCTTGTGAAGGCAGGATCTTCTTCTCCCGAAAATATGCCGTACATACCGAGCAGCAGGATAACCGCAAGGCTCAGCGGTATCACCTTCTTCATCCGCTTTTTAAGGTCCGTCATAATGATCTTTCTGACCTCGGCTACAGTTTTCCCGGGATAGAGAGAAAGAAGTGGATATACTCTGTTTTCAGACAAAATCCCATCCGACAGTTTCATACTTTCAACGTCCTTTCTATTACTGCTCTGCCGAAGATATGACAGACGGCGCAGCACACAAGGATCACGGTCATAAAGCCTATGCCGAACACGCTGTGATAGAGAGGCGCGCTCATTTCCGGCGCAAGCAGCCGTAAATAGAGAAGTATTCCGTACGGGATAGCGCTCATTATATAAAACTCTCCTTTTTTGGCCGCTATCACGACATTTAAGTCTCTTCTCAGGCTTATGCTGTCGGAAAGGTCCGAAAGCGTTCCCGCTATGACCTTGTTCAGGTTTCCTCCCGTTCTTTTAAGGATGCGGAAGAGATCTGCAAATTCCTTTATCCTCACGGCTCCCGTTCTTTCGGCAAATTCCGCGAAGGCCTGCTCCATCGTCATACCTGTCTGAAGCTTTCCGGCGATGATCATAAATTCCTTTGTTATCTCCGCGTCTTTGCCGTACAAACCCGCCAGTCCTTTGGCTGTGTCCGCTATGCTGTGTTCGGGTGAATAGCCCGCGTCAAGCCCGTTTCTGAAGTACTGCAGGGCATCCTTAAAGCGGATGTCCATTCTTTCCGTACGTAGGGCTCTTCTTTTCTTCTTAAAGCCGCATATGAACAAGGGTATTACACCGAGCAAAAGGACAGATACAGGCTCCAGATCGTAGAACAGCCAAGAGGTAAGGAGCGCAAAGGCTGTGCCCGAAAGAATTCCGAAGAGGATACTCCTTCCGTCCCTCTTATCCATCTTTCCACTCCAGCCCGGCTCTTTTCAGTTTCCACCTGTTCACAAGACGGTTTTCGGTTCGGATCAGGCTCCCCTTCACTTCTTCCCCTTCGCAAAGCGGATCTTCGCTGAAGACAAACAGCGGATTGAGCACTATCTCTCCGTCCTTCATTCCAACGACTTCCGATATCTCCAGCACCTTTCTCGATCCGTCCCTCAGTCTTCCGAGATGAACGAGGATGTTCAGCGCCGAGCTTATCTGTTTTCTTATAGCTATGAGCGGTATCTCCGTCCCCATGAGTATCATGGTTTCAAGGCGATCCAGCATATCCGGGATCGAGTTTCCGTGGCCCGTTGACAAAGAGCCGTCATGTCCCGTAGACATTGCCTGCAACATATCGATCGCTTCCGCGCCGCGCACCTCACCGACCACAATACGGTTCGGTCTCATGCGGAGAGCCGTGCGTATAAGATCTCTTATTGTAATTTCCTTACATTCACCGGAGTTTTTGTTTCTGACTTCAAGACGTACCAGATTTTTGATGTTGCCGATCTGAAGCTCGGCAGAATCTTCTATTGTTATGACCCGCTCATCCGCGGGTATGCAGTCCGAAAGCGCGTTCAGAAAGGTGGTCTTTCCGCTTCCGGTAGAGCCCGAGAGAAATATGTTATAGCCTGCCGCAACGAACACTTTAAGCGCATCCGCAGCTTCCTTCGATACCGTGCCCGCTGCCGTCAGTTTTTCGAGATCGAACGGATCCCGCGCAAATTTTCTGATCGTAACCACGGGACCGTCAAGCGCGACCGGAGGCAGCACGATATTCACTCTGGAGCCGTCCGGCAGCCTCGCGTCCGCTATCGGATCAGCCTCATTCACCGTTCTGTTCGCGCCCGAAACGATCTGCTGTATTATGTCCTCCAGCCTCTCTTCCGATTCGAAGCTCAGGTCGGTCTTAAACAGCCGCCCCGCCTTTTCGATGAATATGTCCCGGCTCCCGTTGATCATTATCTCGGTAATGCTTTCATCCGCAAGCAACGGTTCCAGAACATCGAAACCGCGTATCGATCCGAACACCGCGCTCTGCATCTCTTCCCTCAGTTCCAGCGGCATAAAGCTTTTCTCCGCTTCCAGATTGATGCAGCGGTATATCTCTTCCGTCAGCGCCTCGTCCGATATGTTCTCGGAGTAGTCGAAGCCGCTCAGCACCCTGTCTCTTATGCTTCTTTTGATCTCTTCATTCATGTCCTGCGCCTTCCGCTTTTATGAGTATCCCCTGCTTCCCCGCATATTTCATCTGCCGCAGGAACTCGTCAGGTCCTCTGTCGTTTTCCGATGCTTTCGGAAGAATGATGCTGTCCGAAAGTTCCATCAGCCTTTCCACGCCCTCCGACATAAACGCGCATTCAAAGATCACGTTCACAAAATGCCCCTCTTCCCTGCATAAGTTCACAAGCGCCTCCATCTCTTCCGCCGAAAACTGCCAGAGATCCGAGTAGAAATCCGTGCCCTTAAAGTAGAAGAAGCCCTGTTCGGACTGAAGACGCAGCATAAGTCTTCCGAGGCCGCGGCTGTTCTTTCTGACCGCAAACAAGAGCTCGCTCACGGACACTCCCGCATCTTCCGTACGCCCGATACCGCAGAACGGATCCCAGTACAGAAGAAGCGTACGCCCGCTCTCCGCCATTTTCTTTGCCATATCGCGGGCAGCATTTCTTGCTGCCAGATTGGAAGACGGCGAAAACACCGCATATATGTTGTTCTTCCTTATATTCCCCGTTGCCGCCGGAAGTATCTGCCGCAGCATTTCCGATGCGGGACTGTATTTGAAGACAACATTGTCCGAAAGATCGTTTTCGGCTCTGAGCCTGTCTTCGCAAAGAAAATAAACACGTGTTCTGTTTTCAAAAGTTTTTAAGTGGGTGGGATCTTCTGTCAGAAGAATGGACAGTTCACCGGATCTGAAGAATTCAGCGAGTTCGGATTTGTTTTGAAATGATATGCCCCCGTAGCCGATGTCACGGCGGGAATTAATGTAGGCCGCAAGCCGCGACCCATATTCCCCGGGGGATGCAAAGATTCCAATCAATGCTTCCATGTAACCCCCTAATGGTTTGTCGATGGATAAATCATAAAGCCCCGAAACCCTTTTGTCAACGGCTTTTGGGGCATTTCCCGCATTTCGGCACCTTGCACTAAAACAGGCTGTGTTTTTGTACCATATGCACAAAGAACGCAGCCTGAAACTTCTCAAAAGTTCTGATTTGTTTATGCTTTTTTTATAATTATCTCATATGCCTTTGCGACAGCAGCATCATTTTTCTTCCGCAGCCAGCTTTCTTCCCATGAGGACACCCATTGAGGAAGCCATCATAAGGCCTCTGGTCCATCCGCTGGAATCGCCCAGACAATAGAGTCCCTTTACATTCGTGGTGAGATCCGGCTCCATCTTAACCTTATTGGAATAGAACTTGAGCTCGGGGCTGTAAAGCAGGGTCTC
>JAEEGL017440136.1_pt1 | contig 11032 bp, 9 predicted proteins | sample 9134231 | NCBI WGS metagenome assembly JAEEGL01 (sample SAMN16246548, study PRJNA631951) | gut metagenome | biome: gut microbiome; feature: rumen; material: fiber-attached | host: Bos | place: Iran: Karaj | collected 2018-10
GGCGCTATAGCCAAGTGGTAAGGCAAGGGACTGCAACTCCCTGACCCCCGGTCCGAATCCGGGTGGCGCCTCCAGAGCCTCTCATGCAAATGAGAGGCATTTTGTTTTATCTAGGGTATAGGGTATAGGGTTTAGGGTATAGTGAAGGTGTGAACCCCCATTGAGAATGTGACGAAGTCACTCATTCCCTAAACCCTATACCCTAGACCCTATACCCTAAACAAGCCCTATTCCCTATTCCCTTTTCCCTATTCCCTTTTCCCTATTCCCTGTCCTCAACCCCCAAGCCCTATTTAATCAAAATTTAAACTATAAGCACTTGACAGTCGGCGGGAAAAATAGTATAATGTTATAAGCGGGCATTGTCGCCTGTAAGTTACTTCCGAGGTATATGCAATGGAGAGGATCGTTGAAACCATACAGGCGGATATGGGGCATCTTACGGATACCCTGCTTGAAGAGCACTCCGTCCGTTTGTATTCAAGGGGCGGTCATTTCAGCAAGAACGAGATGATCCCCGTATATTTTCTTCTTATTACCGGCTGCAGCGAACCTGACAGCTACAGTAATTTCCTGTACGAACTCAAGGGCGATATCCTGAAATCGGGCAAGCCCTTTGCACTCATAGATGAGCCTATATCCCTGCCGAAGGAGGATCTGATGCTCCTTTCGTCGGTGGACACCTCTTCAAAGGCATCCATCATATCGGGGCTGTGCGGCATAATAAAGGTCAACGGCGACTCCGAAAGGACTATCATCGCGCAGAAGGCGCTCGGCGAGATGCTCTCCGTGGTAGATCGCGATATATTCTCCATAGGCGGGCCGCTTGCGCTGAAAATGTCATTTATCAGCCGTGCCATTGGCGTCAACGGCGATAAGATACCCATGATACTCTACTACGGCGTGCCGTCCGCAGAGGATACGCTCTTCCTGTGCCTTGCACAGCGTTCGGGCTTTGATGTGCTGTGCATATCCCCCGATGATGCCGCCCTCGATATATTCAAAAAATGCCCCTATGCCGCAAAGATACAGCATGAGACGAAGGGTCCTTCCCACAGGTTCATCCCCTTCCCCACCTCCCCCGTCAAGGCGAAGGTCTCCACCGTAGCCTATAACGCGGAGCGCGAGCTCGATACCATGCTCTACGGCGGCGATACCATATTCAGGGCGATGCAGTTCTCAAAGATGACCTCCATCGTGCTGCAGACCACCTATGAAGAGATAGATGTGCTGTGGGATCAGGAGGCGAAGTACCGCCCCGGCTTCACGGTCAACGGCGACATAGTCACCGTACCCGTCGTATTCGCCAAGATAAACGGCGTACAGGGCGGCGCACCGAAGACAAACCAGTACTGGGAAATGATAGAGGATCTTATCACATATAAGTCCATCTATTTCATAAAAGCACCCGCATACCGCAGTCCGGGAATTTCCGCGTCAAGGCAGTATGCACCCTACCACACCGGCAAGAAGCTCAAGATAGATGAGCTGCTCCGTTCAAGGCTCAACCGCTACGGCCACCTTCAGGCATATCTGCAGCGCATGATATTCGAGAAGGCACAGGCCATCATAGACGACGGGCTGCTCGTTATGGACTCCGATCAGGAGCTCGTTGACTTCGTGATGCACACCGCGCTCAACCTCAACGAGCGTGTAACGAGACTGCTCCAGCAGTACGACTTCACCAAGGAGATACCCAAGGCTGTGGTGGTAGACACCATAGAGGATCCCTTCTCCAAGCTCGAATGCACACAGATTCTCATGCTGTCGTATCTCGGCTTCGATGTGCTGATATTCGCACCGTCGGGCTACCGCGACATTGAGACCCATGTGTCGGAGAAAGCGTTTGAATCACACAATATCGGCGAATATGCCTATGGCTTGAGAGCGCCGAAATTCAAAATACCAACTGCCCCCAGGGCAAGGAAAAAGTCCGGCGGAGGACTGTTCGCAGGACTGTTCAAGAAAGGAAGATGACCATGCCGCTCCAGTTCACACCCTCCGAAGAGAGAGAAAGCGTCGTAGATACCGATGCTGTCGTAGTTGATACCCCTGTTGAGGAGCCCACCCACTACAATATCCAGGTAGGGGACGCAAATACCTACTCCATAATCGACACCGCCGACAAGCTCAAGCAGGAGCTCGTCCAGAGCGAGGAGATCGACAAGCTCGTAAGCACCATCAATGCAAACGACCCCCAGTCGATCATCACCTTCGGCAACGAAGTGGCTGAGGAGATCTCCAAGGCATCCGACCAGGTGCTCCGTTCTATGGATATGTCCCAGCTCGATGACTCCAGCGTAATGCTCAATGCTCTTGCAAAGATCATGGAGCAGTTCGACCCGCAGGAGCTCAAGGACGACCGCGGCGGCTTCTTCGCAAAGCTCCGCAAGCAGCTCGACAAGATCCTCGAGAAGTACAACAATATGGGCAACGAGGTAGACAAGATCTACGTTCAGCTCAAGAAGTACGAGGACGAGATCGGCCAGTCCAACCGCAAGCTCGAGACTATGTACAACGCCAACATCGACTACTACAAGCAGCTGCTTAAGTACATCATGGCAGGCGAGCAGGCTTCACAGGAGCTTGACAAGTACATCGAGGAATACAGGGCTAAGGCCGCTGCCAACCCCGATTCCGGCACCACCGCAATGGATCTGCAGACACTCGAGCAGACCCGTGCGATACTCGAACAGCGCGTAATGGACCTCAAGATCGCAGAGAACGTTGCTATGCAGACCGTTCCCATGCTCAAGGCGATGGAGTTCTCCAACGTCAACCTCATAAGAAAGATCAATTCGGCGTTCATCATCACGATGCCCGTATTCAAGCAGTCTCTCGCACAGGCAGTGATGCTCAAGCGCCAGAAGATACAGGCGGAAAGCATGAAAGCACTTGATGACAAGACCAACGAGCTCCTTCTCAAGAATGCGAGCAACACCGTTGAGCAGACCAAGCTCACCACCCGTCTTGCAAACGGCAACTCCATCCAGGTCGAGACTCTCGAGAAGACATGGGCTACCATCGTCAGCGGCATAGAGGAGACCAAGAAGATACAGGAAGAGGCAAAGGCTAAGAGAGCCGAGGATTCCAAGAAGCTCGCAAAGCTCAAGGAAGACTACCGTGCAAAGATGAACAGCTGACGCTGACAAACTATACATCATGACAGTATCGGGTATCACCGCGATACCCGGTGCTTGTCTGTCATACCGGCCTTGCCGGACCGATCACTTGCTGCCGATCAATATATGCTCCGAGACGCAGACAGCAGTTCCTTTCAAATGCGTATCGGGTAGCTGCCGGCCTTGCCGGTCTCAAGGAGACACTATGGATATATCACCGTTCTATATCACCGAGGATGAGGGCTATTCGCTGTGCCTGGTCACAGACGGCACGTTCCATCCGGAGCTGTTCGAGCTCCGCGCAGATGAGGGCTTTGAGGGCAACGGCTACGATGTTGAATCCATTGCGGTGCAATACCTCAATGAATGTGCGCAGTATCTCATCCGTGATATAATATTCGACTCCGAGGCAGGCATGTTCGTTGCCATGTCCGAGGAAAAGGAGCCCCTCATCGACCTTGCAGAGGGACTTTGTGAGCTTTTTGCCGACGAGGAAAGATCAAGGGATCTGTTCAGCCGCGCAGAGATAATATAGCCCAAGGCGCAGTTGCCTTCCCCGTGCATCACGGCGGACGGTAAAAGGAGTGACACGATGCCCATCAATATCCCCGATGATCTTCCCGCTGCGGAAGTGCTCCGCAATGAGAACATATTCCTGATGACCACCACCACTGCAGCACATCAGGATATACGACCCCTGAAGATCGCCATACTCAATCTCATGCCCAAGAAGATAGAGACTGAGACACAGCTTCTTCGTCTGCTGTCGAATACACCGATACAGGTGGATATAGACCTGGTGCAGATGAAGAACCATGTATCCCGCAATACTCCCGTGTCCCACCTCAACAAGTTCTACTGTACCTTCGACGATATCCGCGACAGGCGCTATGACGGCCTTATCATCACGGGTGCGCCCGTGGAGCAGATGGAGTTCGAGGAAGTGGACTACTGGGACGAGCTGGTGGAGATCATGGACTGGTCGCTCAAAAACGTGTTCTCCGTGTTCCATATATGCTGGGGCGCACAGGCAGGGCTTTACCATCACTACGGCATACCCAAGTATCCGCTGAAGGAAAAGATGTTCGGACTGTTCCCCCATAAGGTCATATCACCGCTCCATACCATCGTGCGCGGCTTTGATGAGGACTTCATCGTCCCCCACTCCCGCCATACCGAGATAAGGGCGGAGGATATAACGAAGGTGCGCTCCCTTGAGGTGGTCACCTATTCGAGCATATCCGGCGTGCATCTTGTGGTCGACCGCTCCCGCAGAATGTTCTTCTCCACAGGCCATTCCGAGTATGACAGGCTCACTCTGAGAAATGAGTACGAACGCGATGTGGCAAAGGGACTTGACATAAAGAAGCCCTACAACTACTTCCCCGGGGACGACCCCAACAAGCCTCCCTATTTCAGCTGGAGAGGCCATGCGCATCTGCTTTTCTCAAACTGGATAAATTTCTGCGTATATCAGGAAACTCCATACGATCTTAACGATCTGACCCCTATCAAACTTTGACATAATGCCCAATTTTTGCGGATTTTAACTGAGCATTTTAATTAAATTTGCTATTTACAAATTGTATGTTTTAGGATATAATTATACAGCAAGTATTTTTACGTTGTGCGGGTGGTGGTGTACCGAGTGGCTACAGAGTTTTCACGAATAATCACGCTCCTGAGGAAGGAGCGGAAGATAAGCCAGAAGCAGGCAGCTGCCGATCTCGGTGTATCACAGGCTCTTCTTTCCCATTATGAGAAGGGCATCCGTGAATGCGGCCTTGAATTTCTCGTCCGCACCGCCGATTACTACGGCGTCACCTGCGACTACCTGCTCGGCAGGTCAGCAGAACCCGGCACACATATCACCGAGACCGAAGCTCCCCCTCCCGTACCCGCAGCGTGCAAGCGCCTGAGCGATTCCGAGGCAGTGCTGTTCGCACTTGCCGAGCAGTCGGGCGGCGAGCTGACAGGATATATCGAGCGGGCGCTGAGCCTGTCTGTATACAGAGTGTTCCGTACACTTTACTGTGCTAACCCGAAGAATGACAGACGCTTCTTCACCGTGAGCGAAGTAGCCGCTGATGCACTTGCGGTATCGGCCATAGAGCGCTGCAGGGCACTGTCGGAGCTGGCGGTGCGTGAGAGCAGCCTTGCGGATACTGCCATCACTACAAATACGCTCACCACAGAGCAGCCTCTTTATGTTTCCTCTCTGCTCAACCTCATAAAGAATGCGGAGAGCTATATCAACGAGATAAACCAATAAGTGCCGCTCACACTTGAAGGGCGGCGCTTATTAGCATAACCGATCGAAGTGCGCCTAAAATAAACGTACCGATCGTATATTATTATTAATGGAAGGGAGTTGATCGCATGATCTCAGCCGCAGAGGCTATGGTCAGATGTCTTGAGAATGAGGGGGTCAAGGTCGTCTTCGGTTATCCGGGCGCTGCGATCTGTCCGTTCTATGACAAGCTTTATGAGTCGCAGGTGCATCATGTGCTCGTGCGCCATGAGGCAAACGCAGGTCATGCCGCGAGCGGCTATGCCCGCATGACCAACCGTCCCGGCGTGTGCATCGCCACATCCGGCCCGGGCGCTACCAATCTTCTGACCGCCATAGCCACCGCATATGCGGACTCCATCCCTCTCATATGCATCACAGGACAGGTCTCATGTGACCAGATAGGCTGCGATGTGTTCCAGGAGGTCGATATAACAGGTGCGGCAGAACCATTCGTAAAGTACAGCTACCTCGTCAAGAACGAGCATGATATACCCCGTGTATTCAAGGAGGCATGCTACCTCGCAGGCACGGGCAGGAAGGGTCCCGTCCTCATAGACGTGCCCATGGATGTGCAGAACCGCATGATAGACTTCGAGTACCCCTCGGAGATACGGATGCGCACCTACAAGCCCGCCTTCAAGGGCAATCCCCTGCAGATACAGCGCATACGCGACGCCGTGAACAATGCGGAGCGTCCCCTGCTGTGCGTAGGCGGCGGCATATTCCTCTCGGATGCGGTCGATGAGATACGCGAATTCGCGTATAAGGCGCAGATACCTGCGGTATCCACCATGATGGGTCTGTCCGTATTCCCCACCGACCATCCCATGTATCTCGGAATGATAGGCATGCACGGGCTTCGTTCGGCAAATACCGCCATGAATTCCTGTGATACCATCGTCATGATAGGCGCAAGGGTAGGCGACCGTGCAATACGTTCACCCTCGTTCCTTGCGGAGGGCAAGAATGTCATACATATCGACATCGACCCCGCCGAGATAGGCAAGAACATAAATGTTGACATCCCCCTCGTCGGCGACTGCCGCGAGATACTCTCGGAGCTGTGCAGAGCAGAGTATACCAACAGGCATGAACAGTGGCTCTCACAGATACGCGAGATAAAGAACACCATCTCCACCAATGAGGAGACCGAGGGATATATCAATCCCAAGGTGTTCATACGCAAGCTTTCCGACAGGCTTCCCGATGACGTTGTATGCGTAGCGGACGTAGGCTCCAACCAGATATGGACGTGCAACAACTACGGCTTCAGGGAGGGCGGACGCTTCCTCACCAGCGGCGGCATGGGCACTATGGGCTATTCCATCCCCTGTGCCATAGGCGCAAAGCTCGCCTCCCCCGAAAAGGAGGTAGTGGCTGTCTGCGGCGACGGTTCATTCCAGATGATGATGATGGAGCTTGCCACCATCGTACAGGAGAATGCGGCGGTCAAGATCATCGTGATGAAGAACAAGCGTCTCGGCATGGTGCGTGAGCTCCAGACCAATATGTATGACGACAGGCTCATCGCCACGGATATAGGCAACTATCCCGACTTCGTGGCTCTTGCCCGTGCATACGGCATCGAGGCCGACAGGGTATCCACCATGTCGGAGGCCGAGGAGAAGATAGAGAAGCTGGCTTCGTCGAAGTCCGCATATCTTCTCGAATGCAACGTATACAAGCTTGAATCCACGCTGTAAGGAGGACGGATATGAAATATACGGTTTCTGTTCTCGTGGAGAACCACGCAGGCGTACTTTCAAGGATATCGGGTCTCTTCGCAAGGCGCGGCTTCAATATAGACTCCCTTGCGGTCGGTGTCACCAATGACCCCACCATATCAAGGATAACCATAATCGCGGACGGCGACGAGCATACCGCACAGCAGCTCGAAAAGCAGCTAAACAAGCTGGTAGATACCATCAAGGTGCGTATGCTGTGTGCAGATGAGCTCATCGAAAGAGAGCTGCAGCTTATCAAGATAAATGCCGCTCCCGCCCAGAGGAATGAGATACTCACGCTCTGTGAGGTGATGGGTGCAAAGGTAATAGACCTTACCACCACTTCCATGACCATAGAGATATCCGACACCACAGATGTACTGCAGCGTTTCCACACCCTCGTCGAGGGCTACGGCATAAAGGAGATAGTCCGCACAGGCACTATCGCGATACAGAAAGGCGCTGTCACCATAAGATAGTTTGGAGTGTGGAAAGAAAGTTTGGAGTGTGGAGTTACCGACGGGACATGATCATTTGTCTTATCAGATATGAAGCGAAACTTCCCTATTCGCTATTCGCTATTCCCTATGGGGGCTTGGGGGCGTGAGCCCCCATAAAGAATGTGAAGCGAAGCTTCACTCCTTCCCTATACCCTAGACCCTAAACCCTAAACCCTATACGCTAAACCCTATACGCTAAACCCTATATTATAATATATTTTTTCGGAGGTAATAACCATGTCAGATGCAAGAATATTCTATCAGGAAGACTGCGACCTCGGCAGACTCGACGGCAAGACCGTTGCCATAATCGGCTACGGCTCCCAGGGTCATGCTCATGCGCTCAACCTCAAGGAGAGCGGCGTTAAGGTAGTAGTAGGCCTTTATGAGGGCTCCAAGAGCGCAGAGAAGGCAAAGGCTCAGGGTCTCGAGGTAATGAGCGTAGCAGATGCTGCCAAGGTTGGCGACATCATCATGATACTCATTCCCGATGAGAAGCAGGCAGATGTATACAAGAGCGACATCGAGCCCCAGCTCACCGCAGGCAAGACCCTCGCATTCGCACACGGCTTCAACATCCCCTTCGGCTGCATCAAGCCCCCCGCTGACGTAAATGTCATCATGATCGCCCCCAAGGCTCCCGGCCATACCGTAAGATCCGAGTATCAGGCAGGCAAGGGCACTCCCTGCCTCATCGCTGTTGAGCAGGACGCTACCGGCGATGCATGGGATATCGGCCTTGCATATGCACTCGGCATAGGCGGCGCAAGAGCAGGCGTGCTCGAGACTACATTCCGCACCGAGACCGAGACCGACCTCTTCGGTGAGCAGGCTGTCCTCTGCGGCGGCGTATGCGCACTCATGCAGGCAGGCTTCGAGACACTTACCGAGGCAGGCTACGATCCCAGAAATGCATACTTTGAGTGCATCCATGAGATGAAGCTCATCGTTGACCTCATCTATCAGTCCGGCTTTGCAGGCATGAGATACTCCGTATCCAACACCGCTGAGTACGGCGACTATGTAACAGGCCCCAAGATCATCACCGAGGACACCAAGAAGGCTATGAAGAAGGTCCTCTCCGATATCCAGGACGGCTCCTTCGCAAAGGAATTCCTCCTCGATATGTCTCCCGCAGGCAGACAGGTACACTTCCGCGCTATGAGAAAGCTTGCTTCCGAGCATCCCGCCGAGAAGATAGGCGAAGAGATCCGCAAGCTCTACATCTGGAACAACGAGAGCGATAAGCTCATCAACAACTGATAACACAGAGTACTGCCGCATCCTTCACGGGATGCGGCGTTTTCGGAGGGCACAATGGATACAGCAGAAAGGATCGCCGACATACTCCTTGACGGCAGCGAATACGAGATAATCTACCATATCAACCCGGACGGCGATGCTGTGGGCAGCGCCTATGCCCTCGCCCTTGCGCTAAGACTTGCGGGCAAGAAGGCACAGCCGGTATGCTCCTCTGCCATACCCGCACAGTACCGCTATCTCACCGATGAGGTGGAGAAGCAGAACCTCACAGACCCCGAGTATATATGCGTGGACACCTCCACGAAGGCACGGCTCGGCGAGTACAGCGGCAAGCGCATACTGTGCTGTATCGACCACCACGCGGACAATACCACCGGTGCCAAGCATATCTTCTGCGACAAGGATGCATCCGCCTGCGTCCAGCTGATATATGAAGTCATACAGTGCCTCGGCGTGCCTGTGAGCCGCCTTATGGCAGACCTGCTCATGACAGGGCTCGTCACCGATACCTCCTGCTTCCGCTCAAGCTCCACCGACAGGGACACCATGCGTTATGCGTATATATTCGCCTCCTGCGGTGCGGACATAAAGGCGATCACACGCCGCCACTACCTCGTAAAGTCTCCCAAGCGCATGGCGATAGAGCAGCGCCTGAGAAGCAGCATCGCCCTCTCCGATGACTCCCGCATCGCCGCATTTATGCTGCGGCACTCAGACTACGGCGAGCTTGACATCACCGATGACGATACCGAGGGCATAAACGACATCGCCGAGGAGGCAGGCGCCGTCATAGGCATAGTCGTGCGTGAAAAGCGCGAGGGCATATGCCGCATATCCGTCCGTGCATCCGGCAGATACGATGCACATGAGCTGTGCAGCAGGATAGGCGGCGGCGGTCACTCCAATGCCGCAGGAGCCACGATGGAGGGCAGCGCGGAAGAAGTCTGCACAGCCATGATGCAGCTTGCACGGGACTATCTTGCAGGAAAGGACACCCTGTAGGCTTAATACTCATAAAAAAAGCAATGTAAAATTTGTACAATGTGCAGAATATACAGAGATTTACATTTTAATCTTGCATTTATTCCTAAATCATGATATAATGATTGTAACCGATTATTTTTGAAGGGAAGATCAATGCATGGGAAAGAACATCATCCTTTACGGACCCCCCGGCACCGGTAAAACCTATAACAGCGTAAACTACGCACTTTCCATCATATATAACATACCTGTTGAGACGGTCATGGCAAAGGATTATGATTCGATGCTCGACAGATACAATGAGCTCAAGAACAGCTTCGGTCAGATCGAATTCACCACATTCCATCAGTCCATGGGCTACGAGGAATTCATCGAGGGCATCAAGCCCGTCTTCCTCGAGACTATGAACGAGCGCGGTGAGCGTACCCGTAAGAAGGAAATGGTGTACGTCGTTGACCAGGGCATATTCAGAGAATTCTGCCACAGAGCGCAGGAGCATCCCGACGAGCCCTATGTATTCATCATAGATGAGATCAACCGCGGCAACATATCCAAGATATTCGGTGAGCTCATTACCGTTATCGAGCCCTCCAAGCGTCTTGGCGAGCGCGAAGAGGTCAAGGTAAGGCTCGCATACTCCATGGATCTGTTCGGCGTTCCTTCCAATGTATATATCGTCGGCACGATGAATACTGCCGACCGTTCCATAGCCCTCCTCGATACGGCTATCAGAAGAAGATTCGACTTCATCGAGATGCTGCCCCGTCCCGAGCTTTTCGGCGACACCTACGTTGAGGGCATCAGCATAGAGCATCTTCTTGCCACCATCAACAAGCGCATAGAGATACTCGTTGACAGAGAACATACCATCGGCCATGCATACTTCATGCCGCTCAAGACCGATCCTTCCATAATCCGTCTCGGCTCCATATTCAAGAACTCCATCATACCTCTTCTCCAGGAATACTTCTACGGAGACTATCAGAAGATAAGATGGGTGCTCGGCGACTACAACAAGGAACCGGACGAGCAGTTCGTAAAGGCTCTTGCCATCGACTATAAGAAGACCTTCGGCGAAAAGGTGGAGCTCTTCCTCGATGTCGATGACACCTATGAGATCAATGACGATGCCTTCTGGAATCCGGA
>JAEEGL011663080.1_pt1 | contig 11031 bp, 9 predicted proteins | sample 9134231 | NCBI WGS metagenome assembly JAEEGL01 (sample SAMN16246548, study PRJNA631951) | gut metagenome | biome: gut microbiome; feature: rumen; material: fiber-attached | host: Bos | place: Iran: Karaj | collected 2018-10
CTGCCGAGTGCTGTCACTCCTATATACTTGGTAATACGTCCTTTTATAACGACACTGATATCTCTGAACCCTTCAAGAACAATATGGTTAAGAAGAGCATCACACAGAATGGTTCCCGTTCCGGGATCAAGCCCCGGATATTTATTCTTCATTATCTCAGTTATCTTTGCGACAACGTAAGCTGCTTCTGTTTTATCTGAAACACTCATGTTAAGTATCATTTTTTATATTTCCTTAATATGAATATAAGCAACCGGAGAAAATGCTCAATAATAATGCGGTTGGCCATACTGATCAGGCATCGGGTGACCAGCTCTCCTGAAGGTCTTCCACAACTATGTTCTCATCCACCTTAACCACGACCTGATACTCATCCTCGTATACGATCTCACCGGGGAAATTCGTATAGATAACGTAATAAGGCTGTTCGTATCTTTCCAGAAGCCACATAAGAGGATTGATCATCTTCATCATCATTTCCGAATTCTCCACCTTGAAATAGCAGATGACCTTCTCCTGACGTTTACATTGCGGCGGCCAAGGCAGTTCTTCGGCAAACCAGGAATCTATCTCCTTAAACAGTCCCACGTCTTCATCATCCATGATTCTGTCTGTTACCATCTGATTTAGCATGCTGAATATTCCTTTACCGGTTCTGGTATTGGCTGCGAGCTTTTTGCCCTGTATCCTGCAATATCTGAATTTCATGAGCTTCTCCGTTATGTTTATAGTTTACTTAAATGATGTAACTGTTCGGAATATAACAGAATAACTGCTTTTTGGCCGAAAAGTTATTAATAGTATATCATAAATATCTTAAACATAAAAAGAAATGATGTATAATAATTTATACCATTTGAATAGTGTATGAAAATTTGATAAAATATTTATGATTTTTCATAGTATTCGCACAAATTATGTTTGCGTTATGGGAGGAACCTGATTTGAGCACTATTTTATTAAAGGATATGATACCGACCGAAATCCTTCAGGAGATACAGGATGCATTCTCGGAGTTTACGGGAATGGCTGCGCTTATTACCGATACAAACGGTATTCCGATCACAAAAGGAAGCGGCTTCACGAAATTCTGTATGGAGATGACCAGAAAGTCCCCTAATGGTGCTAAAAAGTGTGAGGCATGTGACAGACAGGGTGCGATCCTTACAATACAGAGTGGAAAGCCTGCTGTTTATACCTGTCATGCCGGTCTAACGGATTATGCAGCGCCCATTCTTTTGAACGGTGGATTCATAGGAAGTTTTCTGGGCGGTCAGGTAAGAACCGGACCTGTTGATGAGGCTTCGATACGTGCCAAAGCAGTTGAATACGATCTGGATCCTGATGAATATGTGGAAGCGGCTAAAGCTGCAAATGAAATAAAAAGGGAAGAAGTGGATAAGGCAGCGGATTTCCTCTCAAGACTTGCAGGTATAATGTCAAGAGTGGCTTATCAGTCATATCAGGTCATAATGAAGAATAATGAAATGAAAGAAGATGCTAAGAGCCAGTCTGATTTCATGATGAAATTCTCCAGTGAGCTTAAACAGAATGTAAGTGAGATGTATAACTTTTTTTCCGGGAATAAGGAGCAGGAAAGTGACAGTGACAAGGCGAATAAAAGGGTATACAGTCTTATAGCAAGGACAATGGAGCTTGGATCCATAGTAGAGGACAAGCTTGATTATATAAGTATAAAAAACGGTGATTTTAAGTTAAACGAGACAATCTACAATATAAACAGTGTTGTTGAGATGAAGATAAAAGAGTTCACTGATCAGTCGGATGTTGCGTCCGGCCTTATAAGCTATTCCATAGATCCCGACGTGCCTGATAAGCTGGTTGGAGATCCGGCCAGAATAGGAAGCCTTATAGGTAAGCTCATAGAAAGCAGCCACCGGTATAATAAGGATGCGTGGATCAATGTGCAAATAAGTTCCGGGAAGAAGTCGTATTCAACAGAGCTTATAATAAAGATCGCTGACGGCGGAAACGGGATAAAAAAGGATAAGCTTGAATACATGAGAAACTATCTTAACAACAGAGGCCGGTCGGATGAACATGATGATGAATTTGATATGACCGGTTTTTCGCTGGTGGGTTATCATATAAACGCAATGTCCGGGGAATTGAAGATAAACAGCGAGATCGGCAAAGGGACAGAATTTGTTATAAGAATTCCTCAGCTTGAGGTTATGGGAGGCTAATTATCTATGGCGGCATTTGATGTACTTCAATATATGCAGACTCTTGAGTCCATGCTACGTATCACTGAACAGACATGGCTTATGGATGATGATTTCCTGAATATTCTTGATAAGCTTTGTAAGGTACTGGGGATAACAAAGACAGAGATATATATTGGGAGTAAAGATGATAAGCCGGAGATCCTGACGCTATATGATGATAAGAGTAAAGCGGAGGGGGTGGCTGAATATGAGTTCACATATGAAGGCTGTCCTGTCAGTGTCTGTATTCATACTAAATGCGGGAACAGGGATTATCCTGCGGAGCTTGCGGCAGGACTTAATACAGTCTATGAGATCCTCAGACGGCAGACTGTCCGTGAGATGAACAGACGCGATGAGGAAGCAAGAGGAAAGACGGATTTCGTTACAGGCGTCAGTACCAAGAAGCTGTTTACGGAATATGTTGACCAGCTGTATAAGAAGAACAGGATCTTTGAATACGGAGCATGTGGCTTCAGTCTGAAGGGTATGGCGGAATTAAACCGTCAGGTTGGAAATGATAAGGGAAATAAGCTGATGGCTTCTTTTGTAAGTGGCCTTCAGACGCTGCTCGGAGATGACGGACTGGTGGCAAGGACCGGCGGTATAAGCTTCAGCATGGTCTTTAAGAAAGACAGATTTGATGAGATAGTAGTCTATCTGTCAGGAAAGGTTGTTTATCTTAGTGATGACAGTGAAGGAAAGCTTATGAGCGCATGCGTGGGCTTCTATCCGATATCGGATACCTGTACATCAGCCGTGGAATTAAATGAGATCATAACCTCAGCTCTGCATAATGCGCTTAAGAATCCGCTTCAGCCGTTTATAATATATGATGAGAAGCTTCAGCAGGCTGATAATGATGAGAAATATATAGCAGGAATATTCCAGGATGCGCTTGAAAAGGAAGAATTCATGGTTTATTACCAGCCTAAGGCTGAGCTTAACAGATATTGCCTGAATGGCGCAGAAGCGCTATGCCGGTGGTTCCATGATAATAAGATGGTTCTTCCTTACCGCTTTATTCCCGTACTTGAGAATAACGGGGAAATCGTAAAGCTGGATTTCTATATGATAGAGCATGTCTGCCGTGATCTGCGAAGATGGCTGGACGAGGGGAGGCCTGTTGTAGCGGTATCAGTCAATCTGTCGAGGTGCCATCTTGGCGATCCGGACCTCCTTAAGCATATTGTGGAAATAGTTGACCGATACAAAGTGCCGCATTCACTTATAGAGATCGAGCTTACGGAAACAACGACAGAGGTGGGATTCAATGAACTGAAGGCGCTTGTCGGAGGATTAAGGGATCAGGGATTTTCAACATCGGTAGATGATTTCGGAGTAGGTTTCTCATCCATGAGTCTGCTGCATGAGATCCCATGGAATGTTATAAAGATTGACAGGAGCTTTATTCCGGTCGGAGACGGAAGCGCAGAGGATGAGAAGAAGAATGTAATGTTAAGATCCATTATAGAGATGGTTAATTCTCTGGGACTTACGAGCATTGCTGAGGGTGTGGAAACGATCGATCAGGTCATACTTCTTAAGGAAACCGGATGTTTCTTTGTTCAGGGCTATTATTTTGATAAACCAATGCCTGTTGCAGAGTTCGAATCAAGGCTTGAACAGCTGAAATAGATCAGAGGTGATAAAGAATATGATAACCGCCAGGGTAATCAAATATAAAGATAAATACAAGACATTTATCTGTAAAGGACATGCTGAATATGATGATGCCGGGAAGGATATAGTATGCGCCGCGATATCTATGCTGGTGTTAAATACTGCCAATTCAATCGAGAAGTTCACTGACAGCAGGATAGTAGGATCTGATGATGGCTGTATCAGGTGGGATTTTGCAGACGAGCCTGATGATGGCGGCCGGCTGCTTATGGATTCACTGATGCTTGGGCTTAAGAATGTTGAGGAAAAATACGGGCCGGATCATATAAAGCTTATTATTGAGAATAAATAGAAGGACCGGGAGGAGTAAGAGAGTAATGAATCTGCTTTTGGCTCTGGCGGTAGCGCCGGGCGCATTTCTTGTATATCTGGTATATAAACATGACAAAATTGAGAAGGAGCCGGGAAAGCTTATAAGGAAACTGCTTATAGCAGGAGCCATATCTGTTATTCCCGCAATAATAATCGAGCTTATCGGAAGTGCTGTTCTTGAACTGTTCTGGGATGGTTCACCGTCTCTTTTCTTTACGGCTGTTGATGCGTTTATAATTACAGCACTTACGGAAGAGCTGGTAAAATATATTCCTCTGAAAAAGATCACATGGAAAAATCCCGAATTCAATTACACCTTTGATGCAATAGTGTATGCGGTATGTGCCGGAATGGGATTTGCAATAGTAGAGAATATCGCGTATGTATTCGAAAACGGTCTGGGGAACGCTCTTCTGCGAGCGGTTACATCTATTCCGGGTCATGCTGTTTTTGCTGTTTACATGGGATATTATTACGGGTTGGCAAAGCAGTGTGAAACGATCGGTGATGCTAAAGGGGTTAAGCTGTTTATGAGGAAAGCCTTATGGATCCCGGTGCTGATCCACGGCTTCTATGATTTCTGCCTGATGAGCGACAGCGGATTACTGGTTCTTGTGTTCTTTGTATTCATCGGTGTCCTGTACTTCAGAACCTACAAAAATCTCAAGAAATATTCAGCAGGTGATAAGGCGATTGAAGATGATGTTATAGACATCGACCCTTTGAACTAATATTGACTGCAATATTAGTTCAAATATAATCCGAAAGGAAAGAGGTTATGAAAAAAACAGTAGTTATATTTCCCGGCGTGGGTTATACGAAAGATAGACCGCTGCTTTATTATTCGGGAAAGCTTGCGGTTAAATACGGTTATGAACTTAAGCATCTGGATTTCACAGGACTTGACTGGAGCAAGGAGAAGCTTAAGGATAAAGACTTTCTGAATGAAGCGTTAAAACGATGTCTTGATATAACGGATAAAGAATTATATAACAGTGACTATTCAAATGGAAATGATGTTATTTTTATATCGAAAAGCATCGGAACCGTGGTGGCATCCGCTTATGCAAAGAAGCATTCTGTCAAAGCCGTACAGATATGTTTTTCTCCTCTTGAAATGATAGAGGATTATGTGGATGTATCCGGTGCGTATCTGTTCTGCGGAGATAACGATCCGTACGCCGATTACGGTTCGATCGAGAAGATAGCCGATAAAAAAACACTTGCCATATATAGAATAGAAGGCGGAAACCATTCTCTTGAAACAGGTGATATACACAGAGATATAAATAACATAGGATATATTATGAACTGCGTAGAAAAAATACTAAATAAACAAGACATATCTGAATGCTGAATCCATAAGAAACCAGAAGTTATTAAGGAAGCAGTAAATGAATACACAAACAGAAAACATATTAAGTATATTTATAAGAAAATCTTATAAATATCTTTCAGAACACATAAAAAAGACAGTGATGTATCTGCTCTGTCTTTCTGTCATCGTATGCTCACTCTGCCCCGTGACTGTTCATGCAGGTGAGACAGCTTCTACTGAAGGTAAGGAAGATGGGTCGAAGCCGGTAAGAGTCGGGTGGTATGAGTCAACCTTCTGTTATAAAGATAATTTCGGAAGAAGATGCGGTATAGATTTTGAGTATCAGCAGAAGATATCCGAATATAACGGCTGGGAATTCGAATATGTGGAAGGCAGCTGGTCCAATCTGCTGCAGATGCTGATCAACGGAGAGATAGACCTCCTCAGTGATGTTTCTTATACGGAAGAACGCAAGGATATAATGCTTTTTCCTGATCTGCCTATGGGTGAGGAATCGTATTATATTTATATAGATGCAGATAACAGGGATATTACCTCCGATGATCTTACAACGGTAAACGGAAAAAGATTGGGAGTTAACAAGGGAAGCGTACAGGAGGGATTCCTTCACGAATGGGCAGATAAGCACGGACTGAAGCCTGAGATCATTCCGCTTTCCGGAGAAGAATCGGAATCAATGGATATGATCGCAAGAGGCGTAATAGACGGTTATGTTTCCACCAATACTTTCGGAGCAAAGGAAAAGGTGATCCCCGTGTGCAAGGTGGGTGCATCGTCATTCTATTATGCCGTTAATAAGAACCGTCCGGATCAGCTAGCGGATCTTAACAGAGCCCTTATTAACATTCAGGATGAGGATCCGTACTTTAATCATAAAATGTATGAGGAGCACATTTATATTACTCAGACAAACGCTTTCCTTACACCGGCACAGGAGGACTGGATCAGGGAGCACGGAACCATAAAGGTAGGTTACAGGGACAATTATCTTCCGTTTTGTGCTTCAGATAAGGAAGACGGCAAGCTTACGGGAGCCTTGAGGGATTATCTTGCACATGCCTCCAATAACCTTAAGAATGTCGATATAAGATTTGAGACAGTTCCGTATCCCAATACGGATGCCGCTGTTACGGCGCTCAAAAACGGTGAAGTGGACTGCATCTATCCTGTAAATATATCATCTTATGATGCTTATGAAATGGGGGTACGTTCCACCAATCCTGTTATGAAGACGGAGATGAACGCCATAATGCGTATTGGCGATGATAAGGAACTGTCGGAAGACAGTCAGCTTATCTTTGCCAACAATACGGGAAATATTAATTCGGAAACCTTCATTAAACAATATTTTCAGAATTGCACACTTGTTAACTATGACAGCCTTCAGTCATGCATTGAAGCTATACATGAAGGCAAGGCAGACTGCGCGCTTGTAAGTAATTACAGGCTTAATGATATGGAACCCATTCTTGAAGAGTACGATCTGTACTTCGTTCCGACCGGTGAGAGCATGAAGCTTTCATTTGCCGTAAACCGGGATTCAAGGGAGCTTCTTTCGGTACTTAATAAGGCAGCCTTATTAACGAACAGCGAGAATGTTGATTCACTGCTTGCCGCCTATGCGCATTCTAACAGAAAAGTTACCGTCAGCCAGTTTCTTAGGGATAACTGGATAGCCGTAGTAACAATTATCACGGCGTTTTTCGCAATTATCATAATTTTGCTTCTGCAGAGACTTAAAGCAGAACGGAGTCTGAACGAACAGAAGAAAAAGACAGAAGAAGCTCTCCGTATTGCCGAGCTTAAGCAGTCGCTCACATCACTTCTCAATAATATGCCGGTCATGACATTCTCGAAAGACTGTGAAACCAAAGCATATCTTGCCTGTAATCAGGCATTTGCCAAATACTGTAACAAAGCCACGCCTGAAGAGGTGGTGGGTCTTACCGCACATCAGATATTCGATAAGAAAACTGCAGACCATTTTGTAGAGGATGATATAAAGGCTCTTGAGATGGATGAACCACATGTATACTTTGAGGATGTTCTTGATGCCGTAGGTAAGCCGTGCCGCTTCCAGACTACCAAGCTTAAGTTCTATGATGAGACCGGAAGACAGTGCATCCTCGGTATGTCTCTTGATTTTACCGAAGAGGAGAGGATTCGAAGGGAAAGTGAGAAAAATAAGGCTGCATATCAGGAAGCGCTCAGTAACAGTGAGATATACAGCAACATAATCGCATCGCTGTCGGGTGATTATTTTGACCTGTTTTATGTTGATCTTAAGACAGATGATTATATTGAGTATGGTTCAAGAACGGAGAAGGAGAAGCTGAAAGAAGAAAAACATGGCAGGGATTTCTTCGAATCCGGCAGAAAAGATGCCAAAGAGATTATTTATAAAGAGGATCTCGATGAATTCTTAAATGTATTTAATAAGGAACACCTTCTTAATGAAATAAAGAGGCATGGAACATATATTATTTACTACAGGATGATGGTTGAAGGTGTGCCTTCATATGCCAGCATGAAGATGACTCTTGTAGGTGAAGATGAACGATATCTTATCATCGGTGTAAACGATGTGGATTCACAGATCAAGGACCGGAAGGCTGCTGAGCATGCCAAAGAGGAAAGAAGATCATACGAACGTCTTAGTGCGCTTAACGGTAATATAATCGTTCTTTATATAGTGGATCCCGTGACGGGTCGGTATACCGAGTTCAGCTCAACCAAGGTCTTTGATGATCTGGGTATAGAGAAGCAGGGAGATGACTGGTTCGAAACGACATACGAAAACAGTAGACGGGTACTTCATCCGGAGGATCAGGAAATGTTCCGTACTCTGGTGACCAGAGATAATATCATGAATTCGATAAAACAGGACAATGTATTTATCCTGGATTACCGTCTGATGTCGGAAGGGCTTCCATCCTATGTCAGGCTTAAAGCCGCAAGACTGGAGGAGGACGGAAAAGAAATGCTTATCATCGGCCTTCTCGATGTAGATGCCCAGACAAGACGGGAACAGAAGTATGCCGCCGATCTGTCCGATGCGCGAATGATGGCTTCGGTGGATGCATTGACCGGTGTTAAGAATAAGTATGCATATCTTCAGTGGGAAGAGAAGATTGATGAGCAGATAGGAAACGGAGAGCAGGAGCCTTTCGCTGTAGTGGTATGTGATATTAATAATATGAAGACAGTTAACGATCTTTACGGACATAACGAGGGCGATGAGTGTATACGGAGAGCATCTGACAGGATCTGCGGCATATTCGAACACAGTCCCGTATTCCGGGTCGGAGGAGATGAGTTCGTCGTGCTGCTTACCGGTAAGGATTATGAGCATCGCAAAGAGTTAATGGAACAGATGAATGAAATGCCCAAGGAAAGATCTTTACACAAGGTAGGTGATATTATTTCCGCAGGTATGGTTGAATACAGGAAGGATAAGAATTTCTCTCTGCTTAGTGTGTTTGAAGAAGCGGATATAGCAATGTATGAGAGAAAGCAGTTCCTGAAAAAAGAAGATGAAGCAGCGAATAAATCATATGAACACGACGGATCATCCCAATAAGTCACTTATCTTCTTGCGGTAAAAGAAATCATGTACCATATTATCGAATTCAGTCCACATGGGCAGAGTATGGCACTGCTTCTTTTTGGTACATTCAAATCCTTCGTCGGCAAGACAGGCCACTGATTTAAGCGGCCCTTCCATAAGCTCAAGAACCTCGCCTATCGGATAATCCTCGGGCTTACGGCAGAGCTTATAACCGCCGCCCTTACCGCTCATACCGGTAAGAAGCCCTCCTGCTACCATGTCCTTTACGATTATCTCAAGATACTTCTTGGATATTTCCTGTCTTTCCGCTATATCCTTAAGAGGGATATAATCTCCGTTCTCATTTTCGTTCTCGGCCAGATCGATCAATACACGTAAAGCATATCTTCCTTTTGTAGAAATCATTTCAATCACCCTGATTTATTTTTAAAAATTATTTACATCATTATAATACAAACAGATCATATATTCAATATAAACCTATTGACATGGTAGGTGAATAGGAATATACTTAATCGCGATAAAAAAAATCTATGACAGAATATAGCTTATGACTATATTTACTCGTAAAGAAGGGAGAAAGAGAGAAGTGATCTATGCGGATAATGCTGCCACTACCAAAATGAGTGAAGCGGCGATAAATACAATGATCTCCGTAATGAATGATAATTACGGTAATCCTTCAAGCTTATATTCATTCGGACAGAAGGCGAAGGAAATACTTGAAGGAGCAAGGGAGGAAGTGGCAGCCCTGATAGGTGCCGCCGATCCCAGAGAGATTATATTCACATCTGGAGGAAGCGAAGCTGACAATCAGGCAATAATGTCTGCAGCTGCATTAGGAAAGAAGAACGGTAAGATGCATATCGTTTCCACGGCTTTCGAGCATCACGCCGTACTGCATACTTTGGAAAGACTTAAAAAGGAAGGATTCGAAATAACTCTTCTTGATGTCCATGAGGACGGTCTGGTTCGCCCCGAAGAGGTGAAAGAAGCCATTCGTGAGGATACGGCACTTGTTACGGTGATGTTTGCAAACAACGAGATAGGAACCGTACAGCCCATCAGGGAAATAGGTGCCATATGCAGAGAGAAGAATGTCCTTTTTCATACTGATGCGGTACAGGCTATCGGACATTTACCGATCAATGTTTCAGAAGACAATATCGACATGCTCAGCGCATCGGCTCACAAATTCCACGGACCAAAGGGCGTGGGATTCCTGTATGCGAAGAAGGGTATTAAGCTTACCAATATCATTGAAGGCGGTGCTCAGGAAAAGGGAAGACGCGCCGGAACGGAGAATGTACCCGGTATAGCAGCCATGGCTACGGCACTTAAGGAGGCATGCGCTTCCATGAAGGAAAATGCCGAAGCCTTAACGAAGCACAGAGACAGACTGATAACTGCTCTTAATGAGATACCTCATTCGGCACTTAACGGAGATGCTCATAAGAGGCTTCCCGGCAACGTGAATTTCTGTTTCGAAGGAATAGAAGGTGAATCGCTCCTGCTCCTGCTTGACGATAAGGGTATACAGGCTTCATCGGGCAGTGCATGTACTTCGGGATCACTCGATCCGAGCCATGTGCTTCTGGCAATAGGCAGGGTTCATGATGTGGCTCACGGATCATTGAGGCTCAGTATCGGAGAGGATATGAGCGATGAGGATGTTGAATACATAATTAAAGCGGTTAAGGAAGTGGTGGAATACTTAAGGGGTTTCTCGCCTGTATGGAGAGACCTTATGGCGGGTAAAACACCGTTTATACTTTAATAAATAGTTGTAACTATTCAGAACAGGCTCAAAATACTACGTATTTTTCGCTGTTTTGGATTCATCCTGTACATATATTTATAAAATATGTCCCTTACAAGCAAGCTTGACGGTTCATATTTTA
>JAEEGL011880132.1_pt1 | contig 11031 bp, 5 predicted proteins | sample 9134231 | NCBI WGS metagenome assembly JAEEGL01 (sample SAMN16246548, study PRJNA631951) | gut metagenome | biome: gut microbiome; feature: rumen; material: fiber-attached | host: Bos | place: Iran: Karaj | collected 2018-10
CCTCTATGTATGTAAGTGCCAGCTCATATGTCAGCACCACTGTCCTTGTCCTGTTAGCCTGGGTTATCTTCAGGGTAAATTGTTTTTTCTTTTCATCGGTGATAATTTTTCTCCTCATCTCAGCTATTTTATGACATTTACTGTATCAACTGCAGCGCCTGCTGGGGTGCCTGATTAGCCTGGGCCAGCATAGATGTAGCTGCCTGTACCAGAACCTGCTGGCTTGCATAGTTTGTCATTTCCGCTGCCATATCAGTATCCTGAATACGGCTCATTGAAGCACTTAAGTTTTCATTTGATGCAGCGAGATAGCTTATGCTGTGCTCCACCCGGTTGGTATAGGCACCGATCCTGGCTCTGGCACTGGAAACATATTTAAGGGCATACTGCACTCTGTCTATACTGTATCTGGCGCTTTCCTGGGTTGTTACATCCAGATTGTCCAGATCCAGCCTTTCAAGGCTGATCCTTGGAAGGGAACAGGTAACCACTTCCTCCTCATTTGCACCGATATGAAGATCCATAGCACCCTTTCCGGTTAAGGTAATATCCAGTTTATTCGTTCCGGTCAGGTTAATATCATAATGATCAATATCATAACTCTCACCGGTCTCCGGGTCAGTATATGATGTGTGAGTCGGATTAGTCAGTCTGCTGTCCAGGAAAAAGCTTATCTCTTCACCGTTATTCCCCTTTACGGTAATATACTGGGATCCGTCATCACAGATCTTCACTGCACCACGGGCGGTATCCTCAAATCTGGCGTTTGTGGCCGCCACGCCGTTTGATCCGGTCGTTCCGATCTTCTCCTTGTCAAGGTACTTTGGATAAGTAACTTTAATACTGGGAACCGTCGTACTATCCAGATCCGTGAGATCTCCTATGCTGATCACTGATGCTCCGGAACTGTCTGTGATCTTCACTGCCAGTTTTATTTCAGAGTCCGTGGCTTCTTCCCGGATTTCCACGTTATACTTACCGGCATTGATCTTATCGTTATATTCTTCAACCTGAACAAGGTGTTTATTTTCACAGTATCCGTGATTCTCCAGATGCCCATCCAGAAGCTTCTGCCCGTTTAATTCGATCTGATTTGATATTCTGTCGATCTCAGCGGTAAGCTGTTCCACTTCCTGCTGAACATCAGCCCTGTCGCTTGCTGACATGGTACCGTTACTGGCTTTTATTGTAAGCTCATTAAGTCTCTGGATCATATCAGTGACTTCGCTTAATGCCCCGTCTGCCGTCTCCAGCACTGATTTTCCTGTAGTGGCGTTTACATCGGCTCTTTCAAGTGCTGCCAGCTGCTGGCGCATCCTTCCTGAAATAGCGTAACCCGTTGGGTCATCCCCTGCGGTATTTATCTTATAACCTGATGAAAGTTTTCCCGTGGAAAGTGAAAATGCCGACTCGTTCCTTAGAAGGGCATTATTTGTGATGATGGCTGTAAGATTACTGTTGATGTGCATAGGATACCTCCGTCATGAAAATCCTTGCTGTCCTTAAAAGCACAGCGGGGGCTTTGTCGGCATCCTTGCTCTCTGACCCGTTTACCTCAGCTCCGTCCATCCCTGACAGAGCGTCATTTTTCTCTCTTGTGGAATATATATCGGCAACTTCCGGTATTCTGTTAATATCTCCGGACAAAGACTTTTCAAAAATAATCTCATCTCGATTTATCCCGGCATTGTCAAGTCCCCTGAAAAATCCCTCGGAAATACTGCGGAGAAGCGCGCTTCCCCGGCCCTCAGATGAGGTGACGAGACCTCCGATCTTTCCGTCAGATAAAGTAAATTCACCATAAACCTGACCGAATTCCTCTGTTGCAAAGGATACCGAAGCCTTTGATTCCCCGGTGCCCCTTACGAGCTTAAGATTTACGGAAGTGAGTCTCCCCCCTATCTCCATGGGGATCTCATAGTTCTCTTCATCCGCAAGGCGTCCCGCCACAGTAAGTCTCCGGTTTAAGCTCTGCAGAGACTTCAGATCCACATACCTTTCAGCATTCTCTGCAGCCTCGGATATCTCAGCAGCCGTTTCCTCAATCATTTCTCCATATGCTTCCCTAACAGCTTTCACAGTATCTTCTGCAGTTTCATCATTCTCTGCGCCCTCTGCCTGTGTTCCATCCGTAAGGCTCCCCATTTTTTCAAGAATCTTTTCGGAACGGTTCTTTATGTTTTCACGGATGTTTCCTCCAAGGATCTGAATAAGATCATTGAAAAGAGCACCCCTGTCATTCATAAGGGAATCCATGGCGTTAACGTTTTCAGGAGTGATCTCCTGACCGTAACGGAGGAGCATTTCATAAACGCTGTCCTCTTTTAATGCGGCTTCCCTCAATTCCGCGATCTCTTCAGCGGCGAAGGCCTCCCCTGCAGCAGGGAAGCTTGAAGCCGCATCTTCTGAAGATTTCCCGTTTCTCCTTACCAGTCCCAGTAGTTCTTCCAGTGTAGTATCAGCATTTACCTCCGTAATATCCGGAAGCTTTTCGGGAGTCAGACTGTCGTAAAGTTCATGGGCCATGTTCTCAGCATACTGCTGCTCTTTTCCCATATCATCTGACTCGTTCCTGAAAGCGGTCTCTATCTGGGTGTCTATTTTCATATTCCGGGAAGCGTCTTCTGCTGCAGTCACTCCTCCGAAATCATCACCTATGCTATAGTCCATATGTCCCTTGCCTCTTGTACGGAGCTCCGTAAGGAGGTTTTTCAGAGACAGTTCTTTTCCGCTGTTAACAAGGGATCCGATAACAGCGCCGTCGGAATTCTCAACCTGGCGTAGAAGCCTGTAAATCCCTATATAGGAAGTGGCTTCGTCCTCGGTTATTTTATTGTTCTGTTCCAGCTTAAATAGATATTCGCTGAATTTTTCATTTTCCCCGGTAAGCCCCTGCATTTCGGAAACCTTGCGGATCAGATCCTGCATATTTGTCTCAAGGGGATTCACTCCCTCTCTTATCAGGGACACCGTTGCGGCGCCGGTAAGGCGGTTTATCAGAGTCCTTACGGTCTGATCCGCCGCCTTAACATCGGCGATATTTTTCTCATTTATCTCCATGCTGTTATAGCCCAGGATCCGGACAGCCCTTAAATTTTCTTCCGTTTCCTTAATGCCCAGCTCATGGAGAAGTTCCCCGGCATTCCTGAAAGCATTGTTGATCCTGTCTCCGAGATCCGGCCTTACCTCCGTACCCACTGCTTCATATGTGGCATTTGCGGCGTCGAACTTTATCTTCAGCTCATTTCCCGCTTCATAGACATCATTAACCGTAAATGCCTCTGCGGATGAAAAGCTGCCGATAACGGCTGCAGGCATATTCTTTATTTCCGAAACCCTGAAAAGAGTCTCCTCTGCAAGACTTATCTTTTCTTCAATATCTGCGGGATCTGCCCCGTCCCTCATAAATGCAGCTCTGTAAAATGCCTGTTCTTTTATCTTTAATTCATCTACTTTTTCTGAAAGAGCCTCTGTATCAAGGGTAAAACCGTTATCTGCATCAAGAGTGCGGTTGGCCTCGGTATTCATCAGAAGTCTGGTCTCATTTAATACCCTCTCATTTTTTACCTGTCTGTATCCCTTTATAAGATAAGCATTTCCGGCTTCTTCTCCACGGGCTATAGCTTCACTTATCTCCTGCATCAGATCTCCTGCTTTAAGCGGAAACTCAAGAGATCTTAAATCCTCATAGAGATTCAGTATATCGGGATTTAAGGCAAAGCCGGCTTTGATAAGATACTCTGCATCGGCTCTGGTATTCTTATCCACCTTTAATCCGGCTTCTTCAATGATATTATCTATCTGTCCGGTAAGTGCCTTTAAGTCATCTGTATCTGCGATCTCGGAAAGATAGCCGGTGCCCTCATTATTAAAATATCCCTTTGCGCCGCCGGAACCGCTCCCGGAACCGGAATGCTCCGCCATATAAACATTCTCTATAGTTGGTTCTTTGCCGTTTGCAAGGAGATATTCCATGCTTCCGGGATCCAGGGGCTCAGTCTTTACCGCCGTCTGAAAGGCATTCACTGCATCCTTTATATTCTCATCTGTCTTCGGAAGATCCGCATTTTCAAGTCCCGCTGCCACGAAATCAGCCAGCGCATCCTTATCCTGAAGGATAGCGTTGTCAACAGGAGTATCTGAAGTGATCTTATTGGCTTTTGCCACACTTCCCGTGATCTCCGCAGCAGTATCCCGGTCAACGGTATCGGTAAATCCCGCTACATTCACTCCGGATTCCGCCAGTATCACCTTTATCCTGTCAAGACCGGTCACCGCCTCGGCTTCACTCATTTTCCCGGGATGATAACCTTCTTCCCTCATAGCCTGGAAGTCCTTTTCAGACATGGTGTTTGACATTACTGCCATATAATTATGGGCATTCTTTGCGTCATAAGAGGATACGTCACTCAATATATCCTTCTTTTCTCCCTTTATCTTCTTATTCTCCGCAACTCCCTTAAATCCGTGGGCTGCGCGCTTTCCTTCCCCTATATCCATTACAATGCCGTTTCCCTTTACGTTTCCGGCACCTGTATCCAGCCCGTATGCTTTTGCCATGCGGGAATTCTGATTGATCTTATTATTTTCCTGTTCCGGGATTTTAACTTCCGTCTGAAAATTGATATGCATTGATATTTAATTACATCCGTGTATCTTAAGTTACCTGCAGTATATCCCTTACTGCTTTATCACGATTACAATTATTATGTCGGCAGAAATGATGATTTACTTTAGGAGTCAGTGGGGACGGTTCTCGTTGACTCCCAAAAAAACCGCCGCGGTCTGCGGCGGTTAATGAATTAAAGAGTTATATTTTCCGTTTCCGGAGGTTCAGGCTGCACGCCTTTCATCCTGCCGTCCTCGGAGATCACGATCTTTGCAGGAACTTCCGGTTTCTTTGCAAGTTCTTCCGCAAAAACGCTGTCTTCAGGAAGATTCTTTATATCTCTTAAGATATTCGGAAGCTTGTCCATAAGCTTTCCCGCCATCTTTTCAAAAGCAAAGGAAGGATCCGTGACCATTGCCTTCTGGTAGGAATTCTCGGGAGAAACCCGGGTTTGGATTATACCTTTATTTCCGCCCGAAAGCTCTCCTGCTCTCTGCTGCTCTGTTAAGGAGCTTATACCCTTTGCTTCTTCTACAGGATTTACTTTTTCAACCGGATTAACCTTCTCAATACGGTTGATCTCGTCTGTGCTGCCTGCATTGTAAAAGCTGGGGAGCGAAGAATTTACCCTCATTGACATATGGCCTCCTCCTTTCCTTAATAATATCCGGAGCGCTCCGCACTTCGTGCAAGCACGAGGTGGATTCAGACTTGTGACCCTGATATCATAATATCGGCTGTTTTTTAAAAAACTTAACAGCCGATAGTTAACATTTTATTAATTTTATTATACAAACACCCTATATCTTCAGTCGAATTTATAGATCACCGCACCGAAGGGCGGAAGTGTAAAGCCTATAGAACAGGGCTGGTTATCCCACTCCTTTTTCTCTGCTTTCACGGTTTTCGGGACCTTTGTGCCGGCGCCGCCAAACCTGGTCTCATCACTGTTCAGCACAAGAGTACACTTTGCTTCCTTCGGAAGACCCATTCTGTAATCATCCCTGGCGATGGGAGTGAAATTAATGACTACAGCCAGATTGTCCTTTCCGGTGGAATTCATCCTGATAAAAGAATACAGGCTCTTATCCGTATCATCCGCATTTATCCACTGGAAGCCCCTGTTATCATTATCAAATTCCCAAAGGGACCGGTATGCCCTGTATATCTTCAAAAGTTCCTTATAATAGCTGTGAAGGGCCGCATGGTTTGCATCCCCTAAGAGGAACCAGTCTATCTCCCTTTCCTCGCTCCATTCCCTCTCCTGTCCAAACTCCTGTCCCATAAATAAGAGTTTCTTTCCGCTATGGGTCATCATGAAGGCATAACCTGCCCGGAGATTTGCAAACTTTTCCAGCGGGCTTCCGGGCATCTTATTGTACATAGAGCACTTCAGGTGAACTACCTCATCGTGCGAAAGAACAAGGATATAATTCTCCGCGGAATTATAGCTCATGGCAAAGGTCATCTTATAATGGTTATTTCTTCTGAAATATGGATCCAGCTTCATATAGTCGCAGAAGTCATGCATCCATCCCATATTCCATTTGAAAGAGAACCCCAATCCCTCATCCTCAGGTCTTGCGGTAACCTTGGGCCAAGCAGTGGACTCTTCTGCTATCATCATTACTCCCTTGTATTTCCCAAGCATAAAGGAATTAAGATGCTTAAAGAATTCTATAGCCTCAAGATTCTTATTGCCGCCGTATTTATTGGCAACCCACTCTCCGTCACGTTTTCCGTAGTCGAGATAAAGCATGGAAGCCACTGCATCCACCCTCAGGCCGTCAATATGGAATTCCTCAACCCAATACGCTGCATTGGCGATGAGGAAATTGCTGATCTCGCTCTTCCCGTAATTAAAGATCTTCGTGCCCCAGTCAGGATGCTCGCCTTTCCTGGGATCCGGATACTCAAAAAGAGGCTCTCCGTCGAAATTTGCAAGACCGTGTTCGTCTCTGGGAAAATGGGCAGGAACCCAGTCCAGGATCACTCCCACATTGTTCTTATGAAGCTTATCTATCAGATACCTGAAGTCATCGGGATCGCCGTACCGGGAGGTAGGCGCATAGTAGCCCGTTACCTGATAGCCCCAGGATCCGTCAAAAGGATGCTCTGCTATACCCATAAGTTCCACATGGGTATACTTCATTTCTTTAAGGTATTCCGTAAGCCTGTCCGCAAATTCCCTGTAAGTATAAAATCCGTCGTTTTCTTCGGTGGGATGACGCATCCAGGATCCCATATGGCATTCATAGATAGCCATGGGCTCGCGGTTCATGTCCTTTTTGGCACGTTCCTTTATCCATTTGGAATCCCCCCATTTGTAGGGTTTTCCGTTTTTCCCGGAAACAAAGGTCTTTGACGCCGTTCCGGGACGGAGTTCCGCATAGACCGCAAAGGGATCAGCCTTGTAGATGGTGCCTCCGTTTGCCTTCTCAATAAAAAACTTATAGAGCTGTCCGCTCTTAACCCCGGGAATAAATTTCTGCCAGATCCCGTCAGGCTCCAGCCTCTCCATAGGATCCGCACTTGTGTTCCAGTTATTGAATTCCCCGACTACATGAACTGCCCTTGCGTGGGGAGCCCATACCGCGAAAAAGAAACCCTCTTTCCCGTTTTCTTCACTCTGATGTGCCCCAAGCTTTTTATAGATTTCGTAGTGTGTACCGTTTCCGAAAAGATACTGATCGTCTTCAGAAATATAAATACTGTCTTTCGCCATAAACACCCCGATTCTTAAATAAAGTCCTTCTCTCTTATGATTATCATGTCGTCGTCGTCATAGCGTTTGCCCACAACAACATCCAGGAAATGCCCCGGAGTCTTTCTGTTGACATGCCTTATGGCATCATCCACGATCTCCTCAACCTCATCTATGGTGACGAAATGATCCGCAGTCTGCCGTTCATCTATCTTGGTATACAGTGCAAGAACTCCCATATCGTCAATGATATATTCCTGCTCCCGTGCGTACTCCCTGCCATGGAATACCAGATCGTCATTTGTATATGTAGGGATCTCTATCTTTACATCAAAGATATCGTCAAACCACTCTTTTTTATGATTCCGCTCCAGCATCCTGAAAGAAGACTTTGTTTCTTCCAGGATAAGGATAATTGAAGTATCCGGCTTTGTGAGTACTGCCCTTATGTCCTCAAGAGACGCATCATTAAGATCTGCAGCATGCTCTATCACCAGTGCACAGCCATCCAATGCCTTTAATACATCCTGCACGTTCTTTGTGTTGAAGAGATCGGCTGGGATCTTTGCAACCTTCCCCACAAACTCCTCGGGATGCTCGTGCATATATCCCCGGGCCAGTGCATTTGCCAGATTTACCCGTGCACTCTGCTCGTTTCCGGTGATAAATACATTCCCCCTGTCTCCCCGGAGATTCATGCGGTTAAGGGCATCCCTTATGATATCCGGCAGATCATGCATGGGAAGGAACTGCGCAAATATATCCTTTTCCTCCTCATCAAAGCCCTGCACTTCCTGTGGTTCAGGTGCCACATACGGCTCAGGATCTGCATAGTCTTTCTTTTTACTGCGGGAAGGCTTTTTCTTTTCCTTGGGTCTGTCTTCCTCTTCGTAGTCATCAGCTTCTGAAAGGCCGGTATCCTCCGGTTCATAAAGCACTTCTTCCTGCTCTTCTTCCGGAACAGTCTCTGCCTTCTTCTTGTTCCTGGCGTTTACCCTCTCCCTGTGTTCCCTTAACAGTCCCGTCAGATCGCTGGTAACGGCAAGTGTCTCTCTCTTCATGCCCGATGCAGGGCTTTCAGCATGCACCGGTTCCTCCGGTTCTTCTTCGTATGTGACTTCCGGCGGAAGTTCCGGGTCAGCTTCCTGAAAACCTGCACTTTCTTCAGGCTCTACGGTTTCCATGGTGAGGTTACCGGTTCTTATTTCCGGCTCCTCCGGAATTTCGGGAAGGGTAGCTTCCTTTACCCCGGGGATCACGCCCACCAGTTCATTTACTATGTCATTGGTCTGCTCTAAGGATTTCCTCTTGGCTTCCTGGAGCTTCAGTTTGTCATGCTGCTCTTTCTGACGGCTCCATCCGTTTAAGATATCATCAATATTGATCTGTCCGGTTATCTGCTTCTCTGCTACCTCCGGATCATCCGGAACGTTTAAGCTCAGCTGTCCGTCATAATCCTCGGACAAAATACGGGCAAATTCCTTCTCCACATCCGTGGGCTTATGATCACCTATATTGAGAGGCTTCCTGTTGGCAAAGACATCATCATCCGCCGCATTTATCCTGGGCTTCGGCGCTTTCTCCGCCTTGATAAAAGGACTCTGGACCACCGGCTGCCGTGAAGATTCCTGACGGCTCTGAACAGGCTGCTCATCAGGTATTTCCGCCGCATCCTCCGCCGTGATCTCGCTGACATCCGAATCTGCCTTCATGGGAGTAATGCTCTCAAGAGGCGGCAGCTTCATCTCCCGCTCCCTTAAAGGCTCCCCGATCTTCTCCTCCAGCTCCGTCATATTCTTCCTGAGCTCTGCCTGAAGATTCATTGTGCTGTTGATATCAAGATTGACTGATGGTTCCTTTATATTATCCAGTCCCAGCTTGGTATTGACTTCCTTGTCAGGGATCCGGTTGGTCGGCTGGTTTGAAGGCTGAATATTGGTGATCTCTATGGAAAGCGGTTCTGATTTCCCCTCCTCCGTACTCCCGGAAATATCCTCGGCTCCCGCCAGGATCTCTATAGCGTCCTGGTGCTCATACTTATGCTGCTGCTCGGGCGTCAGATCCTCGTACTGCATCTTCAGTTTCATGGCCAGTGTCACATACTTGCCGTGACCGAACCAGAGGATCAGCCTGTCGCATTCTGCCACACACTTCTCTCTGTCTCCGTCTTCGGAGTAGAGCTTTGCCAATTCGTAGCCCCATCTTTCCTGATAATCAATATTTTTTAACTGCTCCAGCACCTCTATCCGCTGGCGGATTCCCACATTGGTAAAATCATAGAATTTATACTGGAGGATGAAAGTGGATGGATCCTGGGGCGCAAGCTCCATGTATTCCTTCAGATAACCGACGGAGTTGCTTAAATCACCCATCTTTATGGAGAGTTCGCAGAGGGCGTAGATTATAGACCTGGCATTGGGACATCTCTCATCTGCCATAAGCAGGATATCCCGTGCTTCTTCATATTTTCTGTTTACTTTATATATCTCACTTATGAGGCTTAAAGTCCTGACCGAGCGGACCTTTCTCCAGTCAATGCTGTCAGCAATGACCAGCGCTTCATGAAATTCGTGGTTTTGCGCAAGCGACCTTATCTGTTCCAGCCGCACGTTGTATTCATAGCGATCCAATTTAACTTACTCCAATTACCGGTATACTTTTTGTATCTCTCCCCCATATGCACATAGTCTTTAATAGGATAACACAGCCCTCAATTGGTGTCAAAAGATTGTATTTCACTCCAAAATCGATCCATTTGTCCCAAAAACATTGAAAAATGCAATAAGCACGTTTATCATATCAATAGTGAGTGACAGGTTTTATGTCGTATTCACTGAGGAGAAAAAGATGATAGACTATAACACCAGACTTCTGTATCTTATGAAATTCTTCGGAGCGCTGAACATGCGCTATCAGATACGCATGAAACAGCCGTTGGATCCGGATGTGCTGAACAGCGCTGTACAGAAGACCATGAAACGCTATCCCTATCTAAAAAAAAGAGTGACCGTACAAAACGGTGCCTATGTGCTCCTTGATAATGATCTTCCTGTTCCGGTGATCAAAACCGTATCCCCTATGCCCTCTTTCGGTTCAAAAGAGCTGAACCATCATCTTATATGTGCGGATTACAGCGAAAATGATTTCTGCCTTAATATCCTGCATAATCTCGGAGGCGGCAGAGGGCTGATGAACTGGACCCTGTCCGTACTGTACCAGTATATTTGGGAACTAACGGGAAAAGACCCAGAGATCCCCGGCATCCGCAGACCCGATGAAGATCCGGGCAAAGAGGAAGATCTGGCCGAACCCCTTCTTGAACTCCCTGATATAGAGCCTGAATGGAAAGGCTTTCCCCCGGAGGTAAATCCCATAGCCCCAAGCAGGGTGGAAGAATTATTAAAGGAAGAAAAGGAAGAGGGAAGTTATATTACCCTGTTTTATCTTGATGAAAAAAGGGTGATGGAAAAGGTAAAGGAGTGCGGCGCCTCTCCTTCAGTCTGGTTTGCCGTTATCATTTACAAGGCGCTGTTAAAATGTATCCCCGAAATCCCGGACTATACGGATCTTGGTCTTACCTGTGATGTCAGCAGCCAGTATGGATTTTCCGAAAGCATGTCCCTCATCACAAAATTCCTTCATCTTGTGATATCAAAAGAAGACAGCGGAAAAGACCTTAAATATCTCTGCGGCAGGGGAAGGACAGAGATCAAAGCAC
>JAEEGL012438096.1_pt1 | contig 11031 bp, 8 predicted proteins | sample 9134231 | NCBI WGS metagenome assembly JAEEGL01 (sample SAMN16246548, study PRJNA631951) | gut metagenome | biome: gut microbiome; feature: rumen; material: fiber-attached | host: Bos | place: Iran: Karaj | collected 2018-10
GGACTTAATTGCTTTAGCGACTCAACATCCATAGCAAACATTCTTTCTTCTACTATGGGGTTGTGTTCATACTTTCTTTTGGTTTTCATGAGTAAAAATTAAAATTGTAGTTCCATCTCCATCCCTCTTGTGTTGGAGTGGGTTAATACCATGTTCTTTATTCTCGATGCATGGTTCTGTCTGGCTAGTCTCTTGTAATCCTGAATGATGTCCGGGATATAGAAGTAGAATAAGAAGCCGGGGAAGTTGGGGACATTTAACCCCAATGAAGGCCTTCCCTGTCCCAAAATCAGCCACATTAAAGGTTGAGGAAGGTTTTCACTATCATCCTTGAACTCTTTAAGGATTATCGGCCACCAAAACTTCACTTTATTGTTCGGCTCATCTACAGTTACCTTAAACCCACTGAGATCCTTTCCATTGGCGATTTTCTTCAGCTCATGGTTTACACTCCATTCAAAATCCTCTGGGGCATCATACGATAGTTCCCGCAGCTTTCCCATCAGCCAAATCTTCTTAATCTTTTTTCTTGCCATCTTTCCTGCTTTTAATGGTTAAGATCACGCCCATTTCATCTTTCAAAACCCTCTGTAGATGTTTGTATGCATCTTTTCTGGGTCTATTTCTAGGCACGATTCTGAGTAGTTCCTGGAGAGTCACATTTATCTCCTTTCCACTCTCTAAAGGTTGCCCATTTGAAAAGGCTTCCTCTAGTCTCTTGATATCTTCAGCGATAGAATCCACTGAAGTCGCACTATTCACACGTTTTTCATGAGTAACCGGAAGGATAGTGCGTTTATCCTCCCGTTGCACACTGTCCGCTGTCCCCGGAAAAACCGTCGAGAACATGGACTGAAGTAATTGGTATATCATAATCGTATATTGTTAAGGGAATCAGGCTCTTTCATCCCCATTTTCGTTATTTCACAGTTATAAGAAGAAGGGGCATATTTCAACCCCATTTTCTCCATTTCAGCATAGTTAAGGCGGCTATCTCCCTCAAGGATAAGGTTCCCAGGTCACCCCAGCAGCGTTTTTCACGTTTCAGTACATGGATAAGGGAACTAGACCCACCGAACCTCCCTTTTTCATATTTCACTAGATAGGGGTTCTACGGGCCGGGGAGTGCGTTTTTACGATTTCGGGATTTTTTAAGGTTTTTGCTGCTCATAGTGCCTAAATATGGCACTGGGATGGGGTAATTTTGCAGTGGATTACAGATTTGCGTTTTTGTGAGAAATGGGATTGTGTGAAATCATTAGATATGTGATATGCCCATTTTTCAAGAAAAATGCTTATCTTTGCGTCCGGAACAAGAATATTATATATTCTTGACCTGCGAAAGACCGAGAGTTGAACGATATATAACAAACTCCTTTGCGGTTATATAGGCTTTGGTCGGCCTGCAGGGACTGCATTGGGGTTTGTTTTTTAATATGATAGAGCTGAATTAACCAATGGCTTCTAAGAAGAAATATACATTTATTGATCTATTCGCAGGGTGCGGAGGATTGTCTGAAGGTTTCTTGCAGACCAATCGCTTCCAAGCATTAGCTCATGTCGAATGGGAGAAGCCAATGGTTGACACATTAAGGAACCGTCTCGTAACCAAATGGAAAGAGTCTAAACAATCAGCAAGAAAAAAAGTAATCCACTTTGACATACAAAAAACGGACGAACTTCTTCATGGCAATTGGAGCAAAGAATCCGTTGACCAATATGGGACTACAAATGATGACTTTGTGAAATTATTTGGCCTTAAGGAACTTATTGGAAGTACTCATGTTAACCTTATTATTGGAGGGCCACCGTGTCAAGCATATTCTATTCACGGAAGAGCTACTGATAAGAATTCGATGAATGACGATTATCGGAACTATTTATTTGAGAGTTTCTGTAAAGTTGTGGACGAATTTCAACCCGACATATTTGTCTTCGAAAATGTTGCAGGTTTGCTTAGCGCAAAACCTGGAGGTGTGCCAGTCAGAAACCGCATTTTTGATGCGTTTAATGCTATTGGCTATCAAATTCTCAATCCAGAAAATCTTCCTAAAGCTTTATTCAATGCTGTTGATTTTAACGTTCCACAGAATAGACCACGTGTTATCATTTTAGGCATAAAAAGGGATTCGATTTTTAGTCTGAATGAGCTATACAAAGCAATAGAATCAGAACGAAGCACGAAGCAGAAACTTACAGTAAGGGATGCCATCGGGAATTTACCAGCGTTATATCCTCTTCCAAAACAAATAAAAGAGGGTCGTACAGTTCGGTCCCATCAAATGAATCCTAATCCCGATATTAAACAACATGAAGCTAGAAATCATGGCCCTCGTGAATTAGAGATTTTCAGGGAATGGGTAGAGTCTAGAATGAATTATATCAGTCACCAGGAAATGATAGATTATTATTATCAGAAAACTGGACATATTACGCTTTACCAAAAGTATAAAAGTCTGGAGTGGGATAAACCCTCACATACCGTTGTCGCTCATTTAAGTAAGGACGGTTATATGTTTATTCATCCAGATCCTGAACAACAACGTAGTATAACAATTAGAGAAGCAGCTTGCTTAATGACGTTCCCAATGGATTTCATGTTTTTAGGGAACAATGCTTACAATTTCAAAATGATTGGAAATGCTGTTCCTGTAAATTTCGCGAGGGCAATTGCAACTGCTTTATATAAAATATTAGATACAAAAACAGAACAATGAATGTACTAATCGCATGTGAAGAAAGCCAAGCTGTATGCAAAGCCTTTAGAAAAAGAGGCCATAACGCATTCAGTTGCGATATATTGGAATGTAGCGGAGGACACCCCGAATGGCATTTCAAACAAGACGTTTTACAGGTAATACCTGATCATGGCGGAACACTTGAAACAGGTGATACTTATTTCTTGCCCGAAGGAGAAAAGTGGGATCTTATGATTGCACATCCTCCTTGTACATATCTTTCTGTGAGTGGAGCTAGATGGCTTTACCACCCTGATGACGCTCACTTGCCTATTGAACAGCGTAGGGAGCATCCTCATCATCTTGGTAGAAGAAAGATGAAACAAGAAGCGATAGAGTTCTTCATGAAATTCACCCAAACTGACATAGAACATTGGGCAATTGAAAACCCTGTTGGTTGTATGAATACAGAGTATCGTAAACCTGATCAAATTGTACAACCGTTCTGGTTTGGTGACAATGCTTCAAAAAAGACGTGTCTGTGGCTTCATAACTTGCCACCATTAGTGCCTACCAATATGGTTGAAGAAGGGCCTCGAGTTGTTCTCTCAAGTGGGCGTTCTTTACCAAAATGGTACTCGGACTCGTTTAATACTAGAATTTCAACTGAAGAGAGAAGAAAACTTAGAAGTAAAACTTTCCCAGGATTTGCAGAAGCTCTTGCAGAACAATGGGGCAAATATATTGAAGATCATGTTATACATCCGTAAACTATTCACCCAAGATTTAAGGGACGGCAAACAAATAGCTTTTCCCAAGGAACCATCATTGGCTTTCTTTAACTTCAATTACATTAACAACGAGTCAGATAGAAAGGTATCATTTATATTCAAGGCGCAATTTGGGCAATTTGAACAATTTGATAATAAACTGATACAATCACGTCTCTATGCCGCTGGCTCCGAATCTCGAATGGATGGTGAAGTTAAAGCCTTTATTCGTGATGAGTTAAATGCCCAAGTTAATGATCTTCTCATATTTAAGAATAAGGGAACTAAATATACTGATTTTGAATTTATGTTTGTTCCCCAAAGCAACACTCAATATTATCCCTTGCTTCTTCAGTTATCAAATAGTGATAATCATTCTGTCTTTGGCTTCGATGAGAGCCAACCTGAGATTGAGAGGGTAAGCTCTAAATATCGTCAGTTCATAACCGCCATAAAGTCGAAACCCTTCTTGTTGCTTGCAGGCATATCTGGTACGGGTAAGAGCCGTATTGTAAGGGAACTTGCGCGGTCATGTTGGCCGGTTGGTAGTGAAGAGTTCAAAGCTCAAAAGCCGAGCAACTATGAGATGGTCCAAGTAAAGCCAAATTGGCATGATTCTAGCGAATTAATTGGCTATGTGAGCCGTATTGAAGGTGAGAAGTTTATTGCTGGTGATTTCCTCAAATTCATTTCAAAAGCTTGGGAGAACCAGGACACTCCATATTTCCTCTGTCTCGATGAAATGAACCTTGCTCCTGTAGAACAATACTTTGCAGAGTATCTCAGCGTAATTGAAACCCGAAAGGCTGATGGAAATGGAGGTATTAAAACAGATCCGATTCTCAAGAGCAATGAACAATGGTTCTTTGATCTAACCGCTTCGCTACCGTGTGGTGATGAAGTTCGCCAAAGATTTAACAATGAGGGTATCACCATCCCCCAGAATCTTATTGTCATTGGTACCGTTAATATGGATGAGACTACCTTCTCATTTTCTCGGAAAGTACTTGACCGAGCTATGACCATTGAAATGAATGAGGTTAACCTTGATGGTGGTCTAGACTCTAAATATGAGATTATTGGAAAGCTCGAGAAAGATGACTTGATTGGTATTGCTGTTGAGGGTGTTGATGTGTATAGCATTCATCGAGGTGTTTGTGACAAAGTGATTGACTATCTAAAAAAGATAAATAAAAAACTTGAGGGAACTCCATTTAAGATAGCATACCGTACTCGCAATGAATTCCTCCTTTATGTGGTCAATAATCTGCCTTATAAAGAAGATGAGAATGGTGAGGAATGGACTGAAGAAGAAATCATTGCTCGCGCTCTTGATGAAATTACAAACATGAAAATATTGTCACGAATTGAAGGTGATGAATCAAAAGTGCCCGAGAAATTACTTAAAGAATTATCGCAACTTATCAAAGAAGAATTAGAGGATATTTCGGGTTTGGAGTTTGTAGAGAGCGAGGAAGTCGCAGAGCCTGATGAAGATGGCAATATGCCGCTGATTTCTATCTCTCTTGCCAAACTTGACGAAATGATTAAACGCCTCAAAAATAGCGGATACACATCATTCTGGGCATAAATAATGGATCTCTTGAGGATTAAACATACCGATTTTACTATGAGCATCGAATGCCCCAAATTTGAAGGCATTTGGGGCAAAGCTGTCACGAATGTAGGTGAGGAAAACTTGACTTCCACATACTCTTGGAGTGATGGTGTGCAGTCGGTAAAACTCACCAATCTTTCAGATCAAACTATTGAGATTATCCAAGGGGAACCAAGCCAAGCTATTTTCTTCGACAACGCCAATTACCCAATATGGGTTGAGTTCAACTCTAATGTAACCCAAGCCGAGTTCAGTTCGATGTTGCAAAACGTCAATGAAGGCTTTAGCTTTCGCAGCCACATCTTAGCCGGATTCTTGAACTATGGCAATGATATTGGCAAGAGCGAGATAAACCTTAGGTACATAATTGGTGATACCCAAAAGTCGTTTACTTTCGGGTTTGAGGTGTTGAGTACGAAGCTCAATTATCACGAACACTGGAAGTATATCATAGAAGATATCGAGCGTGAGTACAGAATGCTATCGCTCGATTACATGAAGCGAACTTTCCACGGTTTTTCCCCTCAGACCGATGGAGATAGACCGGATCTGATCTGGTGGAGCGTCTTCCAGGGAGAACAAGATAAATTCATTAATGCTTGCCGCAGCATCATAGAGCGGCCTAGGCGCCGTTTACGTGGCATAGAAGTGTACCAACGTGCTGATAAGCTCAAACGGGTTACATCTGCTATTGAGAATGAATTTGCCGAGCATCGTAAAGAACCTGCACACTTGTACCGCAATGAAGAACAGGTTCAAAATAATGATACTCAAGAAAACCGTTTCTTGAAATATGCCCTCGGGCAGATCACAACCAAATACGCCCAATTGGAGCAGCGTATCGAACAGTTGAAGAACATCTCTGAAACGATGGTGACTGAAATGCAGGAGAGGGTATCAATACTAAAACACCTGCAACGCCATCCATTCTTCCGTACTATCGGACGCTTTAAAGGGCTCTCACAGGAAAGTCTCGTTCTTCAGAAAGCTACCGGCTACAGTCAAGTATATCGCACATGGAACCTGTTACGCAGGGCATACTCGTTGAATGACGGTATTTATCGCTTGCAGTCCAAAGATATAGCCACGCTATATGAAATTTGGTGTTTCATTGAGGTCAGCCATATCGTCAAGAAATGCCTCAAAGAAACTGAAGATGACATTTTAGTTGACCATCGGAACCGTATGGAAATGAGCGGTATGTTTACGTGGGAGCTGGGTAAAGGTGAGCATTCCCGCATTTTATTCAAGAAAAATGACGTGGAACTGGCCGAACTGGTTTACAATCCCAAGCATACTGACCGTCCCAATGATAGTATCAGTATTGCGGATTTGGTCGTACCTACTGTTCCGCAGAAGCCTGATATCGTTCTTCAACTCACCAAAAACGACATGCAGAAAGGCATGAAGTTCACTTACCTATTTGATGCGAAATATCGTATTGGGGGACGTGATAGCGATGATGTGGACGAACCACCTGATGGAGCCATCAACCAAATGCACAGATATCGTGATGCTATATATTACCAGCACAATCAGGACGAAGCCCTCAAGCGAGAGGTGATAGGCGGTTACATCCTATTCCCAGGAAACGGCCAACCTAAGAAATTTGAGGATTCGATTAAGGCTGTAAATATTGGGGCCTTCCCGTTACGTCCTAAAGACGTAGTTAGCCGTAAGCTGCTCGAAGGTCATATCGCTCAATTGATTGCCTCTAAATCATCAAAGATTATCGAGCAGGTGATTCCTCAGAAGGGCGTTTTCGTCGAAGTTCCTAATCGAGTACTCATCGGACTTGTCGTTAATCGTAAAAGGATTAATGAGGAGATGTTCGATAATGGCTCAGCTGACCTCTATTATACCGGCTCCAATTTCCCCACAACGATTGCTCTGCACGATCTTCACTTCTTTATCCCTTACATCAAGGGCAAGGGAATTCGTGATGTGTATGAGGTGAAGCGAGTTCGAACTATTACCGCCAGGGAAGCAAAAGGCGATGAAGGCAGCGAAAACGACCTTCGATTAGCCTTTGAGCTGGAATTCAGCCGTCATCTTTTTGATGACTACAAAAAGATAGATACCTCTCACATGAGCAACAACACGTTTATCGACACAACGTTTGATGCTATTGGTTCTCTTTTAAATACAGATGATTCTGAATAAACTAATTTACACTATATTATGATGATATGGAAGCCAATAAACTAAACTTAGCCAAGATATTCACTGGATACACGTTATACAAAGTACCGTTTTATCAACGTAGTTATGTCTGGGAGGAAGACAAATGGAGCAGATTTTTAACTGACATGTACTATGTCTCGTCAAATAAGAAAAGCTACTTTCTTGGATCCGTCATCTTAAAACAAGAAAGTACAACAACGGGCACTCCTGATGAAAGAATCATAATTGATGGCCAACAGCGCTTTACTACGATTATTCTATTTTTTAAATCACTCTCTTTGAAGAAACCTGAACTAGAAGGTGCTTTTATCAATCGTTTCTATATCCCTCTTAATAATCAAGTTGCACTTAAACATAGCATTAATGATGCAGTTGATTTCAAAGCAATCATGGATTTAAGTGCAGACGAGCCTGTTATTAAAGAGAAGCCAAGCAAGATAATTCAAGCATATAATTATTTCCACGATAAACTTAATGTAGATCTTATTGACTTTCATACCCTCATAAGCAATCTCACATTGATTGGGATTGATCTCAATCAAGATGATGATGAGCAAATGATTTTTGACACCATCAATTCTTTGAGTGAGCCGCTGACAACCGGAGAATTGCTGAAAAACTATTTCTTTAAAGAGGATGCTCGCGAGGAATATGAAATTCTTTGGAGGCCCACTTTTGAAGAAGATAGTGACACCATTGAGTTTTGGAATAGGGTAATCACTCAAGGACGATTGGGAAAAACGAATATTGATATCTTCTTCAATGCGATGCTGCAAATCAAGATTCACAATCACTCAATCCCGGGAATCTCATCTGAGTATCGAGCAAGAATTAAACGTACCGATAGACTTTTCCGCAATTACAAAGAGTTAATAACTGATTTCGAATTAGATAAAAAAGATTTTATCTATGAATTAATCGATTATGCTGTTCTATACAAAGAGAATCTATCTCAAGATGTAGAAATGAGCGAATTGCCAGGCCGACCTTGTATAGAGCGTATGAATTTTATAATTAAGTTCTTTGATTGCTCGACAGTTGTCCCATACTTATTATATGTTTTAAAGAATGTAAGCGATGAGAATGAGAGAATTCAGATTTACGACTATCTTGAAGCATACATCACGAGACGTATAATTGCAAAAAGCAGTAATAATAATTTTAGTGATTTATTCTCTGAAAACCTTATTGGCTCAAATATATTAACATACAAATCATTACGTGAGTACATAGAAAGTAAAGGAAGAGACCAAGCTCTTGCTATGCCTTCCGACGAAGATATTATTGAAGCTGTAAGAGAAAATGAGCAGAATAACAAGCGGTCTCTTGCTATCCTTTATCTATTGGAAACACGTTTGCGTTCAAATGATCCTCACTCTACAGCAGTTCTTCCTTTCGAGGCTTACTCCTTGGAGCATTTAATGCCAAAGAAATGGCTAAAGAATTGGCCCCTTACAGCAGAGTATGATGAAGCAGAACGCGATCATTATATCAAGACGATTGGAAATCATACTTTATTGAACTCTAGTCTCAATACATCTATCAGCAATTCGGAATGGTCGACAAAGCTGAATGGTAATTCTAAAGGGAAAGGTCTTAAGCAATATGCCCAAGGTTTAGTGACTATTAATCCCATTTTGCAATTGAAAGAATGGAACGAAGAAGAAATACTAAACCGAGCTAATTGGTTATCAGATAAAATTAACAAGGTTTGGATTTCGTATATTGCGAATAACCCATCATCGGCGAATAGTGGATCAAGTTCTAGCATCCGTCGTCCATCCCTTAATTTCTTTGAAATGGGACTAAATGTAGGTGATAAACTTGTTTTCACTGAAGATCAATCTAAAATTGCCGAAATTTCTGGTCCAAAGACGATTGACTTTGAAGGGGAAACGGGACTGTCTCTTACAGCTCTAAGCCAAAAGCTAAGAGGTTCAAATACTCGCCAGCCATGCCAATGGTGGTCATTTAACGGGAGAAACCTGTCTGATATTTATGATGAAACCTATCCCGTCGTGGCTGGGGGCTCTACTAGTGTTGTTGAAGAATCTAATACTGATGAGGCTCAACATGAAACAACCTTATCCTTAGCAAAAGTTGAAACGGCTTTTAGCAAAGATGTCGTTAAAATAAGTAGATCTATATACAAGACAACAGATAATAAGATTGGATTCGTTTTGTCGGAATCCAGATCGGAACAACAAGGTGATCGTAAACTCTTTTGGTATGGTTTATCGATTCGCCAACAAAAAGCGATATCAGAATTTGATGAACAATATCAGATATTCGTACTAAAAGGAATGGATGAGTTGCTGATAATACCACTTTCTTTCATTGTTAAAGTATTACCTAGTTGTAATGCATCATTGAAGGAGAATGGTGATATACGTCATTGGCACATTAAAATATTCCATGATAGCACTGGAAATGTGTCAATGCTATTATCTAAGCCATACGTGAGAGAGATTAGCTTGAACAAGTACATTGTTAAATAACAACTCAATGTTGAAATGAATTACTGGATTAAATCAAATAATATCAAAGATTTCCGTCTCGATGATTGGATGAAGAGTCACAATGAAGTGCCGTGGAGGAGAACGAATAACTTTGAAATCGGCGACATTGTATTCATGTACACGTCATCACCTGTTAAACGATTGACGTATGTCTTTCGTGTCGAGAAACTCTATGTGACACCTCCAGATGAACTTACCCTGTATTGGGGAGAAAAACGCAAACAAGGCAAAGTGGTACATCATGATTTACTAAAACTCGTTCAAGGCATTCCATCCGACCGGAAGCTTGGTTTAGCAGACTTAAGGCAGCATGGTGTAAATGGAAACCTTCAAGGAGGAACAAGAATTAGCGGGCATTTGTTGGATTACATCTTGGGTGAAGTATCTAAATAATTAATGCTATGGCCATCAAACCTGTACAGACAAAACCTCAAACCGAACTACAACGCCGATATCAACGGTTCTGGAAGCGGTTCAATGACTATTCAGCACAAGATGAAGCTTTTTGTGCTGAGTTCAAGCCTCACCCATACGCAGATGTGAGGTCTTATCAGGATTTCGCTGTTTCGATGGGGCCGTATCATCTATGTGCCGGGATTAATTTCAACAAGCAAGAGATTTCTGTAGCAGCCTATTTTAGGGATGTCGATACCTGGGATATCTACTATAACCGTTATAAGGAGAGGATTGAATCTCAGATGGGTAGGCAACTTAATTGGAAGAGATTAAATACAAAAGGAGATGCTGCTCTTGTTCGTCATCTGAACATTAACGGCTCCAAAGGATGGAACGATGTCTTTCTGCAAATAATATCAGATTTATTACTGATCAAGCGAGTATTCGGCAGTTTCTATAATAAGTCCGAGATGAGAAAATACTGGATCTTCCCTTCCAACGAAAATGAGTTCCGGTTGCATGACTTCTTCAGGGACAACGAGTATATCGATTGGCAGAATAAGAACAAGAACAATCTTAACGTTGGGGATATCGTACTCATATATTGTTCACATCCGGAATCGACTATTAGGCATATTACAGAAGTGACCAAGATTAATGTCCCGGTATCAGAAGCCATCGATGATAGTGCTTATTCAGTCAATCCTCCTGGGCCCATCACATACCAATATTGTACTCGTTTGAAGCATATAAAGGAGATCAATTTGCGAGAACTGGATTTTGACACACTAAAGAAGCATGGTTTAAAAGGTTCCATAATGTCACCTCAAAAGCCAAATGAGCAATTACTATCATATATACTTTCA
>JAEEGL012940309.1_pt1 | contig 11031 bp, 5 predicted proteins | sample 9134231 | NCBI WGS metagenome assembly JAEEGL01 (sample SAMN16246548, study PRJNA631951) | gut metagenome | biome: gut microbiome; feature: rumen; material: fiber-attached | host: Bos | place: Iran: Karaj | collected 2018-10
AGATGCTTCAAGAGCTAGAAAAGACAATTCACCACTCGTTCTCAATATTATGCGTAAAATTGCCCTCAATCTTGTTTCTCAGGCTCAGTACAAGCGTATTAGTAAAAGGCGTCTGATGTTTCGGGCCGCACTTGAACCTATTCTTTTCCTTGATATACTTTTTGATCCTTCTGCCGTTTCTCCTCAATAGTAAATGCTGTTGCCGTGTGATGTATTAAGTAAATAGTTGACAAACACAATTTAAGGTGATATAATTACAATTATGTAAGCATAGGCTATCGTTTACTGAATGTATAAATTACGATGCGAAATTTGCCTGTAAATCTACAGAAAGGAGTAGGCTTACTATGAGTAATAATTTGAATCCTGAGTTTAAGATAAGAGAGGTCGCTGAGCGAATAAAAGCCACGAGAGAATCAGTAGGTCTGACTCCGGAAGAAATGGCTGCTAAGATCGGTGTGTCTGTCTTTGAGTACAATGCTTATGAGGGCGGAGCTAAAGATTTCAGCTTTTCATTTATTTATAAATTTGCAAATGCCTGTGGTGTCGAGATCACTGACCTTATGGAAGGTGAATCTCCGCATATCAACAGCTTCGATATAACAAGAAAAGGTGAGGGACTTCCTATCGCTCGCCGCAAAGGTCTGAGCTATCTCCGTCTTGCACCTAAATTCAGAAACAAGATCGCTGAACCATTCCTTGTTACTATTCCTTATGTTGATGAGGAATACCGTGTTCCGCATCCTCATACTCACGAGGGTCAGGAAATGGATATAGTTATAAGCGGTCAGCTCAAAGTTCAGGTCGGTGATAACATCGAGATACTTAATGAGGGAGATTCTATTTACTACGATAGTTCTGAGCCTCATGATGAGTGGGCTATCGGAGGCAAAGAATGTAAATTCTATGCTATCGTATGCGGTACAGCTCAGCCTCAGCAGATATTCAACCACCTTGAGCCGGTCCTCATTCCCGGTGTTACTAACTTCGACCTCGCTAATATCAAGGACCCTATTTCCGATAAATTTGTATCTGTTGAAACTGATAAGGACGGTGCTCTTACCGGTATCTCCTTCAAAAACGAGGATACTTTCAACTTCGGTTTCGATATTGTAGACGGCCTTGCCGCAAAGTGTCCTGATAAGACTGCTATGATATATGTTGCAGAAGACCTTACAGACAGAAAGTTCACCTTTGCTGAGATAAAGAAATATTCAAATATGACCGCTAATTATTTCCTTTCTAAGGGAATCAAAAAAGGCGATAAGGTCATGCTCGTACTTAAAAGACATTACCAGTTCTGGTTCTCTATAATTGCACTTCACAAGATCGGTGCTATTGTTATACCCGCTACAAATCAGCTAGTTCAGCACGACTTTACCTACCGTTTCAAGGCTGCTGACGTAAAGGCTATCGTTTGCACAGGTGACGGTGATGTTGCTCATCAGGTCGACCTTGCTGTTGAGGAAAGCGGCATGGATATTACCAGAATGATAGTTCACGGTGAACGTGAAGGCTGGGCTGACTTTGACAAGGAAATGGCTGGATTCAGCGATGTATTTGAGCGTCCTACCGATCCTGAAAAGCTCTCATGCGGTCACGAACCAAACCTCATGTTCTTCACATCAGGTACAACAGGCTATCCTAAGATAGCTACTCACAGTCATCTCTATGCTCTTGGTCACTTCATAACTGCTCGTTACTGGCACAATGTTGACCCTAACGGAATCCACTTCACTATTTCCGATACAGGCTGGGGCAAAGCTCTCTGGGGAAAACTCTACGGACAGTGGCTCAGTGAGACCTGTATCTTCGTTTACGACTTCGATCGTTTTGACGCTAATAAGATACTCCCGATGTTCAAGAAATATAATATCACAACTTTCTGTGCTCCTCCTACTATGTACCGTTTCTTTATCAAGGAAGACCTTTCAAAGTTCGACCTCAGTTCTATAAAGTACGCTACAGTCGCAGGTGAAGCTCTCAACCCTGAGGTATACAACCAGTTCCTGAAAGCTACCGGTGTTAAGCTCATGGAAGGCTTCGGTCAGACAGAAACCACACTCTCTATCGGTAACTTTGTTGGTATGACCTGCCGTCCGGGTTCTATGGGTAAGCCAAGTGTACTCTATGATGTCGATATAGTCGATCCGGACGGAAATCCTGTTAAACCGGGTGAGACCGGAGAGATCATCATTCGTACTGACAAGAAAGTTCCTTGCGGACTTTTCCTCGGTTACTACAATGACGAAGAAAAGACTAAGGATGTTTGGCATGACGGCTGCTATCATACAGGTGATACTGCTTGGAAGGATGAAGACGGTTACTTCTGGTATGTTGGCCGTGTTGACGATGTTATCAAGTCATCCGGTTATCGTATCGGACCTTTCGAGATCGAAAGTGTTATCATGGAGCTCCCTTATGTACTCGAATGTGGCGTAAGTGCTGCACCTGATCCGGTAAGAGGTCAGGTTGTAAAGGCTTCGATAGTACTCACAAAGGGTACAGTCGGCACAGAAGAACTCAAAAAGGAGATACAGAATTACGTTAAGAAGCACACAGCTCCTTACAAGTATCCAAGAATAGTTGAGTTCCGTGACGAACTTCCTAAGACAATCAGCGGTAAGATACGCCGTGTAGCTCTTAAAGGATAATTAATTATAAAACGCAAAGCACCTCTGATACCTGATCGGAGGTGCTTTTTGTGCATATAAAAACTCTCCGAGAGTTTTCCCTCGGAGAGTAATTTTTTATTCTTCTGAATTAACTGCTGATATTACCTCTGTAAGAAGATTTGACGGGAGCTGTTCATAACGAACGAACTCGAATGTAAAGCTTCCGAGACCTCTTGTGGTCTGACGCAGATACATAGCAAAATCATGCATCTCACGAACAGGTACTTCTGCCTGTATCAGAGTAACTCCATGACTTACAGGCTCCATACCAAGCACTCTGCCACGTCTCTTGTTGAGCTCGCCCATAATATCACCGGTATTGTCGTCCGGTGCGGTTACCTTGAGCTCACCTATAGGTTCGAGCATTACAGGGTCAGCCTGTTTAAGACCTTCCTTATATGCGATAGATGCAGCAGTTTTGAATGCCATTTCTGATGAGTCAACAGGGTGATATGAACCGTCAACGAGTATTGCCTTCAAGCCGACTACTGGACAGCCTGCAAGTACGCCCTTCTTCACAGAATCTTCAAGTCCCTTCTGTACAGCAGGGAAGTAGTTCTTAGGAACAGCTCCGCCGAATACTTTTTCCTCAAAGATGAGTGTATCACTTACACATGGCTCAAACTCGATCCATACGTGACCGTACTGACCGTGTCCGCCGGACTGCTTCTTATGTTTACCTTCAACTTTGACCTTCTTTCGGATAGTCTCCTTGTAAGCTATCTTAGGAACTGTAAGTTTAACTTCAACTCCGAATTTGCTCTTTAATTTAGCAGCAGCGACTTCGATATGCTGTTCGCCGAGTCCGCTGAGTATCTGCTCTTTTGTATTGTCGTCCTGAATATATGTCAGGGTAGGATCTTCTTCGATAAGACGCTGCATAGATGATGAGATCTTAGCTTCATCGCCCTGAGCTTTTGCCTTGACAGCCATTGAATAGCAAGGCTTCGGGAAGTCCATTTCTACGAACTGTATTATACGTGTGGACTCGCAAAGTGTGTCGCCTGTATTTGCACCTATCTTTGATGCGACAACTATATCACCGGCATATGCACAGCTTACCTCGGTCTGCTTCTTTCCGCAGAGAGTGTAAAGCTTGCCTATCTTTTCAGTATTTCCTGTAGCAGCATTGATAACGTCAGTATTTGAAGTCAGCTTGCCGGACATTACCTTTATCATGGACATCTTGCCAACAAACGGGTCAGCAATTGTCTTGAATACGTAAGCTGAAAGCGGAGCATCAACATCACACGGAACTTCTGTTACATCCTTTGCAGGTGTATAAGCCTCAGAAGCGTACACCTCATTTGGTGCAGGGAGCAGCAGCTCAATCTCTTTAAGGAGCATATCAATACCTGAAAGATCAGCAGCAGATGTGCATACTACAGGTGTGATGATACCCTTGTTCATACCGGCATGGATACCGTCGATAAGCTCTTTCTGAGTAAATGCCTCACCCTCGAAGAATTTTTCCATAAGTTCGTCAGAAGTTTCAGCTACAGCCTCTGAAACAGCTGCAACGAGTCCGTCTATACGATACTCAAATTTTTCGGAAATTTCAGCTGTAGGCATATCTGTTTCAACAGGATTACCCTTGCCGTCGTATTTGTAAGCTTTCATCTCGATGAGATTTACGTACTCAACTATCTGACCGTTGCTGATTACAGGTACAACTACAGGGCATACTGTAGGACCGAAAACGGTTTTAAGTTCAGTGAGCACATTAAAGAAGTTAGCGTCCTTATCATCGATCTTCGTAACAACGAACATCTTTGATTTTCCTTGTTTTACAGCCTCGTCATAAGCTTTTCTTGCTCCGACCTTTACTCCTGATTTAGCAGAAACTGTTATCATAACTGTATCTGCTGCACGAATACCTTCTATCATTTCAGCAGCAAAGTCAAAGAGTCCGGGGGTATCAAGAATATTTATTTTGTAATCGTTATATTCAAAGGATGCGAGAGAAGTTCCTATTGAAATTTTTCTCTTAATTTCCTCAGGATCGTAATCACAAATTGTAGTTCCATCCGCAGTTTTACCAAGACGATCTGAAGCTCCTGCTTTGAAAAGTAATGCTTCCGCAAGAGAAGTTTTACCGGAACCATTATGTCCGGCAAAAGCTATGTTTTTTACTTTGTTGACATCATATTCTTTCATGGTAGGTTTTCTCCTCTGAGTTAAATTGTATGCAGATTATGCACTGCATACAAATATTATAAACTATTTTTAAAACAATTTCAATAGTAACTTAATATTTTCTACATTTTATATTACTGCCGGTATTAATAATTGTCAGATATGCACAACAGCTTTCTTATTTACTGTGCGATTTATCTTTATTTTTCCTAAAAGCATCATAATTGTGTAATATTCTGCACCCCATATAATTACCTCTGTTACCATAAAAACAGGGGATTTGTTATCTATGTGCATCAAAAAAAATATGAGTTCTGATGCTGACAGCGTCATGAATGAATATACTACAGGTACTAAAATGCTTTTTATAAAGTTTATTTTCATGCCTGTAATTCTTGTAAGAAAGATGAAGCGGCTGATATTTCCGATGATATTGCTTGCGTAGTAGGAAAAAACTACTCCGTAAAAACCTATTCTCGGAACAATGATAAGTACCGAGGATATTCTTATTATGTATTCTGCAAGATAATTCAGTGACGAGAAAGCTTGCTGACCTGTTCCTTTTATGATAGCTTCGAGCACTATCTCTAAGTAAATGAACGGGATAACAGGTGCAGTAAGGGAGATTATCTCGCCTGCAAGTTCACCTCCGCCGATAAGTTCGCCTATTGTTCTGCCGAAGCGGATAAGAACTGCCGATGCAAATACCGCATACATTATTGTAGAGTCCTTTATCCTGCCGGAAAGAGTCTGAATTCTTTCTCTGTTTCCGGCTGCGGAAGCCCTTGCGGTTTCGCTGACTATTATTCCGGACATTGAACACAATACCACTGACGGAAAAAATAATGTTGGTATGACTATAGCCTCAAAAATACCGAATCTGCTGAGTGCTTCTGTAGTCGAGTCGCCGTTTTGTCGGAGACAATATGGTATAAGAGCGTCATTTGTACTGCTCAAAAAAGTGGTAAGTACACCGCCGCCCATTATGGGTAACGCATATTTCATGTACTGCTTAAAGTTAAGTGTGCTATTTTTTCTTAGCGGACCATGTCCCCTCATGTATGCGACCGTGAAAAATATCATTGAACTGACATTTCCTGCTGCTATTCCGCTGACCATTATCACGCAAACGCTGTTATTAGCAGAATTTCCGGAAACTAATGTAACTCCGACTATAAAAAGCGACTTCACAAGGAATTCGATTATATCACCTGCTGCTGTTACAGCAGACTTCCGGCAGGCATTGAAATATCCTTTTAAGCAGGACGATATTGCTCCGCATATGAGTGCAGCAGGTATGAGCTTTATGGGACCGGATATGTCTGCTCCCTCAAAAAACATTCCCCCGACTCTGTCTGCTTCCATTAACAATACAGCCGATATTATCACGCTCATTATCATGCACAGTTTTATGCCGTGAAATAGTACTTTGTCCGGCGAACCGTTTTTGTGTCCTATTTCTTCTGAGATAAGTCTGCTCGTACACAAAAAAGCGTTTCCGTTTGATAAAATACTTGCCATAGCAAGAAAAGCTCCGGTAAGGGAAAGCACTCCCATTGCCGAACTTCCAAGGCGGTCATTTATAAATACATTTAGCAGCAATGCAGCTGAGTCCAGAAACAGCTGCATAACAGTAAGCAGTACAGTATCTCTTATCATTTTATTTTTAATAAACATATGCCCCTCCCGTACACAGATAATTAATTCTATGTACAGAAGGGGCATAAAATGACAATGCAGGACGTAATTGTCCTGCATTTTAGTCTATTTATTGAGCAGTCTGCTAAGCATTACCTTGCGGCATTCTTTTTCAAGCTTATCATCAAGCGGCTGGAGCTTTACTTCCTCGCCGGTGTTTCTGCTTAAACAGTACTTTATCATGTGGTCGGTTACTTCCGGATTCTTTGCAAGACAAGGACCATGAAGATATGTTGCGATAACATTTTTTTCGGTATATCCCTCTGCACTGCTCTTTGAGCAGTTTCCGTTTCCGTAAAGCACCTCTCCAAACGGAGTCTTTACATCTTGTGTCTGACCGCCGTGATTCTCGAATCCGACTACATTGACTTTCTGTCCGTCAATTTCAGCTTTTATGACTATATTGCCTATACAGCGTTTTTTCCTGCTTGTAGGAGCGACTGTATAGTAGCTGAAAAGTCCGAGACCGGGTATCTCGTTTCCGTCGGCATCACGGTAATACTTGCCCATGAGCTGGTAGCCTCCGCATATAAGGAACATGAAAACTCCCTTTTTATAAGCTTCGATTATACCGTCCCTGCATTTCAGAAGGTCTTCAGAGATATGCTGCTGTTCAAGGTCAGCACCTCCGCCTATATAGATCAGGTCATAGCTTGAAAAATCAGGCATTTCCGAATCCACAGAATACTTGTCTATCTGACACTCTATCCCACGCATTTTACAGCGGTATCCGAGTATCTCCATGTTACCGCTGTCACCGTAAAGGTCGAGCATATCAGCATACATATGAAGTACTTTTATCTTTTTCATTCTGTTTTACCTCCATGCTTAGCGATATATCTTTTCAGAGCACTTCGTGTAGGCTGGACTGCTGTATAATTTGCTATAACAAATTTGCGTCCCTCAGTACTTGCGAGCTCCTCAACGGCTTTGTCAAGGTCAGGCTGGACTACGATATTTGACTGGTCATATCCTGAACATTTTATTCTTACGGCAATATCGTAAGCTCTTGTACCTGATGTTACAACTCTTGTTACACGTTCAAATATGCTGAAATTTATGTCCCATATCCACGAAACATCAAGACCGTCCGCAACGTTGTCATTCAGAACAAATAGCAGCTCCTTTTCGCCCTGCATCTCATTCATAACTCTGAGGGTCATATTAGCTCCAACAGGATTTTTGGCGAGATTGAGGGTCGTTTTTCTGTCTTTCAGCATAAAGTTTTCCATACGTCCGTTCTTGACCGTGTAGCCGGAAATAACTCCGTCAACTATTTTCTGGTCTATATTGTACAACTTTGCAGCAGCAGCTACAGCAGTCATATTATAGACGTTGTAAATGCTGTTGAGTTTTGGAGAATATTCATGTCCGTCAGCAGTAAATACAGGCTTTTCAAGGTCAATATTGCTTGCAGTGATGTACGGTTCATACTCGCCGAACTTACATTTCGGACAGTGGAATTTACCGATATGAGAGTACTGATAGTACTCGTACTCTAAAGGCTCTCCGCAGAACGGACAGAATCTACCCTCTGATGCCTCGAATATCTTATCGGTCGCAAACGCATAACGCTCGGCATGGAAGTACTTTACGTTTTTATTATTTGGATTTGCACGTCCGAGACGGGCGGTATTAGGGTCATCACCGTTGAGTATCAGGTTACCGTTGAATTTCTTGCAGAAACCGTTTATCTTCTGGATAAGAGTTTCCATTTCGCCGTTTCTGTCGAGCTGGTCTCTGAAGAAATCGAGTACTATGAGCGTATCGAGTTTCAGCTGAGAATACACCACAGGTACGTGAGATTCGTCGGTTTCGAGTATGAGGTAATCTGCGTCAACTTTTCCCTTCATATCGCAGTGCCTTAAAAGCAGCGAGCATATACCGGTATCGAGGTTATTTCCCTCACGGTTGATTATGATTTTTTTGCCGCTTTTCTCAAAAAGCTGAGCTATACAGTTTGTGACCGATGTTTTGCCGTTTGTACCGGTTATCGCTATTATCGGGCAGTCCACTTTGAACATCGACACAGCTTTGTGTCCGGATATATGCCAGAGTATTATTCCCGGAAGATTACCGGCATTCCGCTTCATCAGGCGGAGCATTTTTACTATGATCTTACCTATCAATATCTGAAGTCGTTTCAATTTTTGCCTCCGAATTAATTATCATCTTTTATTTTTCAACATAACTTATTTTGCCGTCCTCGCCAAAGCTTATGTATCCCTTGCTTTTAGCCTGACGTATGCCGAGAGCTAATGCAGTTTCAAGTGCAGGAGTAATTCTTGTGAATCCAAAGAAGTGAGCAGTTTCTCTGAGGAGGTCGTCCCTCTGCATAGCTATTTGTCTGGTCAATATGAGCTTAATGCCCTGAGCGTACTCCTCGGGTGGAATATCCGCAGCATCTCTCCGCTGAGGATCGTCGCAGATAGTTCTGCATTTCTCATACTGCTCCGGGTCCTGAGTATTCAGCCATACGAATTCAGTCTCACCGGAAGCGAGTATTTTGGCGTCGGCACGTTCAAGAGCAGAATCGAAAGTCTTTTTCATATTAGCTCCCGGACGATTTATTCCCCAGCTTGCAAACACCTTTTTAGCAAGCTGATTTTTTGAAATTGGTGCTTCAACATTTAATATATCATTTATGCACTTGACTATCTTTGCGGAGTTATCATCATTAAATGTTTCGGAAGTACCTATTTCTTTTACTGTATAAGTCTCGTACTTATCGCATATCTCGCTGACAGGCACTTCCTCCTCCTTTTCAAAAGCTATTTCCTGCTTAGGCTTAGGAGCGGCAGTTTCTATCGTTTTAGGAGTTCTGTAATTGTCCAGAGCTTTTTCAAGCTCCTTTTTTATCTTATCCAGAACACGTTCCTTATTATCGAGCCAGTCAAGGATATAGACGTTCATGACGTTCCAGCCGAGTCCACGGAGAACAGCAGGCTGTGACAATGTACGGTCATTAGCAGTACCGTTCTGATAGTGCGACAAGCTTCCGCAATTTATGCCCATGATATAAGTATCAGGTTTATCGGGATTGCATACAGCGACGTCTATCTTATAGTCTGAGCAGCCGACATTAGTCTTTGATGTATAGCCTAACTTATTCAGTTCAGAAGCGAGTATCTGTTCAAATCCGTTATCAGAATTACTGTTTCCGCCTCTTACAGCAAGAGCACTTCTGCCTTTTGCGGCAAATTCAAGGAAACCTTTAAGTCCCTCAACGCCGTCAGAGCGAGTTCTTGAAAGGTCGATCTGTTCCGGAGTTATTACCGAGAATACTATCATTTTCACCTTTGAACGTGAAATTGCAACGTTAAGTCTTCTCCAGCCGCCGTCCCTGTTGAGCGGACCGAAATTCATAGACACCTTGCCTTCCTTATCAGGACCGTAACCAATGGAGAACATGATAACATCACGCTCATCACCCTGTACATTTTCAAGGTTCTTTATAAGTATAGGCTCATACATTTCGTTAGCCCATTCTTCGAGCTGAGGATTCTGCCTGTAAGCATCCATGAGCATATCGTCTATGAGGTTCTGCTGAGGCATACTGAAAGTAACTACACCTATACTGAGTTTACGCAGTTCAGGGTCAGCAAGTCGTCTGCAAATTTCCTCAACTATAGCCTGAGCTTCTGCCTTGTTCTGTTTAGTTGAGCCTTTATCGTAGTAACCTTCAACGTGTACCCAGCTAACCTCTGATACCTGATCGTCAGGTGAGGGGAATGTAAAGAGCTTGTTTTCATAGTATTTAGCATTGCTGTATGCTATGAGACTTTCATGACGTGAACGATAGTGCCACAGCAAATGCTTCTGAGGCATCGACAATGCAAGACAGTCATCGAGTACGCTTTCGAGGTCTTCTTTTTCGTAGTTTTCTTCATCGACCTGATTTGACGTGAAGAAGCTTGTAGGCGGAAGCTGTTTAGGGTCTCCGACAACTATCACGTTTTCACCTCTTGCGATAGCACCAACAGCCTCGCAGGTAGGGAGCTGTGAGGCCTCATCGAATATGACAAGGTCGAATTTCGGATAAGACGGGTCTATATACTGAGCGACTGAGATAGGGCTCATCAGCATTACCGGACACATTCTTCTGAGCAGATTAGGTATGCTGTCAAAGAGCTTTCTTATGGACATCATTCTTCCGTTGCTCTTTATTGCTTTCTGGAGTATGCCTATCTCCGAGCTGCCTGCTGCTGCACCGGCTGCCGGTATTTTAGAAGAAAGCTCTGCAACAAGCTCCTGCATAGAGAGCTTTGTGAAGTTATCCTGAGCTTCTCCAAGACGGCGGATAGTGTCCTCAAAGAGAGTGCCCTGAAAACCTGAGAGCAGCTTGCTGCCGGATATTACAGATGTGACCATAGTCCGGCATATATCAGCTTCAAATGCTGCAACAAGTTGATTATTGCTGACATTTCCGTCAAGGTATACATCAGCAACATTTTCTATGCCGTAACCTCTGAGTTTCGAGCATATGCTGACGATGCCTGTCCATTCTTTAAGCTGGGGCAGA
>JAEEGL013018501.1_pt1 | contig 11031 bp, 8 predicted proteins | sample 9134231 | NCBI WGS metagenome assembly JAEEGL01 (sample SAMN16246548, study PRJNA631951) | gut metagenome | biome: gut microbiome; feature: rumen; material: fiber-attached | host: Bos | place: Iran: Karaj | collected 2018-10
AGAAACGAGACTTTCGATTTTGGTGAGGAGATAGTTGTAGAAAATCTGAAGGATGATAGCGACGATAAGACCGAAGACGGTTGTCAACAGAGCCACCTTCATACCACCAGCAACAACGGTCGGGCTGATATCACCAGCTTTCTCGATGTCATCGAATGCGGTGACCATACCGATAACGGTACCGAGGAATCCGAAAGAGGGAGCCAGAGCGATGAACAGAGCAATCCAGGTGAGGTTGGCCTCAAGGCGAGCCATCTGGACACCACCATAGGAGGTAACAGCTTTCTCGACGTTTTCAAGACCTTCGTCGATGCGGTCAAGACCCTGATAGAAGATGCTGGCAACAGGACCACGGGTGTTGCGGCAGAGTTCTTTAGCGGCAGCATAGTCGCCTTTGGAGACATTGCCTTCGATATCCTCAAGGAGTTTGTTGACATTGGTGGTAGCCATGTTGAGGTAAATGATACGCTCAATCACAAGAGCCATACCAATGATAAGGCAGAGGAGCACGGGAGTCATCCAGCCTGCACCACCTTGAATGTATTTTTCTTTCAGCACTTCGTGGAAGGATTTGTCGACTGCTTCCTCGGGAGCGGCTGCGGTAGTTGCCTCGGTAGCTTCAGCAGCGGGAGCTGCAGCGCTGTCGTTAGCAACTTGCTCAGTTGTTTGGGCATCCTTGTTTTCGTTGGCGCCCTGAGCCATAACACTGTTCAGATTGGTGAATGTCAATAATCCAATTATCGACATTAAAGCAATTACTTTTTTCATGGTTGTTTTTAATGTATTAATTATTAATTAGTTAGATTGTTTCTATATTTTTACAATACAATTGCAAATGTAGTAATATATTTGCAACTGAGAAAGTTTTTTGCTATTTTTTTTTGTATTTGTGTAGAGAACGGATGGGTTTTCTTGGATAATGTGTTAAATATTAATTATCTAAAAGAAAATAGTTTCTTACACATTTCGATCCAATAAGTTTGCTGCAAGTTCGCGGAGCACTTTTTTGTTGGTTTCGGGTTGACGAATGCTGTCAAGTTGGACAGCCGCCTCATCGTGGAGTTTCATGATGGCGGTCTCCACATCGTTGCGTATAGAGAGGTCGTTGTAGATATTCAGCACCTCTTGTATTTTCGCCTCGAGGTTGTCGGGTGTGGTGTTGAAGAGCTCTGTGAGTCGTTGTCTTTGGGCATCCGATCCTTTCTCTTTGGCACGGAGGAATAAGTATGTCTTTTTATTGTCTTTGATATCGGTGCCTGTCTGTTTGCCAAAGGTGGCTGTGTCGCCGTAGGCATCGAGCAGGTCGTCGCGAAGCTGGAATGCAAGGCCGATACTAATGCCGAACTGATAAATCCGTTCAATATCGGCATTTTCAGCATTGGCGGTGAGTGCTCCTATCTTGAGAGCGGCGGCGAGGAGTACGGCTGTTTTGAGTCGTATCATTTCCATATACTCGCTGATGGTGACATCGTCACGTGTCTCAAAATTCATGTCATATTGCTGCCCTTCACATATTTCCATGCTGGTTTGCTCGAAAGTCTTCAGAATCTGCTGCATGTTGGGATGGGCTTGTTTGATAAAATAGCGCCAAGCCAGAATGTTCATGGCATCGCCCGACAGGATGGCGGTGTTTTCGTTCCATTTGCGATATACGGTGGGTTGCCCACGACGGATAGGCGATTTGTCCATCAAATCGTCGTGAAGCAAAGTGAAATTGTGGAATGTTTCGATACCAATGGCGTAGTTGGATGCCATTCCAATATCGCCGTTGAAGAGATCTGTGGCGGCAAGAAGCAGCAGGGGACGTATGCGTTTGCCTCCCAACGAAAGGGTATAGGCTATGGGTTCATAGAGTTGCCGCGGTTCGTCCAAAAAAGATTCGTCTGCAAATAGTTTTTGGACGATCTCTTGTAGTTCTTTTGATGTATACATTATAATACTATGTTGATATGTTGTCGACTGCAACGCCCACATTTTTGTGGGCATTTTCGTTTTTAAAATGGATAGTCAATTCCAAAATTGAAAGTCAGTTGGTTGAATTTCCAGTAGGGCACACGCCACCGTTTGGAGGTTTCCATGCCGGGGTCGTAGAGGGGTATGGCCATATCGCATCGCAGGGTGAGAATGGAGATGTTGGCACGTACGCCTAGTCCGATACCACAAGCAATGCTTTTGTAGAAGTCTTTGAAACGGAAATTGCCGTCGGGGAATTCGTCGGATTCATTGAAAAGCCATACGTTTCCCATATCGGCAAAAAGGGCGCCCTCAAAAATAGAGACCACGGGGAACCGGTATTCAAAATTTGTCACCAGTTGCATATCGCCCACACGCTCAAACACATTGTTCCCATCATATTGGAAGTTACCTGGGCCCAGATGGCGGAGGTGCCAGGCACGGAGAGTTGTCGGACCGCCTCCATAGAAACTTTTTTCATAGGGCATGACCGACGAGTTGGCATAGGGGACTCCAAGACCTAACATGACGCGAGCGACAAAAGTGCTTTTTTCACCAAAATAGAAATAATGTTTGTATTCGGAGTTGAATCGTACGTATTGTGAAAACGGCACTCCGAAGGTTTGGCGGATGCCGTTGGCGTCGGTGGGACCGTTGGTGAGGCTACTGATGGCGTAAAGCAAATTGCCGGCAGTTTCAACTGAAAGATGGATGTAGTTGAAATTGTTACGGGTGTTGTAGACTTGGGTGTTGTAGACGTAGTCGTAACGGGCATCCATGATAAAGTGGTCGCTGTATTGGTACTTTACACGGGCATCGCTAAGACTCTCCATACGGGCACGGAAAGTGCTGTCGATGTTGAAGAAGCGTACGAAAGTCATTTCGAGGGGCAGCAGCTGGTGACCGTGTTGTTCGCGAGACCAGCTGTAACCGAAACCTGTGTTGAAGAGCAGCCGCTCAAAATAGCTTCGGTATTGGTAGTTGCCGCCAAGCGTGATGACTGTATGGGGACGCATGCGTTGCCACAAAACATTGCCGGTGAAGGGGAAAAGGAATGTGGGCAAGTCGAGCGAAAGGTCCAAACCGTTTTCAAAACTGCTGAGGTTGTTCTTCAATCCGTTGTTTTCGTTGTTGCGGAATGCCAGCTTGGGTAATTCGACAAGGAGAGAGAACTCCGCTTTGAAGAGTTCGGCACCGCCAAAGAGATTTTTGTTCTGGTAGCTTAGCTTTGTCTCCAGACCCAGATTTCCGCTCATCAGTCCCTGATACTGTTCTCCGAAAGGGGAAGAGTTGTTGAGCTCGATAGAGGCCGACAATCGTTGGCGTTTGGCGTTAAGTAGCCGCAGTTTGGCATTGAGTAGTCGATTGGTGTCACTGCTGTTGGGCGATTCGGTGAACTCAATGTTGATGTATTTGAAATTGCGCAAACTTAGAAGCGAGGTATAGGTTCGCTCAATACTACGGGGACGGAAAAGTTGACCGTGGAACAGGAAAAGCGAACGGCTGATGGTGTGGGGGTTGAGGGTCATCGGCTGGTTGTAGAGGTATTGGTAGCGTGTAGTACGGTTGCGGAAACTGTATTCGTCGTAGAGGGTGTCGAACGAAAGCGACTGCCCGTTCATGGAGGCCGATGTGTTGGGGTAGATATAGATATTGTCGATACGGTATTTTTGCAGAGGGCGTGACACCAGATGGTTCGTGGAGTCAGTGAAACGGGGGTTGCGCACCATAACGTGGATGGTCATGCGGTGGTCTTCAAAGGCGGTGTCGATGAAATAGGAGACCAGTTCGGTGGAGGCAAAGTAATAACCTTCGTTGCGAAGCCGTTCCACCAAGAGGGTGCGCTCATTGTCGAGTACCTCTTGGTCGTAGAAGTCACCTTCCTTTATTTGGCTGGTGTTCTGCCAACTTCTCAGCAGCTTGTCCACTTCCGGGGTTTCCGCTCGGAACGAAACCTCGTCGATGCGGTAACGAGGAGCGGGTTGTATGTGATACACAACATTGACGTCGTGTTTGCGAACCCATACAGTGTCGAAACTCACGGACGACCGGAAACAACCTTTTGTTTCGAGAAGTGTATTGATTTGTCTTGCAGTCTGGAGAGTGGCGTTTTCATCGTAAATGACCGGAGCCTGTCCCTGTCGGCGCAGATAGCGGTTTACCCAGTTGGAGTCGTGGGGGTTGGAGAGACAGTAAATGTGCATTTTCAGCCGGGGCAAAATACCCAGGGGTCTGGAATTGGGTTTCTGCCGTACATAGCGTCGAACGTCCTTGAGTGCATCTTTGATTTCGTTTGGCTGTTCGCCACCGTCTGGCATCTCTATAGAGAATGTGTTGTGGCTAAGCACCTTATCGTCGGGTTGGATAAACTTCTCAACACCGCGACATCCGGCAAGGAGGTACAATGCCAGGCAAAGCGGGAAAAGCTTTGAAAGAGGGAGACGAATATGCGAATCAGAACGAATCATGGCAGGCAAACCCTTTCCATTATGGTTTTTGTGGCGCCGAGATGATGCTGCATATATGTTTTGCAAGCCTCTTCTACCTGTTGATGTTTCTCTTGGTTGTTGAACCATTCGGTTAGAATGGCCGTCAATTGTTCCGGAGTGTTGTACGACTGCGCAGCCCCTTGGGCAATTAGTTCTCGGGCTTCTTGAAATTTCTGGTAGTTGGGTCCGAAGCAGACAGGGCAATTGAATATGGCAGCCTCTAGTGTGTTGTGGATGCCTTTGCCGAAACCACCACCGATGTAAGAAACGTATGCATAGCGATATATCGACGACAGCATGCCGATATTGTCAATAATCAGTATTTTGCGACGAAACAGTTCGTTGTCAGGAGCCTCACTCGTCAGTTGGGAATACCGGACACATCCGAAAGATGCAAACATGCGTTCTATATGACTGAGGTGGTCTTCGCCAATCATGTGGGGTGCAAGTATTATCTTGAGCGGTTTGTCGTAATGTTCGAGGAAGTATTTGATGTGGGTCTCGTCGGGTTCCCAGGAGCTACCGGCAATCAGCACTTTTCTCTGTTGTTGAGGGGATGCCTGTTCCTCGCCATCGTTGACAAAGCGTTGAACGGCAGGGAATGTTTTGGCTTGTTGTGCGATATCGTTGACCCGGTCGAAGCGAGTATCGCCCGTCAGTGTACAGTTATCGATGCCGACAGAGTGGAGCAGTTGTATTGATTCGTCGTTCTGGACAAAGAGATGGGTGTAGTTGTGCAGTTGGCGGGCGAACCATCCGCCGTACCATTTGAAAAAATACTGTGAAGGACGGAAGATGGCAGAGAAGATGTAGGTCGGTGTGTTGTGCCGTTTCAGTTCGTGCAGGTAATTGAACCAGAAGTCATATTTGACAAAGAAAGCGATGTCGGGATGCACCAGTGCCATCCACCGGCGAGCGTTGCGAGGGGTGTCGGGGGGCAGATAGCACACCACGTCGGCACCCGGATAGTCTTTCCGGATTTCGAACCCTGAGGGAGAGAAGAAAGAGAGGCATATTTTGTAGTCGGGGTGGTCGTGGCGGAATTGCTCCATGACAGGGCGTGCCTGTTCGAACTCACCAAGAGAGGAGGCGTGAAACCAAGCCGTCTTGCAACCTTTCAACCGTTCAGAGGGAAACTTCTTGCTCCATTGGTGCCAACCCTGTCGCATAAGTGCAGCTTTCTCGTTGAAAAGGGAGGCTGTCCTTACGCCGAGAGTGTAGCAAGATATGGCTGTGGTATAGAGTAGACGCATGTCGGATTTCGAATTGTGAATTTCGAATTGAGAAAGGTTTTGTTGTTTCGGGAGATTGGGTATTAGTAGAAGTAGTAGTCGTAGGCTGTCTTGCCTTTGAGGGGGAACATCCAGCATATTTTGATACCGTACATCAGGTCGAAATACTTGGTGTTGTCGGGGCCGTGCAATCCCATAAGTTCATCGATGACGTAGTCGCGTGTCGAGTGATTCCAGCATTGTGTAACTTCAAATGCCACATAGAAGTTGATGAGATTGGAATAGTTGCTCATAAACCAGTATCCCAAACTTTCTGTCAGCGTGAAGCCGAAGCGCTTGTGGTCGTAGAGACGGGCGTAGTCGCCCTGCAGCTGAGGCGCATTGACATCGTTCATAACAAAGACTGTCTTTTGTTGTAGGATTCCCGTCGAGAGTCTGGCCACGATGCCGGAATTGGGATTATTGTCGCCAATCTTGAAGATTCTTCCCACCCCCATTCTTAGATCCAGTGCGCGGTTGTAGCAGGTAGCATTGGCGTCGGTTCCGTTGGTGCCGATAACGATGGGCACCACATCGGTGGAAAAGGCGGCAGGCATACGCTCCTCTTTGTTCTTCAGGTTGTCGCTTCCGATAGTAAGACCGCCCTCCACGCCAAGAAGCCAGTTGTTTTTGAATTTGTAGCTGGCATCGAGACCGAACCGGAGAAAGGGAGCCTTATAGAGGTCGTACATGCCGTTGTCGGTCGACAATGCGTCGGATGGAAACAGCGTGGAGAAATTAAAACCGATGATGGGCGATTCGATGGTGTCTTTGCTCAGCTTAACCTGAGCAGAAGCGTTGGGAATAAAGAATCCCAGCAGCAGAAACAGCGCTATGAAAGGCAATTTGTTCATGGATAGGAGGGATGGATTAGTTGAGGTATGTTTTGTGACCCATGATGTTGAGAATCTTGGGCAGTATTTCAATATTGTTTTGGATGCCGGAGAATTTTTCCGCACCGGGTCCGAACGCAAATACAGGCACCATGACGCCAGAGTGGCCATCGGTGATATATTTGCATTCGTTTTTGCCTTGTTCGATATTACCGCCCGTCAGGACGAGACCGCCTGTCTCATGGTCGGCAGTGACCACGACGAGAGTGTTGCCGTCTTTCTCGGCAAAATCGAGAACGATGGCCAGCATGGTCTCAAAGTCGGCCAATTCAGCTTGCATGTAGGCGGCGTCGTTGTTGTGGCAGGCCCAGTCAATCTGCGAACCTTCTATCATAAGGGCAAATCCATTGGGGTCTTTGGTGAGGATTTCCAACGCTTTCTTGGTTCCTTCGGCCAGGATGGGGTCGCGTCCCGGTGCAATGGGACCGTAATAGTTTTCGCAGAAGAAGGTGACGAGTCGATTGGTTCTTGATTTTTTCATGTCCTCAAGGCTGTAAGCAATTTCATAGCCCTTTTTCAGAAGTGTGTCGATGGGATTGAGACCGTCTTTCCGGTTTTCGGGACGGAAATTGTAAACGCCTCCGCCAATCATGACATCGAAGTTGCACTGCGACATTTGGAGGCTGATAGTGTCGTACATTTTGCGGTAGGGCACATGGGCGTAAGTGCTGGCGGGTGTGGCGTCGAGAACGCTGCTGGTAACTACAAATCCGGTAGCCAGTCCTTTGTCGTGCAGCATAGAGAGAAACGAGGGGATGGGGGTGCCGTCGGGCAACATACCGATGTGATAGTTGTCGGTCTTGCGGCCGCAGGTGATGGCGGTGCCGCCAGCGCCACTGTCGGTGGTGTATTTGTTATTCGAATAGGTGCGGGAGAATCCCGAGAAAGGAAAACGCAAAAAATTGGAGGCACCTTTTTGTGCCACAATCGAGGCGTAGACCTGGGCGGTACCCATACCGTCGCCGATAATGACAATGATGTTTTTGGCTTTCTTGTTGGCACGGGGAGCGTCAAGCCATGTGCCGGTGCTGTTGTCGGATTTGATTCCTTCGATGTTGGTAGAGATACCGTTGGAATGCGATTGTTGGGAGAATGCTGGTAAAGCCAGCAAAGCCATTAGGGCTATGGTGATGATTCTTTTTTTCATTCGATATGAGAATTGTTGGAAAAGAGGATGTGTGTTAAGTACAGGAAGTATTATCTTCTGCCGCCGCTGCTGTGACTGCCGCCACCGCCACGGCTACCACCGCCACCGCCGCTGCTGCCGCGACTGGAGGATCCTCCACTGTAACTGCCACGGCTGCTGCTGGAACTGGAACTGCGGCTTCCGCTACTGTAACTGCTGCGGTTTGAGGAACGGTTGCTGTTATCATACGAACGGTTGGAGGAGCGGCTGCCATTGTCGAAGCGGCTGTTGGAAGAACGTGTTCCGTTGTCGTATGAGCGATTTGAATTGCGTGTACCGTTGAATGAGCGGCTGTTGGATGGCTGTGAATAATTGTTGCGTGAGGGGTTGTTGCGCGACTGGGACTGGGCTGCGCGGTTGGTGGCAACACTTGCCGGTTTGCTGTAACGACCAGTGTTATTGCTGTTGACAGCGGTGCGTCCGTTGTTGTTGCTCGCGGTGCGTGTACCAGTACCACTGACATTGCCATAGCCGCCGCGTCCACCGTTGTTCAAATCAACGCCACCGCGACGGACAGTGCCGCGCCCCGAGGGACTGGGAGTTGTACCGCTGTTGCGGGAAGAGGTGAGGGTGCTGGCTTGGCGGGTGCTGCCCAGATACTGATGGCCCCAGCCATAGGAGTGGTATCCACCCCATCCGTAGGCACCCCATCCGTAGTATCCGCCCCAACCATAATAGGCGTAGTATCCCGGATAGTAATAGTAGGGGCTGTAGTACCAGGGCGAGTGCCAACCCCAGCCGAAGCTCCAGTAGGGACCATAACCCCAGGGATGGGTGATATGCCAGTAGCTGCCGCCCCAGCCCGGATAGTACCATCCGTTCCAATAAGGGCTGTACCAAGGATCCCAGCAGTAGTAGATGCTGGTGCCCCAGTAGTAGGGGTTGCCGGTATACCAGTAAAGGTCGGTATAGTATTCGTCAAAATAATTGTACCCTCTGAGATGGCTGGGTTGTGTGTTGTTTAACGAATAGTTGAGTGCCCGGATGGCATTCTTCGTGCTGTCGGATTTCGGGGTTGTATCGGGTAATTCGCCGACAAGTTCGACAGTGAGGTCGTCAGTTTTGTTGACAACTGTGGTGTCGTAGTATGGCTTCGGAACCGATGCTTTTATCCCTTTTTTCGGATTGGAATAGTAGTTTTCGCCCTCTGCATTGTTTTGTGCGGAGAGGGTCATACACAAAGAAGGGAACAAAATTAGTGCATTTAAAATGCAGATTCTAAGTGTTTTCATTTCTGTCTGTGTATAAGAGGTTATGTTGATATGTTTTAATTCTCCAATTATTTCGTACTTTTGCAAATCGAAATCTTGCGTGCAAAGATACGTAAATTTCAAATATTATAACGTATTTCATATAAAAAAATTGTAAACAGAAGATAAATGGCAAAAGATTTTGTAAAACGTTCCGAGAATTTTTCGGAGTGGTACAATGAGTTGGTGGTACGTGCCGATTTGGCTGAAAACTCGGCCGTCCGCGGATGTATGGTTATCAAGCCCTACGGCTATGCAATATGGGAGAAAATGCATGACGCACTTGACAAGATGTTCAAAGATACGGGGCATCAGAACGCCTATTTCCCGATTTTCATTCCCAAATCTTTTCTGAGCCGTGAGGCGGATCATGTGAAAGGCTTTGCCAAAGAGTGTGCGGTTGTTACACATTACCGTTTGAAAACCAATGAAGAAGGAACCGGTGTCGTGGTTGACCCCGAAGCCCGTTTAGAGGAGGAATTGATTGTGCGACCCACCTCGGAAACCATCATTTGGAGCACCTATAAGAACTGGATCAAGTCGTATCGCGACCTGCCCATTCTCTGCAACCAGTGGGCCAATGTGGTTCGTTGGGAGATGCGCACCCGCATGTTCCTCCGTACCGCCGAGTTCTTGTGGCAGGAGGGCCATACCGCCCATGCTACCCGTGAGGAGGCCGAGGCTGAAGCCCGCCGTATGCTGGATGTCTATGCTGATTTTGCCAACAACTGGATGGCGGTGCCTGTGGTCAAAGGCGTTAAATCGCCCAACGAGCGTTTCGCAGGCGCATTGGATACCTATTGCATCGAGGCTATGATGCAGGACGGCAAAGCGTTGCAGGCTGGTACGTCGCATTTCCTTGGGCAGAATTTTGCCAAGGCTTTCGATGTGCAGTTCCTTAACAAGGAGAACAAACTGGAATATGTGTGGGCTACCTCATGGGGCGTTTCGACCCGATTGATGGGTGCCCTCATTATGACCCACAGCGACGACAACGGATTGGTGCTGCCTCCCAAGCTGGCGCCTATCCAGGTGGCTATTGTGCCTATCTGCAAGAGCGACGAGCAAATGAAGGAAATCGACACCAAGGTACAGCCCATTATCGATGCGTTGCGTGCCAAGGGCATCAGCGTGAAATATGACAACCGTCCGGAATACAAACCGGGCTGGAAATTCACCGAATATGAGTTCAAGGGCGTTCCTGTACGTCTGGCTATCGGTCCGCGCGATTTGGAAAACGGTACCTGCGAGGTCTGCCGTCGCGACACTTTGGAGAAAATCACCATGCCTATCGAAGGCATCGCCGACCATGTGGAGCAGTTGATGGAGACCATCCAGCAGAACATCTACCAGAAAGCCCTTGATTTCCGCATGAGCCAGACCCGCAAGGTGGATACCTGGGAAGATTTCAAGGTTGAGATCGAGAAGAACGGATTCCTGCTATGCCATTGGGACGGCACTACCGAGACCGAAGAGAAAATCAAGGCAGAGACCAAGGCCACCATCCGTTGCATCCCCTACGATGCCCCCGAAGAGGAAGGCAAGTGCATCTACAGCGGTAAACCCAGTCACCGTCGCGTCATCTTTGCCAGAAGCTATTAAGAAACCCGATCGGTTTCTGATATATTGCAGCGGCCGTGCGATTGCACGGCCGCTGTTGTTTTAATTGCCCCAACCGTCAAAAAGGTTGCCGCCGTTGGTCCATTTTTGCTGGTTGTTGTCGTTGTAATCGTTGTTGGGGATTTGATTCGACAGAATTTTCCTGTCGCCACCACCGCTCATCGTGAAGCCGTTTTCTACGCGAAAAGTGACGATGGTAAGTTCCGGCGCAAGGTATTGTTTTTTTGTTTCCATGAATAAAAGGGTTTTGAAGGTTTCTTTATCGTTTTTGTTTTGGTTTTCGTTTAATTAATCGGGATGGTTGGGATGTTGTACATGTTGTTTTGGATGATGTTGGTGGCGGCATCGAGGGTCTTGCTCTTTTGGAAG
>JAEEGL013101923.1_pt1 | contig 11031 bp, 12 predicted proteins | sample 9134231 | NCBI WGS metagenome assembly JAEEGL01 (sample SAMN16246548, study PRJNA631951) | gut metagenome | biome: gut microbiome; feature: rumen; material: fiber-attached | host: Bos | place: Iran: Karaj | collected 2018-10
CCGTTCCTCTATGGTAAGATGTTTGTAGTTCATATGTCTCTCTCCTTTGTAGTTTTGTTGGCAAACTTATTCTACCAGAGATTCATATGAACTTCTATTTTTATTCCCCTTTACTGTTGCACTTGATAGTATAATTCATCTCCATGCAAAAAAGCCGCCTTGCGGCGGCTTGGATCCGTTATTCTACGGATAGATAATAATAGTACAACGGCTGCCCGCCTCTTGCAACGATGAATTCGGCTTCTTCGAAGCGCTCCTGCAAATGATCGGCAAGCGCTTCCGCATCCTCCTCATCGACCGAATCGCCGTAATACAGGTTCACGATCGGATCGTCGATATCGCGCTTCTCGATCATCTTGCTGACGATCTGTTCAACGGCGTCGTTCACGTCGGATGCGACAGCGGCAATGTCATTGTCGACGATGCCGATCATGTCGCCTTCTTTAATGTCGATCCCGTTGTAGTGCGTTTCGCGAATCGCGTACGTCACGGCGCCGGAAACGATCTCATTGACCGCATCCTGCATGTTTTCCTTGTTTTCCTCAAGGGAAAGATCAGGATTGAACGCCATAGCCGCCGCAATGCCCTGCGGGATCGTCTTTGTCGGGAGCACGATCACGTTGCAGGAGCAAAGGTTCTGCGCCTGCTGCGCCGCAAGAATGATGTTGGAATTGTTCGGAAGGACGAATACGTTCCGTGCATTGCATTGACCGACCGTATTCACGATCGTATCGATGCTCGGATTCATCGTCTGCCCGCCGGATATGATGCGATCGACCGAGAAATTCCGGAAGATTTCGTCAATGCCTTCCCCGGCGCTGACCGCGACGATGCCGTATTCCTTTTCGTTGCGCTTTTTCTGTTCGATCAGCTGACGGTTCTGTTCGCGCATGTTTTCGATCTTGAGCCTGTCGAGCTCGCCGAATCGCATAGCGAACTGCAGGATCTTGCCCGGGCAGTTGGAATGCACATGCACCTTTACAAAATCGTCTCCGGCGGCAACGACTACGGAGTCGCCGACCTTCACAAGGTGGTCGCGAAGCCGTTCGAGATCTTTCTCGGAAAAGCCCTCCACAAGACGAACAATAAAGAATTCCGTGCAGTAGCCGAATTCGATATCCTCTGTGGAGAAATGATCGAGGTTTGCGCCTTCTTCTGCGGCGGGCTCTTCCTCAGCTGCCGGTTCTTCCGTCAGTTCGGGAAGCTCTTCTCCCGAAATGACCGCCATGAAACCGCGGTATACCGTCAGAAGGCCGTAGCCGCCGCTGTCGACAACGCCTGCCTCCTTCAGAACGGGAAGAAGATTCGGCGTATTGTCGAGCGCTTCCTGGCCGACGGTCAGAAGAGATTCCATAAAATCGGCAAGCGAAACGCGGCTATTACGCTTTACCAAAGCCATGGACGCCTGAGAAATCATTCTCGATACGGTCAGGATCGTACCTTCCTTCGGGCGGAGGACCGCCTTATATGCCGCATTCGTTCCGGTCTCAAGCGCATCCGCAAACATCGAGACGGTGATCTCTTTTTGTCCTTTGCAGATCTGTTGATACCCGCGGAAAAGCTGAGACAGAATGACGCCGGAGTTTCCTCGCGCATTTTTCAGCGCGCCGATGGAGACCGCATCCATGACCTCGCCGACCGAAACGGCGTCCGACATATTGCGGAGTTCCTTAACGGCGCCCTGCATCGTCATGGACATATTGGTACCAGTATCTCCATCGGGAACCGGGAATACGTTCAAAGAGTCTATATATGCTTTGTTTTTTTCAAGATTGGCCGCGCCGCCGAGAAACATATCCCGCAGCAGCGCACCGCTGATGCTATTGCTGTTCAATGCTCAAACCCTCCGAAATCCGCTTACTGCACGCGAATGCTTTCTACAAAGATATTCACGCAGCGAACGGAGACTCCGGTCAAATCCTCGATCCGATACCGTACGTTTTGTTTTGTGTTCTGTGAAACTGCCGGCAAAGATACGCCGTATTGGAGCGCAACATGAAGGGAAACGTCGACCTGTGTATCGCTGACTTTCTCAACGAGTACGCCCTTCTGCAGATTCTCCTTGCCGAACAGTTCAACGATCGCATCGCCCGCGCTTCTCGCGCACATTCCGACGATGCCGTAATTCTCTACCGCAGCATATCCCGCAATCGTAGCAATCAGATCTTCGGAAACCGAAACAGTTCCCATCTCGTTCGCGACAGAAATCGCCATGATAGAACCTCCTTTGCTAATCTGTAATACTTACTGTGCAACAGCGTCTATTATTCTTTTTCTTCCCACACGCCGTTGTGGAACACTTCCTGCACGTCGTCGTTATCGTCCATGCGCTCAAGGAAGCGTTCGATCTTTTCGATCGTCTCGGGATCGTCAATGTTCGTCGTATTCTTCGGGATCTGACTGATCTCCGCGGTGAGGAACGTATAACCGAGGCCCTCGAGTCCTTCGCGAACGCTGGAGAAATCTGCGGGAGCCGTATACACTTCAAATACGTCGTCCTGCGCGACAAAGTCCTCCGCACCGGCGTCGAGCGCCTGCATCATGACCTCATCCTCATCCATCAACGCGGTACGCTCGATGACGATCTGTCCTTTTTTGTCGAACATCCACGCAACGGAGCCCGACGCGCCCATGTTTCCGCCGCTCTTGGAGAAGATATGGCGCATCTCCGCCGCGATACGGTTGCGGTTGTCGGTCAGAACGTTGACGATCACAGCGATGTTGCCCGGACCGTAGCCTTCGTAAACGACTTCTTCATAGTCAACGTTGTTGCCGTCGCCGCTGGCCTTCTTGATCGAACGGGAGATATTGTCGTTCGGCATGTTGGCGGCTTTTGCTTTCGCAATAACATCGCGAAGCTTGGAGTTGTTCGCCGGATCCGCACCGCCGCCCTCTTTGACAGCGATCGCGATCTCACGGCCGATCTTCGTAAATATCTTACCCTTTTGGGCGTCGGTTTTTTCCTTCTTGTTCTTGATGTTTGCCCATTTGGAATGTCCGGACATAGTATTTCCTCCTACCTATAAATAAATCTTGTTAAAGCAGTTCCGCTGCTTCTTCGTCCAGTATAAAAGTCGCTCCGGGATGCAAACGCAATGCCGCAAGCGGAGAATCCGTCAGATTTCCGGAGAGCATGCACTTTACCGTTTTCGAAAACGCCTTTCCCGTTGCAACGACGATCGGATGTTTGGTCTGCATCAGCATAGCCAAGCCGGCCGTCACAAATCCGTCGCCGTCCGCCGTCACCTTATGTGAAGCCGGATCGCAGTCAACCGTACGGTCCATCAAAAGAGATCCGTCCTGCCGAACCGCGAGCAGCGCAACGTCCAATCCGCCGTCTGCAAGTACGGAACGCTCGAATGCTTCTGCCGTTTTCTCCGGTGTAAACTCCACAGAAAAGGGAACGACATACTGCTTCTCGGATATATCGGTTTTTGCAAACAGCGCTTTCCCGAGAAGCTTTGTGATTCGCTGCTCCGCATTTTCGGTTGGGATAAACTCGAACAGCTGATAAATTTTGGCGCTGTCCCAGCTCAGCAGACCGTGCTCCGTCATCTCGGACAACGCCCGAAATGTCGGGAGCAGCGACTCATGATAATCAACGCCGATCACGCATCTCGGATCCGTAATCAAATGCGAAGCGATCAGCATCGCGGCGCATGTTCCGACAGATTCCGTATCGCGATAGATCAGAACGCTCATTCCTTTTCACCCGCCGTGCAGACCGTTTCGATGAACAAGAGTACGTCGCCGTATACTTCCTTGCGGTTTGTCTCGTTGAGCATCTCATGACGTCCTTCCGGATACAGCTTCATCGTAACCGAGTGACCGCTCTTCAAAAGCCATTGATTGACTTGTCTGACGCCCTTGCCCATTCCTCCGACAGGATCATTGCTCCCGGACATCAGGAAGATCGGCCGGTTCGGCACGCGCTTTGCCCAGTTCAGATTGGAAACCTCGGAAAGACCGGTAAACAGATCGTAGAACGCACAGGACGTGAAGACAAATCCGCACAGCGGATCCTCGACGTATTTGTCGACGGACGCAGTATCGCGGGAAAGCCAGTCGCATTCCGTGCGCGCATCTTTGAATTTCTTATTATATGCGCCGAAGCTCAGCTTATTGAGCGTTTCGTTTGGCTGCTTGCCTTTGCCCTTTTTGATGGCGCTCTTCGCAAGCATTTTCGCAACGGGAAGCGCCGGATTTGCGCCTGCCGTACCCGAAAACACGAATGCATCAAAATCAACGCCCATTCGCCCGGCATATGTTCTCGCAAGGAAGCTGCCCATGGAATGGCCGAAGAGAATGCACGCCAGAGAAGGATGCTCCTTCATAACGGCGTCATGCATGGTTTTATTGTCTGTGATCAGATGGTCCCAGCCGTCTTTATCCCCGAAATACCCCTTCGGCTGGTCCTTGCCGATGGATTTGCCGTGCCCGGGCAGATCCATTCCGAAGACGAGGAAACCGTTTTCGGCAAGAAATGTTGCAAAATCATGGTACCGTTCGATATGTTCGGCCATGCCGTGAATGATCTGCACGCATGCGCGCGGTTCTTCCGGAGCCCAAATACGATACCGAACGTCACAAATCCCCGTTGAAGAAGGGAAACGTTTGTCCCGCACCACAATACCCATGTGCATTCCTCCGCATAATAATGATATGTTATCATACCACACGAAGAGAAAAAGTGCAAGTCAAAGCGTGATTTTTTCGTCAAAATGCAGAATTTGTTCGTCTGAAGCCTCATGCGTGACCACGATCACAAGCTTTGCAGAGCAGATCAAATCAGCTGCACGAAGCTTGTTTTGTTCATCAAGCCCGCTGAACGGCTCGTCCAGCAATACGACGTCATCGGAAAACGCAAGCGCACGGGCAATGGACACGCGCTGTTTTTGTCCTCCGGAAAGTGCGCCGGCCTTCTGACCCAGTTCTGATTCCATATTCAGCTTGCACAGCAATTCTTCCGCGGTTTTCCGGTCGGACACAAGCGCGACGTTTTCGAGCGCCGTCAGATGATCCAAAAGCCTCGGCTCTTGAAAGACGATGGATACTTTTCTGTTTTCCAACCCCGAGACCGTTCCCGCGTCCGGCTTTTTCAGGCCGCAGAGCACGCGAAGCAGAGTCGTTTTGCCGACCCCCGATTCCCCAGAGATCAAAACCACGCCGCGATCCGGAATCGAAAATGAGGCGGATCGAAAAACATGCTTTTCTCCGAGCTTTACGGAAAGATCCTTGATCTCAATCATATCTTTGCCCCGCTTTCTTCAAGACAAGCCGAATGCCGGCTTCGATCAGTACAGAGAACACGATCACGATCAACGTCCATGCAAACAGTTCGGGCGTGTCAAAATAGATCTTGCTGTTCTGCATTTGTCTTCCGATCCCGAATGCGGGAAGCGCAAGGATCTCCGCGGTAATGACGGCTTTCCACGCAAAGCCGAGCGCCGTGGACGCCGTTGCGAAGAAACGCGGCAAAACCTGCGGAAGCGTCACATAACGCAGCTTCTTCCAAAATGACAGATAGATGTGCGCCATTTCCTCAAGCTGTTCGCTTCTGTTCCGGATCGCCTCCTCCGTCGTCTGCCAGATCATCGGGATCACAACAATCATCGCGACAGCGACTGGAACAATGCCGGATGCGAGCGAAACCAAAAGGATCAGCGCAAACGAAGTGATCGGCGTCGTTTTGATCAGAGAGCGCAAGGGCTTCAGCAGCCAGTCGAATACCGGCAGATGCGCGGTGAGCACCGCAAGCAGAACGCCGATCGCGCACCCCAGAATATACCCGATCATGATGCGCAGAAGCGTGGAACCGATGGACCGCCAGCCAACGGACGAACCGAAAATCGAAAGGGAAGCAATTGCCGTTTCTTTGGGTGAAGGCAGCAGCAAGCTGTTGCCGACAATCATCGACAACAGCTGCCATACTGCGATATATACTGCGATCGGAACGCAGGCTTTCAGTGCTTTAAGAAGGATCGGCCGCATAATAGAACGCGTCGTCCGGAAGCTTTCCGCCGACAGATTTCGGATTGGCGTCGAACAGAACTTTCAGCATTGCGGAAACGTAAGCCTTCATATCGGCGCCCTTGACGAGCGTGATGTTGCAATTCGGGATCGCTTTCTTTGCGATCGGCTCCTTGGGAATGATCCCCTGCTCCACAATCACTTTCGCGGCGTCCTCCGCGCTGACGACCTTCTTCGCCGATGCTTCTGCGTCCGCAATAAAGGCGTCGACCTGATCCTTGTGCGATTCAAGATATTCGGTGCGCACGACATAAACGCCCTGCACAAGCTGCGTGTCGTTCTTTTCGTTCCAAAGATCGTTGACCTTCAGCGCAATGCGAACGTCGCTGCTCTTTGCCGTTGCAACGGATACGTGCGGTTCCGGGAGAAGTGCGATCTGCACGGTGCCGTCAGCGAGCTTGGCGATCAGTTCCGTATTGTCGGCAATATACTCAACCTGAACGGAATCCGTAAGGCCGTTCGCCGCAAGCAGATAGTTCAGGATATACTCCGGCGTACTGCCCTGACCGGTGGCGTAGATCGTTTTACCGGCAAGATCTGCAATGCTTTGTACGCTATTGCCGTTTTCAAGGAAATACAGTACGCCGAGCGTGTTGACCGCGATCACTTTGACCCCGCCGTTTGTTTTGTTATACAGCACGGATGCGAGGTTGATCGGTACGGCGGAAATGTCGATCTCGCCGTTGACGATCTTTGCGGTGACCTGATCCGGCGCGGTAAACAGTTCCACGCTGTACTTGTCCTTCATGTCCTGCATCATGTAAGCAAGGCCCATCCCGGTCGGACCGGCAAGCGCCGCAACCTTGACAGGTTCTTCAGGCGCTGCGGTTTTTTCAGTAGCAACAGGTTCTTCAGGCGCTGCGGTTTTTTCTGTCACAGCAGGTTCTTCGGTCTTCTGAGATTCCTGTGTGCAGGCAAAGGCTGTCAGTGTCAGCAACAGCGCAAGGCAGATCAGTGCGAGTTTCTTCATGGTTCATAGTCCTCCAGCATTATGATTTCTTTTCCGTTACGACGGATTTTATGTTCTTCCTCCAGTGTGTCCAGCGCACGGTATAATGTTGCACGGCTGACACAGAGCGATTCGGAAAGCTTTGTATAATTCTTGACGCAGCAGACGCCGTCCTTCGATTCCGAGGAAAAATAGGTCATGATCCTTGCCGCGACGGAGTTCTTTGAAAAGGCGTCCAGTCTTTTGCTCAAAAACCGGATCCGATCGTTCAAATAGGACAAATAGTTTTTAAGAACTGTTTTGTTTCCTGAGAGCAGATCCAAAAACACATCTTCCGGAATGATCAGCGCACGAACGCGTTCGTTGCAGCAGATGTTCGTTACATACGGTTCGTTCTTAGAAAACAGCGACGCCGCGCCGAACAGATCGTTTTTATGCAGCGTAGCCATGTGCATCATGCCGTCGCAGCTTTCACGCCTGACGTCCGCGGTTCCGCGCAGAAGAATTCCGAGCCGGTCTGAAACATCGTTCTTACGGAACAGATATTCCCCCGCTTCGTATTCTGTTATCGTTACATCGGCGCGGGTCAGCCAATCGCGGATCATATCTTCCTTGACCTGTCGGAACAGGATCGTTCCGCTGAGCTGATGCGCGTACCGTTCTGCTTGCAATATCGTGCTCAAAATCAATCATTCCGTTTCATATGATACAGATATGCTAACATTTATATTGCTACTTGTCAATATGCGATTATCAATATATAATAACGTTATGAAACTGATCAGTTGGAATGTAAACGGGCTTCGCGCCTGTCTTCAAAAGGGATTCGACGATTTCCTGCAAAAGGAATCGCCGGACATCATTGCGCTGCAGGAAACGAAGCTGCAGCCGGAGCAGCTTACGTATACGCCGGGAGGCTATCATACATATTATTTCAGCGCGCAGAAAAAAGGGTATTCCGGTACCGCTGTATTCTGCAAAGCCGAACCGTCAGATATTCGGTACGGGATCGGTGACGATCGCTTCGATGCGGAAGGTCGGTCGATCACGCTGTTCTTCCCCGCCTTTACGTTTGTAACGGCCTATGCCCCGAATGCGCAGGAAGGATTGAAACGGCTCGATTTCCGCACCGAATGGGAAACCGCTGTACGTACATACCTTTCCGGGCTTGCAGAAAAGGGCCCTGTCATTTATTGCGGCGATCTGAACGTTGCGCATCAGGAGATCGACCTCAAAAATCCCGGACCGAATCGCGGAAACGCCGGGTTTTCCGACGAAGAACGCGCGATGTTCGGAGATCTTCTGAATGCCGGATTTATCGATACGTTTCGCTTCAAGTATCCGGATCTTACCGGTGCTTATTCCTGGTGGAGCTACCGTTTTCGCGCGCGCGAGCACAACGCCGGATGGCGCATCGACTACTTTCTTGTGCGGGAACAGGATCGCGAGAGAGTTTCCGACGCGATCATCTATCACGACGTCTACGGCAGCGACCATTGTCCTGTCGGCCTGATCTGGGAGGGTACATGGATCTGATCCTTGCTTCGCAGTCACCACGGCGCCGTGAGATCCTGGATTTCATGGGTCTAAGCTATCGCACGGAGGTCTGTACGGAGCCGGAACGAATCGCGAAAGGTTTGACCGTTCCGGAGACCGTTATGCACATTGCGAAGCAGAAAGCGGAGTTTGCGCTCCGTCTGCATCCCGATGCCTGCGTGATCGGCGCCGACACGATCGTTTATCTCGACGGAGAGATCATCGGAAAACCGAAATCTCCCGAGGATGCGGCTCAAACGCTGCGGCGCATGCAGGGACGTTCTCATATCGTTTATACCGGTCTCGCCGTGCTGATAGAAAACTATTCCGATGTTCGCTATGCGGCTACGAAGGTTCGATTCCGCCCGATGTCCGAAAAAGAGATTTTATGGTATGTTTCCACCGGGGAACCGCTCGACAAGGCCGGGTCCTACGGCGTGCAGGGGCTCGGATCCGTTTTCGTGGAATCCATCGAAGGCAATTATTTCAACGTTGTCGGCCTGCCTTCCCCCATTCTGTATGAGATGCTCATAAAAGCAAACGCAATCACGGAAGATCGGACATGAATACCGTTTTGGAAGACAAAATCGCTCTGCTTCCCGAAAAGCCGGGCGTCTATAAAATGCTGGATGCAACAGGCACGGTGATCTATGTCGGAAAGGCGAAGATCCTGAAAAACCGTGTCCGGCAGTATTTCCAGTCCTCCCGGAACCAATCTCCGAAGGTTCGGGCCATGGTCTCCCATATTGCCGATTTCGAAACGATCGAGGTGCACAGCGAGGTCGAGGCTCTGTCTCTTGAGAGCAATCTCATAAAAGAGTTCATGCCGAAGTACAATATCCTCCTGAAGGACGACAAGCACTTCCCGTACTTTCGCATCGATCTTCGCCAGGATTTCCCCCGCATCGAAATCGTGCGCCGCGTAAAACAAGACGGCGCAGTCTATCTCGGTCCTTACATCGTAGGCCCTTCCGTAAAGGAAGAGCTGCAGCTCGTTTATGATCTTTTTCCTCTGCGGCACTGTAAAAAAAGCATTTCCGGCATGCAGGCAAGGGGCGAACGTCCCTGTCTGCTCCATCACGTCGGCAAATGCTGCGCGCCTTGCAGCGGCGATGTCACACGCGAACAGTATCATGATCTATTGAAGGAAGCAATGCGCCTGCTGAACGGCAAGAGCGGCGATCTGATCCCTTATCTGAAGCAAAAGATGCAGGAAGCGTCGGATTCGCTCGACTTTGAGCGTGCGGCGCTGCTGCGCGACAAACTGAAGGCGACGATGGCATTGCAGGAAAAGCAAGTTGCCATCAATACGAACGACCTGACAGCGGATGTGTTCAGCGCGGATGCGTGCAACGATTCCCGAATGGTATTTGCGCTGTTCGTTCGCAGCGGTAAAGTCGTCGGTACGCACGCGTTTCCGTTGGAAGGCGACGGAGACGACACAAAAGAAGAATGGCTGCATGCATTTCTGCTGCAGTATTACGGTCAGGACGGGATCGAGATCCCTCCGGTCGTTCTGCTTGCGCAGCAATGCACCGATATTTCTGAGATAGGCGAATGGCTGAGCGAGCGTAAGCGCCGCAAGGTCGTCGTAACTGTTCCGCAGCGCGGCGATAAGCGTCAGCTCACGGATATGGCGTCGCAGAATTGCAGCGCGCTGCTGGAAAAGAACGATCGGATCCGTATCCGTTCCTGGGAGCGCGGCGAAGGCGCCCTTGCAGAGTTATCCGGCATACTGGGTCTCAATGAGATCCCCTCCCGTATGGAATGCTTCGACAACTCGCACCTGATGGGTACGAATACTGTCGCCTCCATGGTCGTATTCCGCGACGGCAAGCCGGATAAAACAGCTTATCGGCATTTCAGGATCCGTTCGGACGCCGGCGGGGACGATCTGATCTCCATGCAGGAGGTTCTGACAAGAAGGCTCTCCGGCGAGGGCGAGCTGCCCGATCTGATCGTCCTGGACGGCGGCAAAACACAGCTGGAGATCGGCGTCCGGGTCCTCCGGTCCTTGAACCTGTTGCAGATTCCGATCTGCGCGCTTGCGGAATCCGACGAGCTGATCTACCTGCCGGATCGTGATGATCCGATCGTGATCCCGAAGAACAGTGCGCCGCTGCATCTGATCGAACGGCTGCGGGATGAGGCGCACCGGTTTGCGATCTCCTATCACCGCAATCTCAGAAGCAAAAGCGCGCTGTACTCACAGCTCGATGAGATTCCCGGCGTCGGTGAAAAGCGCAAGCGCATTTTGTTCGATACATTTCTCACAGTCGAGCAAATCAAAAAAGCAAGCCTTGAACAGCTTGCTTCCGTAAAAGGGATCTCACATCCGGTTGCCGTGGCAGTATTCGAATTCTTCCACAACGCCACGATGAATTGTCAAACTAAGTGCAACACTGAGAGATAGAAAGATCAAACAAATCAACCGGTTTATTGAAGCCGAGAACTTTCTTGGGCCTGGCGTTGATCAACGCCAGGTTCTTTTTCAGCGTTGCCGGACTGACCCTTGA
>JAEEGL014497812.1_pt1 | contig 11031 bp, 7 predicted proteins | sample 9134231 | NCBI WGS metagenome assembly JAEEGL01 (sample SAMN16246548, study PRJNA631951) | gut metagenome | biome: gut microbiome; feature: rumen; material: fiber-attached | host: Bos | place: Iran: Karaj | collected 2018-10
GTTTGATGAAAAGTGTGCGCTGACGCGCCCACCATTTTGTGACGCAAAGCGTCACAAAATACGTCTCATGCATTCTTCAACGCCGCCTGCGGCGGCTATCAATCTATTGATTTTATCAATAGATTGAATGAAGAATAGTATGAAATCAAACAATTGCGTTCATTACTCCTTGACCGGTGCTTCGATGAGTGCGATGAAATCCGCCTTGGGCAGGGGCTTGGAGAAATAATACCCCTGTAAATACTCGCAGCCGAGCTTCTTCAGAATACGAAGATGTTCTTCCGTTTCGACGCCCTCCATCAGTGCCCGCTTCTGCATCTTGTGGACAAGCTCCATCGAGACTCTCAGAAGTGTCATGCCCAGTTCGCTGGTCTCCGCATTCCAGAGCAGACTCTTATCGAGCTTGATGATATCCACACCGAGCGAAAAGAGCGAGGTCATGTTGGAATAGCCCGTGCCGTAATCGTCGATTGAGAACTGGAAGCCCTGCTTCCGGAGCTGGGAAATGACCCCTGCAAGATGGTCATAATCCTTGGCAGCAACGGACTCCGTGATCTCGAAGTTAATCATACGCGGCGAAATACCGGCATCATTGACAATCCCGCTGATATACTCCGCAAAGCCCTCCTTCATGCATTCAAGGACGGAGAGATTGACATTGATGCAGTCCATACCGTTTTTCTCCGGGATGCCGCTGCGGACAAATTCGCACACCTCGCGGAGAACAAATTCGTCCAGATGATCGATGATACCCAGCTGCTCGGCGATGGGGATGAATTCATCCGGATAGATCATGCCCATCTCCCTGTCGTGCATCCGGAGCAGCGCCTCCGCGCCGTGCAGTGTTCTGTCCATGTTATAGGTCGGCTGATAATACACCTCAAAGGCGTGCTCCTCAAGCCCGTGTGTTACGGCTTTTTCTACAGTCGCACGGCGGATGATCCAATCGAGGGAAGTATCGTTGATAATGCGCTCGGTCATGGTTTCCGGAATCGGGCACTCGGTGATATAGATGAGCTCATCGACCGTTTTCGCGACCTCCGGCACCCGGACGAGCAAAATCTTGCACGCCAGAATCAGATTCAGCCCGTCGATCGCCCAAGGCTTCTGGAAACGCATCTGGATGGTCTGCGCAAGTGCGGATGCCTCCTCGTCGGTGTAATCGAACAGCGTCAGGGCAAATCTTCCGTTACCGATGGCGTAGATGTAATAGCGCTTGATGACCGTTCCGAGATACTCCGAGACCGCCAGACTGACGGCGTCGCGGTCCATCTTCACGGAAACAACGGAATTGGCAGTCGTATCAAAGCCGATGCTGCGGATGATGAGCACCTTTACCGGCACGCGGCTCTTGATGGATGCCGCCATATCAAGCGAAAATGCGGCGGAATTATAGGCGTTGAGCTCAACATTCCGGCGGTCGTCCTCGTTCTCAACGAACAGCAGGACACCCGTGAAGCCGATCGCCTCCATCAGCACCTCAACACGGTATTCCTTGGAGATCAACTGCGTCATGATGCCGGCACATGCCAGCAGAAAGCAGATCGCGATGGATAATTTCCGTCCTTTTGAGAGAATATTCCATGAGCGCATGACCATCACAAATGCTGCAATGACCCAGATCGCGGACATACCATAGATGAAAATATATTCACCCCACGAACGGTGAAACTCGCGGTTTTCCGTAAAGTACCAGCACCACTGTGTTAAGGGGTTGAGGATGACCGCAAGCTCTGTGAGCGATATAAAAATGACCGGCAGAAAGCTCAGAATAAACCGCGGATTGGACTTCTGGGTCTTGCGGTGGAAGACCATCCCCACCGAGCTTCCGACCAGAAACGATACATAATAAAACAGCATCGGCGCGATCATCGCGTGGCACAGGAAATAAAGATATTTGCTCAATCTGGAGATGAAGAAAATGCGGTCGTTATTGATGTCATCCATTCCGACCTGAACGTTGACCATCTCACATGCCGCATTGACCGCGAGCAGCAGCATGATGATGATATAGACACGGTTGCGCGGTTTTCCGGTATGACCGTCCAGTATCGTAAAGAGCAGATCCGTCAGGCAGACCAGCAGTGCTGAGAGTGCGATCCCGAAGGACATGCTCGTATAAGTAATCATAAGTATCCCTCCTCATTACACTGGGGAGCAATTATGCAGGCAGCATAGTATCATTATACCATTATTTTGTGAGAATTGTCAAGAGATGAGAGAGAAAAACATCACCTATGCTCACAAATCCCCCAAGCACCGTAATCAAACAGTATTTTGGGGGCACATTCAGGACAATGGGATCAGCAGCGTCGCGCAGAAGCCGCCGTTCCGGCTTGAACAGAGCAGCTCGCCGTTCATACGCGCCATCAGCTCGCTCGCGATGTAGAGTCCGAGTCCGCTGCCATCCTTTCCGGCGGAATTGGACTTTCCGCGGTAAAATTTGTTCGTCAGGAGGGGCAGTTCCTCCTCCGGGACACCGCCGCCGTAATCCTGTAGGGACAGTTCGAGGTAATTGTCCTTGATGCGGCAGCTTGCATCGATCTTCGTGCCTGCATATTTGTAGGAATTGCTGATGAGATTGCCGATCACCTGCGACAAACGCGATCTGTCCGTGCAGATCAGGCATTCCGGCACCGCAGCCTCATGCACAAGCCCTTTGGTATCGTGTGCTTTCAGCAGCTCATGGAGCAGCCCGGATGGCTCATCGCAGCAGTCAACCGTCATTTTGCCCAGATCATCGAGGGTCGATGCCAGCAGGTCGCTGATGAGAATATCCATCTGCTGGGCTTTCTGGTGGATGCTGCTGATCTTGCCGGAAACATACTCGTCCTGCACCTTGACCTTGAGCAGCTCACACAGGAGCTTGATGCCGGTGAGGGGCGTTTTCAGGTCGTGGCTAAGCGATGCGACCAGCTCCTTTTCCTTGATCTTCAGCGCTTCCTCGCGGCGGCGGGATTCCAGCAGCTCCTCCCGCATGATATCAAAGCTCGCCGTAAACGCGCCGAACAGGTTGTTCTGTTCGAGCATGAGCGGTTCGTTCAGCTCGCCGTTTGCGACATTCTCAGCGAAGCGTTCCATCTTCCGGAACGGCACAATGATCGTCCGGCGGACGTAGATACCGTATAACGCGCCTGTGAGGAGAAATACCAGAGACATCAGAACCGCCGCCATTCCCAGACGCTGCCGGACGAGGTCATAGTGCTGTTTATCGGGGTCGGGAATGACCACTGTCCCCAGAAAACGGCTGTCCTGCGCGACTGCAAGGCACAGGCAGCCGCGCTGCATCGCCTCCTCGGTGGAGCGAACCTCCGCAAGTTCTTTCCCGGCAGTAGAATAGACGATAAAATCACCGCTGTCGAAGATGAGCATTTCCTCTGCAAACGTACTGCCGTCGAATGTCTCAAAGTCGCCCCAATGCTTCTTCACCGTCTGCACCATGTCGTTGACGAACACGGGGTCGGTGTTCGTGCTGCGGTAGGACTGCGTCATTCCGACAAATACCGCCATCGCGCTGAGCCAGATCGCGGCGACGATGAGCAGCACTCTGCTGTAGGCTTTCATACCGTCATTCCTCCGTATTTTCGATGAGATAGCCGACGCCCCAGACGGTCTTGATGATCTCGGGTGCTGTGGCGTCGCGTTCGATCTTCTCGCGCAGATGGCGGATATGCACGGCAAGCGTCCCCTCGCCGATGAATTCGTCCTCCCAGACGTTTTTCAGGAACTCGTCCTTGGAGATGACCCGTCCGCGGTTTTCGAGCAGATATGCCAGCATCTTGTATTCCATCGCCTTGAGGGTGACAGTCTCGCCGTTTTTTTGCAGCTTGTGGGTACCGGTGTCGAGATACAGCCCCTCCGTGATGAAAATTTCGCGGCTTTTCGCGGGACGCGCAGATACGACTTTGACTTCCGGCAGCGCAGGGCTGTCGGAAGTCGGTCTTTCATATCGTTTCAGGATCGCCTTGACCTTAGCAAGGAGGATGCTCAGGGTGTAGGGCTTCTTGATGTAATCGTCGCCGCCGATGTTCAGTGCCGTCAGGACGTCGTCATCGCTCGTGCGGGCGCTGATGAACAGGATGGGCATATCGTATTTCGCCCGCACCTGCTTGCACAGCTCAAATCCAGAGCGTGTCCCGAGATTGATGTCGAGCAGGAGGAGCGATACCTCATGCTCCTCCAGAAATGCCACGGCATCCTCAAAACTGGTGACGTAGGCGGTCTTGATATCAAAGATGTTGAAATACTCCGCTGTCGTTTCTGCGATGGTCACATCATCGTCGATCATCAGGCACTGATATTTCATAGGGATTCTCCTTTTTACTGTGTAATGCGGATCACGCCGCCGTCCTCGCCGAGGAACACGATCTTGCCGCCGGCAGGAAGCGGTACGGAATCGCCGTAATCCAGCATATAGCTCGAATAGGTCATGCGGTCGTGGGAATCATAGACATAAACTGCCGCATGTTCCGGAATGTCGAGGGTGATCGTCTGGCTCTCGGATTCACCGATCTGATACCACGACGCCTGCTTGGTGTGGAGTGCGACCTCGGTCAGACTGCTGTCCAGCAGCGGGATGGCATCCTCCGAGATAAACGAGACCGCATTGTTGGTCACAACCAGCAATTCTGCGCCGTTCACCTGCTGCACCGCAACATCCATCAGGTCTCTGCCGCCGGGCATCACGAGTGCGGCTTCGAGATGGTCTGCATCGACGATACGGGCGGTGCCGGCATAGCCGGGTGCCTCCGGCGCAGTGTAAACAGTCCTACTGGGCATCTCGGCGTAGTAGGCGTTGGAATATCTGCCGTTGTAGAAGTAATACTTCTTTCCGCTGCGGGCGTCCCATGCCGCCTGTGCTTCGGCGCTGACGGGGTTAGCATCAAGACGCTGCATACTGTAGCCTGCCATGAACATACGGCTCTTTTCGCCCATCTCATAGTAGCTGTCCGACACGATATAATCCGTTCCGTTTCGTTTGATGAAGTGCAGAATGCTCTGTGCCTTTGCCTGAACAGCCTTGCCGGAATTGTAATTGCCGTCCATTTTCACGAAGCTGTCCTCGGTGGTGTAGAGGTACCACTCGGTCACGCGCTTCTCGCTAGTGAGTGTGGTGATCTGCATATATTTCTGCTCCGGGAAGGATACCTGACAAACCGTTTCGCCGCTGAGATAGAGCCCCTCATATGCAAGGTACTGTTCGGGGACAGTGTCCAGAGTCTCCTTTTCGGCGGCTTTCGGATGCTCCACATGGATGCCCTGCTCCTCCAGCGCGATATCCATGAGCGCAAGACCCATCATCTCATCGGTCATGCTGCTGCCGCCGGAGGAGAGCACCGCAACACTGATCTTCTGCTCCGGTGCAACGATGAGCCCTGCGTGCTGCTCCATCACATCGCCGCCCTTGCTGATGACCTTGACACCGGCTTTCTGATAATCAGCATAGTCTACCACATCCCAGCCGAGTCCGAAGCCGTCCTCATAGGGGTCGGTGACGGAGGTTTTTGCCATCTCCTGCTTCGCCTTCTCGGAGAGCAGGCGGGTATCGCCCTTGAAGAACGCGCTGCCGAAGGTGCAGACATCCGCTGCCGAAGCCATGATGCCGCCGGAGCCGATATCCATGCAGTAATCCGGCGCAAAACGGACATTTCCCATGTAGGTGCTGACATGCTCCTCACTGCGGAACAGATCCCACGGCGTGCCGGTATGCTTCAGACCAAGGGGCTTGGAGATATATGTCTCCACATAGTCGGTATAGCTCATGCCGCTGACTTCTTCGACGATCAGCTCTGCCAGCTCGAAGCCGTCATTGCAGTACGCGCCGAAATCATCCGGGTCTGCCTTGAGACGCTGCGTTTGCAGCTCGCGTAGCATGGTATCGTGCGGCTCCATGCTTCTGTCATCGAACTGCATGAAATCCCCGGCAGTCGTGCCCATAATGCCGGAACGATGGTTCAGCAGCATCCGCACGGTAATATCCTTGTAACGGGCATCTGCCATCCGGAACTCCGGGAGATAGTCCGTGACCGGTGCGTCAAGTTCGACCTTGCCCTGATCGGCGAGATGCATGATCGCCGCCGATACATAGGTCTTGCTGACGGAACCGACGCAGGAGATCACGGTCTGCTCGTCATTTGTCTGAACAGGCGTTTCCTCCGCATGGGCGGAGATGCCTGCCGACAATGCGGTCACTGCCGCAAGCGCTGCTGCGATCAGCGCGGTATTCGTGTGTTTTCTCATCGTGTACCTCCTGTTATTCCGTCATCAGTTCGCAGACGGAGATCTTCTTGATCTTTCTCGCGCCGATATAGGCACAGCCGAAGCAGAATGCCAGCAACAGCACATCCACCAGCAGCACTGCCGGGAGATTGACGGCCACCTTGCCGACGGTGCTCGTCAGCAGATTCGTGGCAAAGATACCAACTGCCGTACCGATCGCAACCGCTGCAAATGCTGCCGGCATGATGCGGCACGCCATCTGGAACATCAGCTCGCGGGTCGTGTAGCCGCAGCCGAGCATGATGCCGAATTCGCGGCGCTGCTTTCTGACGCTGGATTCCATCAGGATAAAGAGGATGATCATCACCACCAGCGCCGACAGGATGATGAAGATGACCGTCAGTGCGGAGATCGCCATAGATGTGCCGGAAAGCTGCGTGCGTATGATATCGCCGATGCACTGGATGGATTTGATGCGGAAATTGCTGCTGCTGCCCGTGATGAGCGTATCACCCACCTGGATCGCATACTCGACATGCGAGGTATCACCGGATGCCAGCAGCTCTGCGATGCGGCGGTCTGCCTCTGCACGGATGCGCTCCTCAAGGGTGCCCTCCGTATCGGACAGCTTCGCAGTATCCGCGATGCTTCTGCCGTACTGCTCGGTGATCGTATGGCGGAAAGCGTCGCTGTCCGTGCCGTCGTTCAGGTATACCTCGATGGTGTCCGGCTTGTAGGTCGGGATGAGACGCTGTAAGCCGTCGGTTGTGATATAGAGGTTGACACCGCCGTTCGTGGCGGAGGTCACAAGACCGGTGATGAGATACTGACGCTTGACGCTCAGGTATTCGAGCGTCATGGTATCGCCGGTGCTGAGATTGTACTGCTTGGCGAACACGTTGCACACCATGATCTCGTTGTCATGCTCCGGGAAACGTCCCTCTGACGGGAAAATATTCTCCGTCAGGTCAAAGCTGTCAAACGTGATCGGCAGCATCGACTCATTCTGCTCCGGTGCGCTGACATAGACGTTCCAGCCGCAGGTCTCGATCGCCTTGCGCACCTCGGGCATGGCTTCCAGCTCCTCAGCGAACGCGCCTGCATCCTCATAGGGCATGACTTCGATGCGCATACTGCTCAGCTCCATGCCGGCAATGTTGAACATCGCGTCCTGATTGAGTCCGAAGAAGCTGAACAGGATAAAGCTGAAAATGATCGCGATCGAGGAGACTGTGATGCAAACCGAAAGCCCCAGATTCTGACGAAAATTGGACACAAAGCCTTTCAGTGCCAGACGCAGATGGACATTGGTCTTGGTATCGCGCAGCGGGAAATGCTCCCTGCCGAAGCGGTGGTCGCCCTGTCCCTTGCGGAAGGCACGGACGGGGGGATATTTCCGGACAATGCTTGCACGGATACATGCAATGAGCGCCACAAAGAGTAAAATCACGGCAGCCGTCAGCAGAATCGGCAGTGCCGGAACGGTGCAATGGCTGCTGTGACCGATCATCAGCGCACCGATCTGATAGAGCAGCGGTGTCAGGACAAAGCAGCCTGCCGCGCCGGGAATCACGCCTGCAAGCGCGATCAGCAGGTACTCAATGACATAGGAGGCGGTGATATCCTTTGAGGTGTAGCCGAGCGCTTCGAGGACACCGATGGAGACAAGCTGCTCCTTGATATCACCCGCAATGCGAAACCGGATCATGACAGCAACCGCAAGAATGATGATCGCTGCCATCACGATCATGACCTTCATGACCAGTCCGATGGAATAGTCCGCGGCGGTCTTGGCTCCCTCATACAGCGCACCGATCAGTCCGCTCTCGACATCGCTGCCGGAATAGTCCTCGCAGGCTTTGATGAAATCCTTCAAAAGCTGCAAGCCGCCCTGCCCCTCATAGTCATTATAGCCGAGGATGACATACTTCGTCAGGAGCGTTTCCAGAATACGGTAATCGTTATCGGAAACGATCATTTTAAAGCCGCTGCCGGCGGTATCAAACAGCATTGTCTCATAGAAGCCCGCAACGGTATACTCAAATTTTCTCGTGCCGTACACGAGTGTGAACGTATCGCCCTCTTTCAGTCCCATGCCGGTCTGTGCCGAGTACGGCAGATAGATCGGATGCTCGATCGCGGCGAGTTCAGTGTCGGTCAGTGTGGTATCGATCTCCAGATTTTCGAGCTGTCTCTGATTGTCCTCCGTGATGAACGCCATGAACATGGACTGCTCCTTGCCGGCAGTGTCCAGATAGCTGGCATTCATCGTGTAGAGGAAATTGGACTTGGTGCAGTCCTCCACGCGGTCGTCATTCCGGAGGATGTTCTCAAATTCGTCGTCATAATCCTTGGCGGCGATCATGGCGTAGTTCTCATAGCTGCCCGTGCGCTCCATGAGCTGCGGGAAGATGTCACGGATACCAAGAGAGCCTGACAGCGCCGAGCCCATGAGCAGCATACACAGCATCACGAGGATCAGCAGCGAGACAGTTTCCATCTTGTGCTTGCGGATATTTGCCCAGGAAAGGCGGATGATCTTTTCCATGCTCATCACCATCCCATCTGGTCGAGGAAGTCCTGCAAACCGTCGCGGCGGGTCTTGCTGTCATCCGTACCATAGGGCGGCATCTCATGCTCGCCGACCACGGCACCGTCGGACAGAAAGATGACGCGGTTGCCGCGCAGGGCTGTTTTGAGGTCGTGGGTGACCATGACGATACTCTGTCCCTTATTATTCAGCTCGGTGAAGATATCGAGCACATCGCGGCTCGAAGCGGAGTTCAGGCTGCCGGTCGGCTCATCGGCGAATAGAATCTTCGGCTCGTTGATGATAGCGCGGACGATGCCGACACGCTGGCACTCACCGCCGGAGAGCTGATTGGGGTGCTTTTTCCAGAGCTCCGGCCCGATGCCGACCTTCCGAAGCAGCTCCTCCACGCGGAGAACCAGCTCCGAGGAATTTTTCTGCGCGACGAGGGCACCTGCCATGACATTGTCAAAGACGGACATATTCTCCAGCAGATAGATGCTCTGGAAGACAAAGCCGCAGTTCTTGCGGCGGAATACTGCCAGCGCATCGTTGGAGTAGCCGGAGATATCCTCCTCGCCGAACCACACCTTGCCGAGCGTGGGCTTATCCATGCCGGACAGTGCGTAGAGCAAGGTCGATTTGCCGGAGCCGGACGCCCCCATGATAACGGTGAAATCATGCTCGCGGATCTCGATGTCCAGATTTTTGATGACATGCTGCTGGATGCCTCCATTGGAGAACGTCTTGCAGAGCTTTTCGGTATGAAGTACAGAAGAACGCATATAAACACTCCTTTTATGACTACTGCGGTGAGCAGCGCGGGTTTTGTTGCTATGATTCCAGTATACAGCATTCCGGCGAAAACTTCTTTATCATACCACTATCAATTTCTTATCAAATTCTTATTTGTTTCTTAAGGAAGCACTGATGAAATCTGGTGCGTAAGATGCAAGCAGATTGCGTGCCAAGCCGTTAGGCGCGATTTCATCAGTGATTCCTTAATTACAGCAAAAGCTTCTCCAGCTCCTGCGCAAACTGCTCCGGATGCTCGGCAATGAACATATGGCTGCTTTCCGCAAACGGGACGGTTTTTACCGGGACATTGGCGTTTTCTGTGTACCAGTCCTTCAGCGCCGGTGAGAACAGCGAGCCCGGCTCAGCATAGAAATACGTCAGCGGCACGGTGATCTGCCCGATCACATCGCGGTTGTCCTGCTGCTTCATATCTGCGGAGAGACTGGTCAGCACGGTGCTGTCGCACTTTCGCAGGCGTTTTTTCAGGATGGGGCGCAAAAGGAACCCCGGCATTTTCCGCAGCTTCGGCATAGCGCCGATGGCAAATTCCTGATACAGCGAGAGAAAGTCCTTGCCCGCACTCTGCTCCATGTCCTGACGGGTATATTTCCCCTGATAGAGCCCCAGCTTCCAGCTATCATCGTTGAGCTGCTTCGGCGTCATATCGCAGAGTACGATCTGCCGGAGCGCCCCGCAGCCGTAGTTCCGGACGTAATTCATCACCACGCCTGCCCCCATCGACCAGCCGAGCAGTGTCACATCATTCAGTCCAAGACCCGTGATGAGCTCATTCAGGTCGCTTGCCAGTGTCTCCATTGTAACGGGTTCGCGGTTTGCGTCCTTGCTGCCGCCGTGTCCGCGGTGATCGTAGGCGATGCAGCGTGCTTTCTTCCGGAGCTGCTGCATGGGTTCGGTGTAGATCTCATGTGTGCTCGTCCAGCCGTGCAGCAGAATGACGGGATGACCGCTTCCTGCTTCTTCGTAGTACAGCTTCATGCCATTTTTCAGGGTAAATTCGCTCATGGGTCTTGTTCCTTCTTTCTATATTACGCGCTATTGCAAATCGTAATAACGATTTGCAATCCGCCGTCTTTGACGGCGGTGCGGCACACAGTGCCGCTAAGCGCTTCGTTTATACGCCCTCTGCCAAAGCCACGATGTGGCTTTGGCGGCTGCTGCGCAGCCTGCAAAGCACAACGTGTTGTGCTTTGCAATAGAGGGCAGTATATCCGACCGGAGGTGATCTATTTGCTGACAGAGGAACGTCACGCACGCATTCTTGACGCGCTCGATACCTGCGGGGTACTTACCCTCGCGGAGCTTTGCGAGCTGCTCGATACCTCGGAATCGACCGTTCGCCGCGACCTGAGCATCCTCGCAGAAAAGGGGCGGCTCCAGCGCGTCCGCGGCGGCGCCATGACCATCCGCGACCAGATCAATGCCGGCGAGCAGGACATGGCAGCCAAGCAGCAGCTCTTTTTGGA
>JAEEGL015222329.1_pt1 | contig 11031 bp, 11 predicted proteins | sample 9134231 | NCBI WGS metagenome assembly JAEEGL01 (sample SAMN16246548, study PRJNA631951) | gut metagenome | biome: gut microbiome; feature: rumen; material: fiber-attached | host: Bos | place: Iran: Karaj | collected 2018-10
ACAGGATTATGACTCTCCGGCGTTCGCAGCGCTACCCGAAGATCTGTCCGGGCAGCTTCTTTTTCTCCTTCGGCGGAAAGCTCCGGTCAAAGGCCTCAACGTCGGCGTCGTCGACGTAATACCCCTTCGGGGTCTGGTAGACGCCCGTGACGCCGTCGAGATAGCCGGGGATCAGCTCCCGGCAGAGGAAGAACGAGTCGTCCTCTCCCTCCGGCAGGTCGTGGTAGCGGATGCCGAAGTTGCGCGCGTATTCAAAGCCGGATTTGCCGTAGAAGCCGATGTTGCCTTCAAACAGCACGGCTCCGAACCCGAGTTCCGCCGCCTTTTCCAGGGAGTAGTCGAGCAGGGCTTTTCCGTAGCCCTTCCGTTTCAGTTCCGGGGTGATGCCGATCGGTCCCATCGTCAGGACGTCGATCACCCGCCCGTCATCCGCCTCGATGATCGTCCGCATGAACATGTTCTGGCCGATCAGCTTCCCGTCGCGCTCCATGACGAAATCGAGTTCCTTCACGAACGCCGGATCATCGCGGAGCACGTGGATCACATAGTGTTCGCTGCAGCCGGGACGGTAGACGTTCCAGAACGATTCGCGGACAAGGGTTTCGACCGCGCGGTAATCGGTTTCGTTCTCCGCACGGATCGTATAGTCGTTTCCGATGGTATTCATTTTACGCTTTCAAGAATCCTCTCTATTCGAAATAACCGATATAGCGGATCGAGTATCCGCTCTCCGGGAAGAGATGCGCGTAAAGATCGACGAAGTAATCGTCGGTCATGCTTGCGATATAGTCGACGACGAGCTGGTTCGGCTCGGTCGTTTCGTAGGGCGTCTTTCGCGCGTAATGGGCTTTGTTGACGTAGGCGATGTGGTGCGTGAAGATCGGGGAATCCGTGTTCCCGCGGATCAGGTCGTCGAGCAGCCGTTCGTAGAGTTCCGTCATCATCGGACGGACAGTCTCGTCGATCTTCAGCCGTGCGCCTTCGTTCTCGTAGATCAGCCGGTAATTGTCCGCCTTCGCCTTCTTCAGCGCGTCAAAATGGGCATCGTCCATCCGGATATACGGCTTCCCGAAGCTGTTTTCGACGATGTTGACGATCAGGTTGTTGATCAGCTCCGCGTTGATCGAGCCGATCACGCCGCCCTCGAAATCGTCCTCCGCGATGCGTTCCGCGCGTTCGGCGTCCTGGCGGTCCTTGCCGAGATACGCGATGATGTCGGAGATGCGGACGACGCAGCCCTCGAGCGTCGAGGGAACGAGTTTCCGGACGTTCGCCTTGTCTTCGTAGCACGCTTCGATCAGCGCGTCGAATCCCGCAAAATCCTTCAGCGGCGCGGGCCGGTATTCATCCAGCTCCAGCTCGCCGTCGTGGCTCGCGATCCCCGAAAGCGTCTCAAGCGTGATGTTGTACGGAAAGATCCCGTCGAGCACACGGACGGAGTGGATGTTGTGGCTGAAGCGGCGGCCGGTATGGGCGCGGTACAGATCGTCGAGGATCGCCTCGCCGGCATGGCCGAGCGGGGTGTGGCCGATGTCGTGGCCGAGCGCGATCGCCTCGATCAGGTCTTCGTTCAGCCCGAGCGCGCGTCCGATCGTCCGCGCGATCCGCGAGACAAGCTGGACGTGGAGCGCTCGGCGGGAGATGTCGTCATTTTTGTAAAACGAAAAGACCTGGGTCTTGTCCGCGTAGCGGTTGTAATACGGGCAATGGAGGATCTTGTCGACGTCGCGCAAAAAAGGCGGCCGGAGAAACGTCGCCCGGTCGTGCTTCGGATCGCGCCGGACCGCGCAGGCGTCATCGAACCGGTAAAGGCCGACCGTCCCGTCCCGTCTCGCGGTCTCGATCCGTTTTTCGGTTTCTTTGGATAACGACTCGTATTGCGCCATCTTACACCATCGACAATCTACTCGTTCCGGATCAGCTCGAACAGCGCCTCCGCGATCCGGTCCGCCGGCACCTTCCGGAGGATCTCGCCTCTGCGGAACAGAAGGCCTTCGTTCACGCCGCACGCGCAGCCGAGATCGGCGTCGCGCGCTTCGCCGGGGCCGTTCACTGCGCACCCCATCAGGGCAACGCGGAGGCCCGGTTTTCCCGCGAGGCGCCGTTCGGTCTCGAGCGCCGGGAGGCCTTTTTCAACCTCGGCCGCAACGGCCGGAAGGTCAACGCGCGTCCGCCCGCACGTCGGGCAGCAGACGAGCCGGATCGCCGACGGAAGCAGGTCGATCGCGCGGAGGATATCGTACGCCGCCGGGACCTCGTTCAGCGGGTCGCCGGTCAGAGAGACGCGGATCGTGTCGCCGATCCCCTGCATGAGCAAAGAACCGATCCCGATCGCGGAGATCGTCTTTCCACTCGCCGGCGTTCCCGCTTCGGTGATGCCGAGATGGAACGGGTACGGGATCCGGTCCGCGAGCAACATGTGGGCGTCGTAATTCGTCTTCGCGGAACTGGATTTGATCGACACGACGATGTCGTCGAAGCCGAGATCTTCCACCTTCCGCACCATCTCGAGCGCGCTTTCGGCCAGAGCCGCCGCGTTCGCATGGCCGCCGTGGTTCGCGAGGATCTCGCGCGAGACCGAGCCCGAATTCACGCCGATGCGGATCGGGATCCGGCGCGCCTTCGCGGCGCGGATCACCTCCGCGAGGCGGTCGTCGCCGCCGATGTTGCCGGGGTTGATGCGGACCTTCGCGACGCCCGCTTCGATCGACGCGAGCGCGAGCCGGTAGTCGAAATGGATGTCCGCGACGATCGGCACGGGGCTTTCCCGCACGATCGTCCGGAGCGATTCCGCCGCCTCCGCGTCGGGACACGCGCACCGCACGATCCCGCAGCCGGCCGCGGCCAAGGCTTTTACCTGGGCGACCGTCGCCGCAGCGTCGCGCGTATCGGTGTTCGTCATCGACTGGACGACGATCGGATTCGCGCCGCCGATCGTCACGCCGCCGACGGAGACAGCCTTCGCGGCGCGCCGTTTGATTACAGTGTCAGAACTCATAAATCGACCTCCGCCGGACTCAGTGCACGAGCCGTATGACGTCTTTCACGACGATAAAGGCCATAAACGCAAGCAACAGCAGCATCCCGGTCGCGTGGACGGTCGATTCGACCTTCGTGCTGACGCGCTTCCCGGTGATGAGATTGATGATCAAAAACACGAGCCGTCCGCCGTCGAGAGCGGGCAGCGGGAGCAGATTGATGATGCCGAGGTTCAGGCTGATGATGGCCGTCAGATAGAGCACGTTCAGGAAGCCCGTCTTCGCCTGTTCGGAGATGATGGAGACGATTCCGACGGGGCCCGAAACGTCGTCGATGGAGCCCTTTCCGGTCACAAGGCCGGCGAGCGCGGCGTACATCTCCTTCGTGATCGACCACGTTCCCGTAAAGCCCTCGCGGATCGCGGGACCGAGGTCATGCTTGATCATCGAACGGATGCCCATGACCTTCCGGCCGTCCTCCTCGATGAGCGGAACGGACAGCGTGATCTCTTCTCCGTCGCGCAGAACGACGACCGAGAGCGTATCGCCGCCGGCTTGGGTATATGTCTGGACGTCCGTCCAGGCGTTGATAGTTTTGCCGTCGATCGACAGGATCGTATCGCCCGCCTCAAGGCCGGCTTCGGCCGCGGGCATTCCGTCCATCACCTCGCCGACCGTCGTCGATGCGAACCCGACCGTTCCGTAGACGATGATGAGGATGAGGATGCATGTCAGGAAGTTCATCGTCGCGCCGGCGACGACGACGAGGATCCGCTTCCAGACGGACGCGTTGTTGAACGCGCGCGGGTCGTCGGAGTCTTCGTCCTCCCCTTCGATCCTGTTGTAGCCGCCGATCGGCAGAAGGCGCAGCGAAAACTCCGTCTCCTTTCCCTTGTGGTGGATCAGCCGCGGGCCCATTCCGAGGGCGAATTCGTTGACGCGGATCCCGCACGCCTTCGCGGCGGCGAAATGGCCGAATTCGTGGACGAAGATGATGATGCAGAAGACTAAAATCGCATAGATCGCAGTGAGCATAGTTACAGTTCCTTTCGGACAAGTTCGTCGACGACGAGCACATCGTCCAGCGACAGCAGCCGGTCGGAGCGGCCCCATTTCTCCATCGCGCGTTCGACGCCGTCCGCGATCTCGCCGAGGCGGATCTCATCGCGCAGGAAGCGGCCGACGAGCACTTCGTTCGCCGCGTTAAGGATCACGGGGTACGTTCCGCCCTTCCGGAACGCTTCCAGCGCAAGCGGGAGGCAGCGGAACGTCTCGAGGTCCGGCTTCTCGAAATGGAGCGTGCCGAGTTCGAACAGGTTCAGCCGCTTCACGCCCGTCTCCATCCGGTCGGGGTACGACAGCGCGTAGGCGATCGGGACCTTCATGTCGGGCGTCCCGAGCTGGGCAACGACCGCGCCGTCCTCGAATTCGACGGCGGAATGGACGATCGATTCGCGGTGGACGACGATCTCGATCTTGTCCGGCGTGACGTTGAAGAGGTGGCAGGCTTCGATGACCTCGAGGCCTTTGTTCATCATCGTCGCGGAGTCGATCGTGACCTTATTGCCCATCGACCAGTTCGGGTGTTTCAACGCGTCGGCCGCGCGGACGCGGGAGAGCTCGCGCGGCGTCAGGCCGCGGAACGGGCCGCCGGAGGCGGTGAGAAAGATCCGCCGCGTCTCGCGTCCGGTGTAATCCGGCGTGAGGGGCGCCATCACGTCCGCGGACTGGGACTGGATGCACTGGAAGATCGCGCTGTGTTCGGAGTCGACGGGCAGGATATGGCTTCCGGAGAGGAGCGCCGCTTCGGTCACGAGCGTCCCTCCGGTCACGAGCGTTTCCTTATTGGCCAGGGCGATGTCGCGACCGGCCTTCAGCGCAAGCAGCGTCGGCTCGAGGCCGATCATGCCGACGAGCGCGTTGACGACGAGGTCGCACCGTACGAGCGCCGCCTCGGCAAGACCCGCGCGTCCGTAGACAATGTCGGGCTTATAGGGGCCGCGCGCCGCCTCGGCGTTCTCGATCCGCGTCTTCAGTTCTTTTGCGCCCTCCTCGGTCGCGACGGAGATCAGCTCCGGGCGGAACGTCAGAGCCTGTTCCGCGATGAGATCGATGTTCGTTCCGCACGCAAGCGAAACGACCTCGAAATCGTCACGGTGATGGAAAACGAGGTCGAGCGTCTGGGTTCCGATCGAGCCGGTCGAGCCGAGCAGCGCGATGCGTTTCATAGGGTCATCCTTTCTTCCGGGAAAGCCCGCCGTAGCGGCGGTCGCGGGACTGGTATTCGAGGATGCAGTCCTCGAGCTCCGCGGGGGTAAAGTCGGGCCAGTAGATGTCGCGGAAGACGAGCTCCGCGTACGCGCCCTGCCAGAGCAGGAAGTTCGAGAGGCGTTTTTCGCCGCCCGTGCGGATGATGAGGTCCGGATCGGGATACGCCGACGTCCCGGTGAAGAGCCGCCGGGAGATGTCCTCCTCCGTCAGCGCTTCGGGGTCGAGGAGTCCCCGTTTCGCCTCTTCGGCGATCTCGCGGAGAGCCAGCAAAATCTCCCGTCTCGCGCCGTAATTCAGCGCGATGAGGAATTCCATCCCGTCGTTCGTTTTCGTCGTCTCAAGGGCCTTACAGAGGCTCTCGCGGGCATCCGCGGGCAGCTTCGCCGTTTCGCCGAGCACGCCGACGCGGACGTTGTTCGCGTTCAGCTCCGCAAGCTCCGATTCGCAGTAGCGGACGAGCAGCTTAAAGATCCCGCCGACCTCATCCTCGGGGCGCTTCCAGTTCTCCGTCGAAAACGCATAGACGGTCAGGACCTTCACGCCGAGCCGGGAGGCCGCCTTGACGATCTCCTTCAGCGCCTTCATCCCGGCGTTGTGGCCCTGGACGCGGATCATTCCGCGCTCCTTCGCCCAGCGGCCGTTGCCGTCCATGACGATCGCGATATGGTGGGGGATCCGTTCCGGATCGAGTTTCGTGTTCATGGGTAAACTGTACTCCGTGTTCATAAATCGGAGATAACGGGTTCTTTATAAACGGAGGACGGCCGACAGGCCGTCCTCGTTCGGTACGCTAGTTATTCGGTCTCCGCCGCAAACGGATCCGGCACGGGACAGCAGACGAGTTCGAGCGCCGGCGTCCCGCAGGAGCCGCCGGCCGCGGCAAGTTCCCGCACGCGGATGATCCGGAGCGGTCCCGTTACGGGATCCTTCTTCCAGTCAGGCTCGGTCCGCACGACCGTATACGAAACACCGGCCGCCGCGAGGAGCGGCTCAGCCTCCGCAAGGCGCAGTCCGAGATACGGGCTTAAGGGCTTCTTCGGAGAGGTCGCCATCAGACCTCCATGATCTCCTTTTCCTTCTTCGCGCAGATCTCGTCGATGTCCTTGATCGCGGCGTCGGTCTTTTCCTGGACATCCTTCAGGTCGGCATCGCGGTCGTCTTCGGTGATCTCGCCGTTCTTTTCGAGCTTTTTGATCGCGTCGTTCGCGTCGCGGCGGAGATTGCGGAGCGCGACCTTCGATTCCTCGCCCATCTTCTTCACGGTCTTAGTAAGCTCCTTGCGGCGCTCTTCCGTGACGGGCGGGATCACGAGGCGGATGCACTTTCCGTCGTTGCTCGGGTTGATGCCGAGGTTCGCCATATTGATCGCGCGTTCGATGTTGCCGATCGATTTCGGGTCGAAGGGCATGATCTGGAGGGTCCGCGGATCGGGAGCCGAGACGTTCGACATGTTCTTCAGGGGCGTCGGGACGCCGTAATACTCGACGACGATCTTGTCGAGGAGCGCCGGATTCGCGCGGCCGGCGCGGATCGTGTTCAGATCCTCCTTCAGGACCGATTTCGTCTTCTCCATCTTCTCTTCGAGTTCTTTGATGATCTCAGCCATCTTCCAATACCTCCTTATTCGATCGTCGTTCCGACCTCTTCTCCGAGAGCCGCACGGATGACGTTCTCGGGATCGGCGAGGCCGAACAGCTTCAGAGTCAGGTTGTTGTCGCGGGCAAGCGCTGCAGCCGTCGCGTCGATCACGCCGAGCTTTTTCTGGAGCACTTCGTCGTGGGTGAGACGCTTATAGGGCTTCGCGTCGGGGTTCTTCGCGGGATCGGAATCGTAGACGTAGTCGATCGATTTCCCCATCAGGACGGCGTCCGCCTCGATCTCGAGCGCCCGGAGCACGATCCCCGTATCGGTCGTAAAGAACGGATCGCCGACGCCTCCGCCGAGGACGACGACCGTCCCCTCCGAGAGCGCCTTCCGCGCCGCTTCGAGGTTGAATTCCTCCGCCGCGCGCGTCTTTCCGATCGCCGAATACGCGACGGCCGGAACGCCGATCCGCCGGAGCGCATCCTTCACCGCGATCGCGTTCATCACGGTCGCGAGCATTCCCATATAGTCGGCCGCGCAGCGGTCCATATCGGGGGCGATCCGTCCGCGCCAGAAGTTTCCGCCGCCGGGGACGACGGCGACTTCGACGCCGAAGTCGCGGATGCGCTTGACCTGTTTCGCGGCACCGAGGAGCAGCTCGTCGTCGATGCCCGATTTTCCTTTACCCGCAAGGGCCTCGCCCGAAACCTTCAGGATGATTCTTTTATATTTCAATTCCATAGAAGTCACTCCTTCCGGCGTCCATTTTACCAAACCGCATCACGCGATGCAAGTATGCGCGGCGCGGTTTCCGCAAGAAGATTCGGCACGTCGGAACAGCAGGGAAAGCGCCTTCTCAGCAGTATCCGACCGCGAGGCCGAACAGCAGGATCAGCGACGTCAGAACGAGGTTCATCGCCTGGAACTTCCAGCTGTATCTCGCCCACTGGCCGTAGCTCGTCCCCGAGAGGCTGAGCGAGATCAGAAGCGCGGGGTTCGTCGGGTAGAACGTATTGGAGAAGCCGTCGCCGAACGCGAACGCGACGATGCAGAGCTGGGCGGGGATGCCGAACGCGCCGGCCAGCGGGACGATCAGCGGGATCAGCATGAACGCCTTCGCCGAGCCGCTCGCGATGAAGAAGTTCATGAAGAGCACGATCGCGTAGATGAAGAGGATGACGGCGCCCTTCGGGAAGCCCGCCGCGGCGCGGATCGCGCTGTTGATGAGGACGGAGAGGACGCCCGCCGTCTCGAGCGTGTACTTGATCGACGACGCCATGAGGATCATCAGGACGGCCGGAAGCATCGCGACGACGCCCTTTCCGAACCATTTCGCGAGCTCTCCCGCGGCCATTCCCGACGTCAGCGTCGACGCGATCCCGGCAGCGAGGAACATCACCGCGACGATGATCATCGTATAGTCCTGGAGCGCGGGGATCACGCCCGAGAGGAGACAGATCGCGATCCCACCGCCGAGGATGATGCCGAAGACCTTCGCACCCTCCGCGAGGCTTTCCGTCGGAGAGGGGTCGTCCGTCGGGCGGGGCTCCGGTTCGAGCGGAGCGCTCTCCGATGCGGAACGGCGTTCCGCATCCGAAGCGTCCGCCGGGAAGCGGTCGACCTTCTTCGCGTGGGCGCGGACGAACGTATAGAGCAGCGCGTAGATCAGCGCGAACGAGACGAGGCGGAGCCAGACGCCGCTGAACATCGGAAGGCCCGCGAGGCCCTGGGCGACGCCGACGGTGAACGGATTCGAGACGCCCGACGCGAACCCGCAGCCGACCGCGAGGAGCGACATCGCGATCCCCGTGAGCGTGTCCCAGCCGAGCTTGACCGCGAGCGCGACGGCGAGCGGCACGAGCGGCACGACCTCCTCGAACGAGCCGATCAGGGCGCCCATTCCCATAAAGAACGCCATCACGACGGCGAGCATCTTATACTTCGTCGCCGCATACCGCGCCGCGAGCGTGTCGAGGATGAAGCGCATCAGGCCGCTCTTGTCGAGCGCGCTGAAGATCCCGCCGATCACGAGCAGGAAGACGATGACGGCGATCAGCGTCCCCGACCCCTCCGCGCCGAGCACGAGGAACGGCGAGAGGACCCATTTCCAGAGCGGGATCCCGTCGCACGGAATGAGGAGCGTCGCGACGTACGATGCGATCATCAGGACGGCGACGACGAGGATGGATGTGATGAAATGCTTCGCGCTGACGTTCAGAATGGCGGACTGTTCTTTCGTTTCGTTCATGGCCTTCCACGCTTTATTACAATACCGTATCAATGTATATTATACATAGAACCGCGTTGCTCTTTCAATAGAAAAACGGCGTTTTCCGTTTCTTCGGAAAACGCCGTTCGGTTTTTTATTCCGTTCGTTTAGAACGCGTTCATGCCGGGATAGACCGCGGAAGCGCCGAGTTCCTCTTCGATGCGGAGGAGGCGGTTGTACTTCGCGACGCGGTCGCTTCTCGACGGAGCGCCGGTCTTGATCTGGCAGGTGTTGAGGGCGACCGCGAGGTCGGCGATCGTCGTGTCCTCCGTCTCGCCGGAGCGATGGGAGGTCACGGCCGTATAGCCGGCTTTGTGGGCCATCTTGATCGCTTCGAGCGTTTCGGAGATGGAGCCGATCTGGTTGAGTTTGATCAGGATCGAGTTCGCCGCGCCGAGGGAGATGCCCTTCGCAAGGCGCTCGGTGTTCGTGACGAAGAAGTCGTCGCCGACGAGCTGGATCTTGTCGCCGAGGCGCTCGGTCATCTTCTTCCAGCCGTCCCAGTCCTCTTCATCGAGGCCGTCCTCGATCGAGATGATCGGGTACTTCTCGACGAGGCTCTCCCAGTGGGCGATCAGCTCGTCCGTCGTGTAGTCCTTGCCGGACTTCGGCTGGTGATAGAAGCCGATCCCCTTCGGGCTCTTCCATTCGGAAGCCGCAACGTCCATCGCGAGACGGAAGTCCTTGCCGGGCTTGTAGCCGGCCGTTTTGATCGCTTCGACGATGTGGTCGAGCGTCTCTTCGTCGCTTCCGAAGTTCGGCGCGAAGCCGCCTTCATCGCCGACGGCCGTCGACTGGCCTTCCGCCTTCAGGTTTTTCTGGAGGGCGTGGAAGACTTCGGTGCACCAGCGGAGCCCTTCCGAGAAGGAGGGTGCGCCGACGGGCATGATCATGAATTCCTGGGTGTCGATCGGAGCCGAAGAGTGGGCGCCGCCGTTGAGGATGTTCATCATCGGAACGGGCAGACGGTTCGCGTTCACACCGCCGAGGAAGCGGTAGAGCGGGAGGCCGAGCGACGTCGCGGCCGCTCTCGCCGAAGCGATGGAGACGGCGAGGATCGCGTTCGCGCCGAGTTTGGACTTGTCCTTCGTTCCGTCCGCTTTCAGCATCGCCGCGTCGACGGCGTAGACATCCGCCGCGTCGAGGCCGGTGACGGCCTTCGCGATGACGGTGTTGACGTTCTTGACGGCCTTCGTCACGCCTTTTCCGCCGAATTTCGACTTATCGCCGTCGCGGAGCTCAAGCGCTTCGAACACGCCGGTAGAGGCGCCGGAAGGGACCGCGCCGAGCGCGACGGTTCCGTCCGCAAGGACGACTTCCGCTTCGACGGTCGGATTGCCGCGGGAGTCGATGATCTGACGTGCGTGGACCTGTTCAATGATCGTTTTTTTCATGGTTTATTTCCCCGCCATCTGTTTGGCGACTTCTTCCGCAAAGTTCTCGACTCTCTTTTCGATGCCTTCGCCGACTTCGTAACGGACCATCTCGACGACCTTGATGGATTTGCCGAGTTCCTTGGCCTTCGCGTTGACGTACTGTTCAACGGTCAGCTCGTTGTCCTTGACGAATTTCTGGTTGACGAGGCAGACTTCCTGGAGTTCCTTCTTCAGGCGGCCGACGACCATCTTTTCGACGATGGCCTGGGGCTTGCCTTCGTTGAGAGCCTGCTGGATGAGGATCTCCTTCTCGGAGGCGATGTATTCCGGATCGACGGCGGACTGGTCGATGAATTTCGGGCTCATCGAGCAGACCTGCATGCAGACGTCCTTGCCCATCGCTTCGATCTCGTCGAGGGAGGCTTCCGTCTCGAAGCCGCAGATGACGCCGATGAGGCCGCCGTTGTGGATGTAGCCGACGTATTCGGTGCCGGGACGGTCGAATTTCACGAAGCGGCGGATCGACATGTTTTCGCCGATCTTGGAGATCTTC
>JAEEGL015418650.1_pt1 | contig 11031 bp, 7 predicted proteins | sample 9134231 | NCBI WGS metagenome assembly JAEEGL01 (sample SAMN16246548, study PRJNA631951) | gut metagenome | biome: gut microbiome; feature: rumen; material: fiber-attached | host: Bos | place: Iran: Karaj | collected 2018-10
ACCGGAGTGGCGGATGCCCTCCTGTTCGCCGGGACCGACGGCCGGATGAAGACTGCTATCCGGGAAGAATCGGCGACGGAAGGGACGGTTGACGTGACTTGCCCGGAGGTGTTCCCTGAGGGTGGCTATGTCTATATCACCGTCAATGACGGGAACGGCCGTTCCGACACGCGGATTGTCCGGTTTGCCTGCCGGTCGCTCAAGGTCCTGTATGGTGAAGCCAGCTATGCCGCTCCCGCAGCGGGAGCTACAGGCCGGAAGGTCTCGTTCGAAGCCAATTTCGAATTGGATGCGGCTTGTGTCTTCCCCGAAGGCGTGGAACCCTGGCTGACGGCGAAGATGGAAACCGTGGAAGGCATTCCCGTGCTCACGTATGACGTGGCCGCCAATGACTCGGCGGAAGCCAGGACGGGCGTCATCGTGGTGGGTCCGAAGGACCATCCCGGCTACGAGATGTTCCGTGTTACGGTGAATCAGGCCGCGGCCGAAGCATCGCCCGGCAATTAAGGAGGGGTCGCCATGAAAAGACTGATTCTCTTCGGACTCCTGGGTCTTGTCCTGCCGCTGACCTGCGCCGCGCAGAAATGGACGGTCCAGACCAACGTCCTGGATTGGGCCGCGCTAGGCACCGTCAACGCGGAGGTGGGTGTATCCGTCTCCCAGCATTTTTCCCTGCTGGCCGGCGGACGGTACAACCCTTGGGATTTCCACACCCACAATCCCGAAGCCCTCGTCCAGAACAGGCAGGAGACGGCTTACCTGGGCATCCGCTACTGGACCTGGTACGTGAATTCCGGCTTTTGGGTCGCGGCCAAGGCGCAGTATATGCATTCCTTCTCCAACACGGGCATCTGGCGAGCCGCCCTCAAAGAGGGCAGGAACGGCTTCGGAGGCGCCCTGTCCCTCGGCTACACATTCATGCTTTCCAAGCATTTCAATCTGGAAATCGGTGCCGGAGGCTGGGCGGGTGTGTTCCAGCAGTATGGGTTCTACAGCAGCCCGGAAAAATTGTTCGTCCGGGAAGAGGGCCGGAAGACCTTCCTATATCCTGACCAATTGTCCCTCAGCCTTGTATACGTTTTCTAGATGAAGTTGAAGTATCTGTTTATCGGGGCCCTGATGGCCCTGGCGCTGGTCACTTCCTGCAGTTCACAGCGGAAGCTGGCCGCCATCAAGCGGGGTAATCCTGCGGCGTCCCTGGTCTTGGGCCGGGACACGTATGTCCCGGAAATCAAGGAAGCGAAAGTGCTGCGCGACACCCTCCGGATCAAGGATGACGACGGGCGGGAACTTTTGCTGATGAAAGCCATCCGCGACGAGGAGTCCGGAGATATGGTGGCGACCGAAACCCTTGACGCCGCCAAGATCACGGCCCGGTTCCGCAACATCGCTGAACGGCACGGGAAGGTGGACCTCTCCTTCGCGATCATCGTTCCCGGCGCCATGCAGGACAGCAAGTGGCAACTCCGTTTCTATCCCGACATGTACATGCTGGGCGACGTCGAACGCCTGGAGCCGGTCATCATCACCGGAAACGCCTATCGGAAGGCCCAGCTGCGGGGTTACCAGCAGTATGACCGTTTCCTTTCCCGCATTGTCTCGGACACCACCCGCTTCGTGAATCTGAAGGCGCTGGAAATCTTCCTGCGCCGTAACATTCCCCAGCTGTATGCGTTCAAGACGGACAGCACCTATGTGACGGACGAGCACTTCTACACGATCTATGGCGTCTCTGAGCAGGAGGCCGTGGAGCACTACACGAACAAGATTGCCCGACGCATGAACGACCGCCGGAAGGACCGCCTGGACGAGATGTACCGCAAATATGTGAAGGTTCCGATCGTCACGGAAGGCATCCGCCTGGATACGGTGATGGTCGGGGAGAACGGCGATTTCATCTACAACTATGTCCAGACCATCGCCACGCGTCCGCGCCTGCGGAAGGTGGATATCGTTTTGTCGGGCGATATCTACGAGTCCGACCGGAAGTTGTACGCCATCCCCGAGAGTTCGCCGCTGACCTTCTACATCAGTTCCGTCTCCGGCCTCGCAGACCGCACGGAGCACTATATGACCAAGATTATCGAGCGTCACGCCGACGCGAATACGACCAGCCGCATCGACTTCCAGGTGGGGAAGAGCAACATCGACTTGAACCTGGGGGACAACCGCCGGGAACTGGGCCGGATCCGTCGGACGCTGACCGCCCTCCTGGAGAACGAAGAATTCCTGCTGGACTCGATCATTGTCACGGCTTCGGCTTCTCCTGAGGGCAGCGAGAGCCTTAACTGGCGGCTTTCCCGCTCCCGCAGCGAGTCCATCTCGCGATACTTGGACGAGCAGATCAAGGTCCTGTGGGATTCCCTGGACCGTCGCAACGGCCTTCGTTTCAACGCGGCCGGTCATCGGATCAAGGCCGTTCCGCCCCGTATCCCGTTCATCAGCCGCTACAGGGGCGAGAACTGGGACCGCCTGGATTTCCTGGTGGACGAGGATGACTATCTGACCGAGGGCGACAAGTCCCGTTATGAACTGATGGGCCGCGTGCCTAGCCTGGATGACCGCGAGGCCCTGTTGGCCCGCGAGCGTTTCTATCCCTACTTGCGCGAGCGCCTGTATCCGAGACTCCGCACCGTAGCATTCGATTTCCATCTCCATCGCAAGGACATGGTCAAGGACACGATCCATACGACCGTGCTGGATTCCACCTACATGCGTGGTGTCCGTGCGCTGACGAACATGGACTACGACGGTGCCCTGGCTCTCCTGCGACCGTATGACGACTTTAATACGGCCATCGCCTACATGGGCCTGGACCGCAACCAGAGCGCCATGGCCATTCTGTCACGCCTCAAGCCCACCGCATCCGTGAATTATCTGCTGTCCATCCTGTACGCCCGCCAGGGCGACGAGGAGGAGGCTGTCCGGCGTTATCTTGCCGCGTGTCGTCAGGATCCGTCCTATGTGCACCGGGGCAACCTCGATCCGGAAATCTCCCACCTGATTAAGGCCTACCGCCTGAATGGCGATGCCGGAGAGGAGGTTCCACCGGACTTATAGCGGTTTTTAAGTCCTTTTTAAGGTCGGTTAATGATCCATTTAAGAAGGAATAAAGGAAGGGCCCGTACATTTGTGTTCAAAGATGCGCACAATGAAACGGACCCTTCTTCTTTTGCTCGTCGGATTCGGCTCCTCCTGCATTTCGAGGCTGATTTAAGGTTTTATTAATGAAGAATATTGCTTATTTTTGTGAGGATTGAACCACGAACCGATGAAACGACTGTTGTTTTCGCTTGTGGCGGCCTTCGCCGCCCTTTTCTCCGCTTCGGCGGAATCCATCGACGAACTCCTCCCCGTCCGGGGCCTCGCCATCGAGGCACCCAAGCCCGACGGGATGAATGATTTCCTGAAGTTCATCGAAGGCGACCTGGTCCCGGCCCATTTCAACCTGCTCATCCTGCGGGTGGACTGGAACTATGCCTATGAGTCCCATCCTGAACTGCGGGACGAAAACCCGCTGACGAAGGAGGACGTGAAGCGGATCGTGAACGTGTGCCGGTTCCGGGGGATCCGCCTCGTTCCGCAGATCAACCTGCTGGGCCATCAGTCCTGGGCCAAGCAGACGCACGCTTTGCTTCGGGAATATCCCCAGTTTGATGAGACCCCTTCCGTTAAGACGGAGAACTATACTGAGTGGCCGAACCCGGACGGCCTGTACTGCAAGAGCTACTGCCCGTTGCATCCGGATGTGCATAAGGTCGTGTTTGACGTCGTGGACGAACTATGCGATGCCTTCGAGACGGATGCTTTCCATGCGGGAATGGATGAGGTGTTCTACATCGGCATGGACGAATGCCCCCGCTGTAAAGGCCGTGACAAAGCGGAGCTGTTCGCCGGGGAAGTGGAGATTCTCCGCAACCACCTGGTCAGGAAGGGCCGGCAACTCATGATCTGGGGCGACCGCCTGCTGGACGGCCGAACGACGGGACTGGGGGAGTGGGAAGCCAGCTGCAATGACACCTGGCGGGCCATCGACCTGATTCCGAAGGATGTCTTCATCTGTGACTGGCACTATGAGCGTCCGGACTTGACGGGCGTCTATTTCGCCACCAAGGGGCTCTCCGTCGCTTCTTGCGGCTACCGGGACCCGACCGTCTGCGAACAGCAGATCCGCGACATGGTCCGCTTCCGCAAGCAATCCACCCCTGAGACTGCCGCGCGCCTGCAAGGGTACATCCACACCATATGGTCCGGTGCCGGTCAGTTCATCCGTCGCTTCAATTCCGTGAAGAAGGCGGAGGAGCCGAACGAAAGATTCAACGACGCCCACGCCCTCCAGACCGTCATCGCTATTTTCACCGATTTAGGCCGATGAGTCTCCTGTCCTGATCGTTGCATATTTTACGGAGTCTGGTTTCTGATACATAGTATATTGGATAATAATTGCTATCTTTGAAGCGCTGTACCAAAACCACCCATGAAATCCGAGAAGCAGTCTTATTGGCCGTCCCCTCAAAATGTTGAAGGCATCCACCTGAGTGATGACTTGACCGCTTTGTCCGAGACGCTGGCAGAGAATACCCACGAAGTCTGGGCGGAGGCCCGTTTCGTGGAGGGGTGGCGTTATGGACAACAGCGGGATGATGTATTAAAACTCCATCCCTGCCTGGTTCCGTACGCCGAATTGCCGGAATCGGAAAAGGAGTTTGACCGGCTTACGGCTTTGAATACCTTACGTTTGGTCGATAAACTTGGTTTCATGGTCCTGAAAAAAGCGTCATCTGCGTGTCCTGCCTGCGGGGCGGATGTCGCGGTGGATATGGAATATTGTCCTCATTGCGGGGAAAGACTGGTGAAAGGATGAAGTATACGGCATTTATCAGTCATTCGAACAAGGACGCGAAAGCGCTCCACATCATCCGTCAGTACCTCGAAGAACGCGGTATTCCTTGTTTCGCTTCTGAGAGGGATTTAAAGCACAACGCCAACTGGCAAACCCAGTTGGTCGAGGCGATGGATTCCAGCGAAATGCTCATCTATGTCCATTCGAAGAATTCAAACGCGTCGGCGGAGGTCAGCCGGGAGATCAATTATTTCGCGGATAAATGCCACCGGCCGATTCTCGTGTACCGGCTGGATGATGTCCCTTACAACAATGACCGGGCCTACTATCTGCAAAGCATCAACTACATCGATTCCCTGAGCCACCCGGAAGACGGGTTGGATCAACTTGTACTGGATGTCCGGCATACGTTGGACGGGGCCGACGTCGCGTGGGAGTCGCATCCGACCGGCAGAAACCGGAGATGGATCCGCCGGATCGCCATACCCGCGCTGGGTCTGCTGGTCCTGGCTGTCGGATACATCGGGCTCCACCGGTATGAGAAGGGGAAAGCCAGAAAGTGGCAGGCCGAGAGCGCGGCCATTCTGGCCAGCACGGAAGCCTGGCTTGCCCAGGAAGATTCCTTGGAATTCGTCCTGCCCGGAATCGACCGGGCGGAGCAACTGATGGAACAATGTGACCGCCTGTATACTACGTCAGCTCCTGAGGAAATGGATTTTAAAGGTATCCGGGACGGATGCAGGCAGACACTTCTTGAAATCCGTACACGGAGGGCCGACATGGTCAAGGCCATGTATGAGCCGCTGAAATATGCGTCCCGGGAAAACCGGATTGCGTCGGAGGAAGCCATCCTGCAGAACGTGGAGACGATCCGTCAATTGGACGGTATCCTGGGTCTCCCGGCGGAGGAAGACATAGAAATGATAGTTAACCGCATAATTACGAAAGAATGATGAAAAGACTGCTCTTGACATTGCTATTCCCGATCTGGGTCACAGCAATGGCCTATGCCCAGACGGCCGGCGAGAAGAACTCCTTCGAAACGATGAAGAATGCCGCCGACGTGTATATGTTGAACGGGGATTTTACTGCGGCCAAGGCTCAGTACGAAGGAATCCTGAAACTCTTCCGTCAATATGACAGTTTCACGAAACAGATCCGACCGGACTATGAAAAGTGCCTGAAAGAACTCGACAAGGCCGCCGCTGTCAAGAAAGAGAGCGAAAGGCTGGTTTTCTCGGAACCCTTCGTGAATTTTGCATATACCCAAGAGGCGCACAGCGTGACCGTCACCGCCGGCAAGGGAGGACTTGGCAAGTGGGAGGTCGCAAGCTGCCCGGAGTGGTGTTCTTTGGAACGTGCCGGTAACAGTTTGGTCATCACGGCATTGCAGAACCCGGATCCCACCTTGCGCAACAGTGAGATCCTGATCAAGATGACGACGGGAGGGAAGTCGGTTGTCCGCGGCCTACCCGTGCTGCAGATCGCCCGTCCGCTCCAGGAGCGGAGCGTCCGCATCATCACGAATCCGGAAGGCGCGCAGATTACGGTCGGCAGCGACCCCACTCCCCGTATCACTCCGGTTACCCTCACTTTGAGCGAAGGTGAGACCCCGATCCATATCCTGCGGAATGACTACTTCCCCATGGATACCTATGTCATGGTCAGCGCACAGGACGATCCCAAGATGACGAAGGAATACAAGTTCGACCTGGTCCCGCGTTTCGCCCTGGCCAAACTGACGATCAAAGCCGGTTCCGGAAACCTGGATGACAAGAATCCCAAGCTGTTCATCGGCGGAAGGCCGATCAACCTGGACGGCTATTACGGTCGGGGCGGTCTGAAGACGTTCAATGCGCCGGGGACGTTCATCAACCATTTCGAACTGTATCAGGATGCGGAGCGCAACATCGTCATTCCGCTCGAACCGGCCACGTATCAGATCATCGCCACCGCGAATGATTTCGAGGACTACAGCTATTCTTTTACTGCCCGGGAAGGAGAGATGGTTCCGCTGGACATCATCATGACGCCCAAGAGCGGAATCATCCGTTTCTTCAGCGGGAAGAATGCAGAAGGGACGGTGATCAAAGACGGATCGACCCCGATCGGAACCATCGTGGACCGGCTCGAGCTGCCGTTCACTGCCGACGATCATAAGATTTCCTTCGAGAAGCCGGATTTCATGTCCGAAATTCCGATCTATTCGGTGCATGTCAACCCCGGAGAGACCATCGATTTCGAGATCAACATGAATCCGCTGTCCTACCTGACCATCAATACGGACCCGGTCGGTGTGGAAGTGATCATCAACGATGTCTCCGAAGGAATCCGGACGCCTGTCAACAGCAAGCCTGTCATCCTGGGTGAGAACCGGATCCTGCTCCGTCAGAAGAATTATTATCCGGTGGAGATTTTCAATACGTCCCGTATCATCGGTGAGCGGGATACCATCTCCGTCTCCCTGAAACCCAGTCATCCCCTGAAGATCACTTCCGATTCCTTCCGGACGCCGCGCAACCGCGATTCCGGATTCAACATCTACATAACCTCCCTCGACAACGACGGAGGCTCTGTCATCAAAGAGTATGACCATTTCACCGATGCCGTCTTGGATCTGCCCTATGGACGGTATAAATACGAATTCCGACGCTATAGCCTCGGACCGGAACCCGGATACGATCAGGGCATACGGCTTCGCGGGGAGAAGAGACGCCGTGATCTGGCCTATAAGGGAACTTTCCGTTTCTCCGAAAAGAAAGATGTCCTGAACAGGATGTCCTATTCGGCGACGGACAACTTTACCTTGCTCAGCGGCAATTTCCTCCTGATGGATCATCAGATTACCGCCGAAAGACCCTATAAGGAAGTTGGGAATCTGAGTTTCCTGAAGATGTATGTATGGCCGGGTTTCTCCACATCCTTACTGGAGGGCGCCTTTTTCAAGGCGGTCGATGATGGGACGACACCCAAGAATCTGTTCAGCGCGACCTGTGTTTTCCTGAATGGAGAGCAGCGGATCGGCGGAGGGCTGCACCAGTTTTTGGATGTGGACCTGATTGCTTCCTACTATTGGTTGCCGGCCCTCCATACTTTCGAAAAAATCGAGCTGACCAAGGATGTCATGAAGTTCAATTACGTGAACATGAGGGACCTGTTTTTCGGTCTGGAATTCCATTCCCGTTTCCCGGTCCTGAATGCGAATTTCAAGATCGGGTACAGGAGTCTCATGGGTGGAGTCAACCTGTATCAGGGTGGGGACAAGAAAAACAATTATATCGTCCACCCCTTCGAGTTCAGCGGCATCATGGCTTCCGTGGGCTTCACGCTCGGAGGCAGGGAGAGCAAGGGCGCCAATATCCTTCGCGTTTTCTATCTGTAGTCCATGCCTCTGTTCTTCGAAAGGCTTACTGCCGGACAGGCTACAGGAATCGTCCTGCTATTCGTCCTGCTGTATGGCTTCGTCTCCTTGCGCATGCTCAAAAGGGGACCAAAACTGCTATGGATACCTGCCCTGGTCATCCTGGTCCTGTCGATGTGGTTCTATTGGTACGCTTATGACTACGCAGCGGCCAAGCATTGGTTCCCGAAACTGGTCCTCGCCCTGATTTCCTCCCTGGACCTGTTTCTCTTCAGGATGGCGTCCGGCTTCGGCAATCTCGTCGGGTTCTTCAACCTGAAAGCCGGCATTCCGGCCGAGGGTGTCACGAATCCGCAGGTCCACCTTATCCTGCTTCAGGGCCTGTATCTGTGCGCCATTTGGACGACATCCATCCTGGCCGTCCATTTTCTGGCCGGCCGCCTGTTGAGCCGGGCTTGGTTGTGGTTCCATTCCTGGCGGAGACCGACGGGGAGGACGCATATCTTCCTGGATGCCGGCCCCCTGTCTGTCGCCCTGGCCAGGAGCCTTCCTCCCGGAGAGCGTATCCTCTTCGTAGAGGGACCGGCGCAGGATCCCGTTCCGGACAAGGTTTCTATTTTCCGTTTGTTCCGGGGCGTGAGGTCCACTTCGATCGCTTTGGAAAAGATCCGGTCCATCCTTCCCGACGCCATCCTGCTCAAGGCGAACAAGCGGATCGGGAAGGAGATGGAAGAGCCTTTGTTCGCCGAACTTGGATTGAAAAGACTGCGTTTCTGGGCCGATTTTGAAGACACCTGTTTCTACCTGCTGTCGGAAGATCCCGACAAGAATGTCACCGCCCTCAAGCGGATGCTTCCTGTCCGGGCGCAAGTCTATTATTACGCCAAGCGGGAGGGCCTGGCGCTGAAAACGGACCTGGCCTCTCCGGATAACCTGCATATCGTGGACACCTCTTTCCTCGCGACGAAAGCCCTCAAATTGGATGAATCCCTGTATCCGATCCATCTGGTCGACATCGCCCAGGATGAGCAGGGTGAACCGGCCGGCTACGTCGACAGCGCTTTCCATGCAATGGTCTGCGGTTTCGGAGAGAGTGGCAAGGGGGCGCTCGCTTTCCTGTACGAGTTCGGCGCTTTCGTGAACGGGGAGGGGAATCCCAGCCCTTTCCATTGTGACGTCGTGGATGGTAGGATGGAAACCCTTGCGGAAGAATTCCGGTCTGACCATCCGGGATTGGATGAGAGCCGTGTCCATTTCGTCCCTTGCGATATCCGCTCCCATGCGTTCCAAGCTTTGCTGAAAGAGCGGATCGGCGTGCTCAACTATGTATTCATCGCGCTGGGCGATGACGGGAGCAATGCCGATCTGGCCGTTGAAATACTGGCGTGCGCCTTCAAGAACCGTCCTTCCCTGGACAAGTTCCTGATCGTCGTCAAGATGAACCGTCCGGCCGATTATCAGGAAACCATCCGGTTCTTCAACACGAGTTATGGGAACCGGGATTGCATCCGGATCATCGGAGATGTGGAAAGGACTTGGACATGGGACAACATATCCGGAGAGAGCTATCTCCGCTATGCCAAATCGTTCCAGGCAGCCTACGCGGCCAGTACGTCCAGTGACGTCCTGTGGGACAACCGGATGGAGCGGATCTGCAGGAAACCGGGAACGGAACTGGCCCATAAGCTGGAAATCCGCCGCAAGACCGAGCAGGATTTCGCCAATTATTTCCATGTCCGGGAAAAAGCCGCGCTTTGTCCCCGTTCATTCTGGGAAGGGTCCGGCGTTTCCGAGGGTATCCCGGTCCAATACGAAGGCCTGCATTATGTCAAGGACGATCCCCGGACGGTCTCCGTACTGGACTATCTGGCCCGGTTGGAGCATCTCCGCTGGAATGCTTCCCATGAGATGGCCGGATACAGGTATGCGGAAGAAAAACGGGAAGACTTGATGACCCATCCGGACATGCGCCCTTATGGTTTGCTGGACGAAAAGACGCGGCATCATGACTGGATTGTCGTGAAGACGACCTTGAACATCCTTGCCGAAGGTGTCCAGGAAATCCAGGGTACCGAGGACCGGAAACAAACGAAATAGACATGAGAAGAGTACTTGGATTGCTTTTGCTAACCGTCTCCTTGTCGTTGGCGGCGCAGGAGCGTCTCCCCGTCTGGCCGAAGGGCAAGATGCCCGATCCCCAGGGACACCAGATCGCCGCGATGACCGACGAAGCCGGCCGAGACGGTTTCAACCCCGACAGATTCCGGATACCTTACCTGGAATGGTTCGAGAAACCGGTGAATCCGAACGGGACCTGCATGATCCTCATCTCGGGTGGCAGCTACATGAACTGCTGTGACGTGGGGCTCATCGATATGTGGCACAAGGAACTCACGAAGCTGGGCGTCCAGTGTGTGAACTTCGTGTACCGCACCCCGCGCCCCGTGGGCCTGCCCATCTACCGGTCCGCCTGGGTGGATGGCCAGCGGGCGGGCCGCCTGGTCCGCCGCGAGGCGGCGAAACGGGGTTTCGACCCGGAAAAGCTCGGCGTCATCTCCATGTCGGCGGGCTCGCACCTCGCGCTGCTGCTCGCCACCAGCTCGCAGACGCCTGCCTACGCCCCCATCGACAAGGTGGACGACCCCCCCTGCCATATCAACTGGGCCATCGTGAACGCGCCGGCTTACGTGACCACGGACGGTGAGACGGGCACGCCCGCCTTCCGGGAGGGTTACGGCACGGACGTCACGATCAGCGATGTGTTCAAGTTTGACGGGAAAACCTGCCCGATGAGCCTGCATCACGGCGAGGTCGATCCATATACGCC
>JAEEGL016672164.1_pt1 | contig 11031 bp, 9 predicted proteins | sample 9134231 | NCBI WGS metagenome assembly JAEEGL01 (sample SAMN16246548, study PRJNA631951) | gut metagenome | biome: gut microbiome; feature: rumen; material: fiber-attached | host: Bos | place: Iran: Karaj | collected 2018-10
ACCGAAACGGTTTACGCTCTTGCCGTTTGACTCCATATCAAGCTGCTGGAGATGAGCCGGGAAGCGGCTAAGTCCCTGTGAGTAAGGAAGCACTGCAGTACTGTCATAACCAAGGACGTTTCTCTCATAGAAACCGATCATAGCATCAAGCATTGCAGGATTCTTGAGCAGATCCTTGTTGGTTGCCAGCTTGTCTTCCTCTGCTGCGCCTTCAAGGAACTTTGCAAACACTTCAGAACCAAAGGCAAGGGAAAGAACTGCTCCGCCTACGCCAGAAGTTGATGAGTAACGACCGCCGATATAATCATCCATGAAGAAGGCTTCAAGGTAATTATCGCTCTTAGCAAGAGGTGATGTCTCGGAAGTAACAGCGATCATATGCTTGGAAGAATCAAGACCTGCCTTCTTAAGAGCGTCGATAACGAATGACTCGTTTGTAAGTGTCTCCAGTGTTGTGCCTGATTTAGATACAAGGATAAAGATGGAGTGAGCTACATCTACGCTGTTAAGAACAGCAGATGCATCATCAGGATCTACGTTGCTGATAAATTTGGCCTCCATCTTGAAGTTGCCTGTTCTGTGAGCCCAGTTCTCAAGTGCTAGATACATAGCTCTTGGACCAAGGTCAGATCCGCCGATACCGATCTGAACAACTGTAGTGAACTTCTCGCCCTTGGCATTGGTGATTTCACCGGAGTGAACTTTGTTTGCGAAAGCAGCAATCCTCTTCTGCTCTTTTACATAGAACTCACGCTTGTTAACGCCGTCAGCCATAACATCGTTTCCGAGTTGGCCTCTTGTAAGCTGATGGAGAACCATTCTCTTCTCACCGGTATTGATAACTTCGCCATTATAAAGGGCCTCATACTTCTCGGAGAGCTGTGCCTCTTTTGCAAGCTCTGATAAAGCAGCAAGCACCTTGTCATCAACCTCTTTTGCCGCGTAGTTAAAAGACATTCCTCCGGCCATAGGAACAGAGTATTCTTTTACTCTCTTTGCTCCGTTCTCGCCTGTCATTGCAGCTACAAGATCAACCTTGGGTACTTTCTTCAGCTCGTCAAAAGACTTAAGTGTGTCAAGATTATTCCAATTTACCATTGTTAAACCTCCTCAGGTATTAAACGTTCAATATTAAATTGAAAGGAAAACGTATTCCGTTATCCGACTTCAAGTTTAGCAGAGAAAAATTGCCATAGCAATAAATAATTGCTGAATTTTGAAGTTAAATGATGCATGCTTATTTAGTTTATTATATAATATTTTAAATTGTTCAAAATAAAAAGGGAGTATAGCTATATAAGGAGGGAAAATGAGCGCATATCTGTTTGTTCATTTTAAAGAGAAGTACACACCTGATGGAGAGCAGGTTTACTTTGGGTTATCAAGAGACGGCTTCAACTGGGAGCAGGTAAATAACGGCGAGCCAATTCTTACAAGTACCTTGGGAGAAGGAGGCGTCAGAGATCACACGATTACAAGGACAAGAGACGGGAAATTTGTGATCCTTGCCACAGATCTTGCTATCGCCAAGAACTTTGCCTCCAGATATGAGAATAACTGGAACAAGGTCAACAGAGAAGGCAGCAAATGCCTCTCAAAGTGGGTGTCAGAGGATCTGGTGAACTGGTCTGAGCAGGAGCTGGTGAAGGTTGTGGAGGATAACTACGGCTGTGCATGGGCACCGGATATTATCTACGACGAGGATACGCAGGATTATATGGTCCACTGGTCTTCAAGATTTCCGGCTGATTCCGACAATGAAATGGCAATTTTTTATGCTAAGACCAAGGATTTTATAAATTATTCAGAGCCAAAGATGCTTTGCAAGAAGGATGACACAGGAATTATAGATTCTAATATTGTTTACGAGAACGGCTATTACTACAGATTTGTTAAGAGCGATTTCAATCCTGCCCACATTATCCTTGAAAGAGGAAGTTCTCTAACCGGAAAATATGAGAGAATGCCTGCATTTGACGAGGAGATGAATAAGCTGGATGATGGACAGTACGAAGCGCCCACATGTTACAGATTACCGGATGGCAGCTGGTGCCTGATGCTTGATTTCTACGGCTGTGAGAAGGAGAAGCAGGGCTACGTTCCTTTTGTGGCAAAGGATATCTCCACAGGAAGATTCGTAAGGTCAGACAGCGCCTTTAGTTTCCCATATGGTTTTAAGCATGGAACGGTAATGGCCATAACCGATGAGGAGTATGACAGAATAAAAAAGGCATACCCCAACAAATGAATTAAATAGTTCAAACGGAATTTATATTTATAAATTTTTCAATCATTGACGTTTTTATGATATAATTTTAATAGGTATACTGACCCATACTAACTAGGGGGACATAATGAGATTTCGCACTAAACTCATAATTACGTCAATGGCGATAGTCATTATACCTGTGGTTTTGGCAATAGGATCCTATTTGGCAATAGCAAGATACCTCTATTATGAACAGAGTGCTCAGGAGTTATCGGGGGGAGTGGACTACGGAATGCTATCCGATCCAAGTGAAAACTTCTCCAACATGGCGGACGATGTTTCCAGAGAGATAGCCCTGGCCCTTTTGGTAAATCCGTTTATTCTGGAGGATGAGACTTTTTTAGAGAGCCTGGACAGAAGTATAGCCTCCAAGTATTCCTTCCTGTTGGTCAAGAAGGGTGAGGACATATACTATGTGACAAATATGGACCGGGCCAATGAGGTCATTGAGGAGTTGCCGGGGTTTGGAACCGACATTCAGGGCATTTACTACACACCCTCCAAACATCTGGTAAAGCAGATCGACTTCTTTTTTTCCACGGGTGAGCAGGGAAGTCTGTACATCATCTCGGGTATCAGGACAGCACTCACAACTTCTTTGGGAATCTACATGGCGATAGCCATTATCTTGATTTTGCTCATAACCAGTATTTTGTTGACAGCGTGGATAGGGCGTAGCTTTTTCAGACCTATAGACGAGCTCAATGTAGCGATGCAGCATATCCAGGATGGAAATTTCGACTACATGCTTCCGACTGATATCAAGGAAAAGGGCGAGATAGGAGCCATGTACCGCAACTACGAGGACATGAGACTAAGGCTCAAGGAGTCAGCGGAAGAAAAGATTGAGCGTGAGAAACAGAACAAAGAGCTGATAAGTAATATATCTCACGACCTAAAAACACCTATTACTGCTATCAAGGGATATTCACAGGGCCTTATCGAAGGCGTTGCAGATAGTCCTGAGAAGCAAATGAAATATATCAAGATTATTTATAGCAAAGCCAATGATATGAATAATCTGATAAATGAGCTTACACTTTATTCCAGCATCGATAACAACAGAATTCCTTATAACTTTGTTAAGCTCAATGTTGCCGATTACTTCGGAGATTGTATTGAAGAGATTGGAGCTGATCTCGAAAGCAAATCGATTCAGCTCAACTATTCAAATCTGACAGGACCGGATACGCAGATTGTTGCTGATCCTGAGCAAATAAAGCGAGTGGTCAACAACATCGTCAGCAACAGCGTCAAGTATCTTGACAGAGATGACGGAACAGGACAGATCGACATCAGGATTCTTGATGAAATAGACTCGATAAGAGTAGAGCTGGAGGATAATGGTAAGGGAATCGCGCAAAAAGATATTCCTAACATTTTCGACAGATTCTATAGAACCGATGCTTCCAGAAACTCCAAGCAGGGCGGAAGCGGAATCGGACTTTCAATTGTAAAGAAAATAATCGAGGATCATGGCGGTTATATCTGGGCTACCAGCCATGAGGGAGAGGGAACCTGCATGCATTTTGTACTACGTAAATTCGTGGAGTATGCGGACAACTCTGACGCTGTTGTAGTAGAGAATGAAGTTCAATAATTAGAGAAAGGCGCAAAGTGTATGAGTAGAATTCTTATTGTTGAGGATGAGGAAGCCATTGCCGACCTTGAGAAGGATTATCTCGAGCTCAGTGACTTCGAAGTAAAGATTGAAAACACAGGTGATGCAGGTCTTGGAACAGCCCTTGCAGAAGATTTTGATCTGATCATTCTTGACCTCATGCTCCCTGGAATGGACGGATTTGAGGTTTGTAAGCATATCAGAGAAAAGAAGGATGTGCCGATCCTCATGGTTTCAGCCAAGAAGGACGACATCGATAAGATCAGAGGCTTAGGTCTTGGTGCCGATGACTATATTACCAAGCCTTTCAGCCCATCAGAGCTTGTTGCCCGCGTAAAGGCTCACATGGCAAGATACTCAAGACTTGTTGGTTCAGGTCATGAGTCTAATGACTTTGTTGAAATCCGCGGACTTAAGATCGACAAGACTGCTAGAAGAGTATATGTGGATGATGAGGAGAAGAGCTTCACAACCAAGGAGTTCGATCTTCTTACTTTCCTTGCGGAGAATCCAAACCACGTATTTACCAAGGAGGAACTCTTTAGGAAGATCTGGAACATGGATTCCATCGGTGATATCGCTACCGTTACGGTTCACATCAAGAAGATCCGTGAGAAAATTGAATATGATACATCTAATCCGCAGTACATTGAAACTATCTGGGGTGTTGGATACAGATTTAAAGTATGATAAGATGCTCCTACCCGGTATTATCCGGGTGGGAGTTTTTTCTTTTATCCATATCCGATTAATTGCGGACAATGATGCGGAATCACTATGAGAGATATAAGATATATTTATGAAGACAACGATATATTGGTGTGCCATAAGCCGGCCGGCGTAGCGACAGAGGGTGCAAAAGCTTATACGATGGATCTTGTAAGTGCAGCGCGCAACTACCTGGCAAGGAAGGACAGGAAAGCCGGAAAACCACCATATGTAGCTACGGTTCATCGACTTGATCAGCCTGTTGAAGGGGTGGTTGTCCTTGCCAAGACCAAAAAGGCCGCAGGCAATATCTCGGAGCAGATAAAAAAGAGAACCACAGGGAAGTATTACTATGCCCTCTGCTATGGCGTAGTCTCCGAGGACAAAGGAAGACTTACCGATTTTCTTTTTCGAAGAGAAGATGGACTTGCGCAGGTTGTAAGCGAAGAAGAAAAGAATTCCCTTAAGGACGGAGTAATTACTCTTGATAGCGGAGAGAAAATTCGTATTGTTGCAGGCGATGTAAAGAAGGCGGAGCTTGAATACGAGGTTATTCAAAGGACTATCGACACGACACTCATAAGAATCAAACTTCTTACCGGCCGCTTTCATCAGATAAGAGTGCAGCTTTCACACCTTGGTTTTCCGATTCTTGGGGAAAAGAGCTACGGAACCGAGGATTCAGTAAGATATTCGGAGGAGAATGGCATAAAAGATATCTGTCTTGTCAGTTTCAGATTTGATTTAAGACATCCTTCTACCGGGAAGAAGATGACGTTTGAGATAAAACCAGACAACATTCAGATCAAAAGCATGTTGGGAGAGTAACGTAAATGCAGATTCTGATGGTGCTATACCTGATAGTGATGTGTAGCATTATTCCTTTATATATGAAAAAAGGTTATTACGAACTTGGAGAAGCAAAGGCCATCTGCTATATAGCGGTTAGCCTTTGCTTTTTTGCGCTTTTCCTGCTGGCTATCTGGTGTGGCTCCAAAAAGAAAATGGATGCGGCAAAAAAGTGGGATACCGACCTTACGCCTACGGAGTTATGTCTTTATGCGACCATGCTCTCCGGTCTTGTTTCATTTATCTTTTCCGTGGATAAGAAAACGGCATTTCTGGGATTTGAAGGCTGGCGAAACGGATTTTTGATGCTGCTTCTGATGACGTTTTTCGGAATAGCTTATTCAAGATTTGAGAAAATGCCAAGGTGGTCGGTTGCGCTTTGCATGCTGGTTCCTGCTTATGAATTTCTTCTTGGGATACTTAACCGGTTTGGTATCTATACAAATTCATATGGCGGCGAGAGTACCGGTTATCTGGCGAATATAGGAAACATAAATTGGTATTCCGGGTTTTTGTCCGTGTTTGTGCCGCTGGGAATCGGAATAATGTATGCCCAGAGGCCTTTTTCGAAGCTCTTTTTCCTGAGCGGAATCTATGAGGTTCTTGGGATCACGGCGCTATTTCTTCAGGGAAGTGATGGTGCTCTCCTGATTGTCCTGGCTGGTTACCTGCTTCTGTTATTGGTTTCGCTTTCCGGTGATGACAGGCACCTGCTTAAAAAGTGTCTGATCCAGTTCTTTGTCCTTGGGGTAGGGATGACTGTTGCAGATATACTGCTGGCGCTCTTTGGTAGGTTTTATACATATGACGATAATCTTCTGACATCATTAGCCCGCATGCATATCGGGATAATCCTTATGGCTGCAGCTCTTTTCCTGTACAGACTCATAAGATTGTTTGAAGAGATCCATGTATCCTATAAGCCCCGAGTTCTAAGGTCTGTACTGATGGGAATGACAGTAATTTTGCTTGTGGCTGGAGCCTATAGCCTCGTTATGCGGTTTGATGATGAATTCGGAAATGGAAGAGGAATAATCTGGAGACTGTGCACCGATGCATTTCTGGACTTTTCGTCCTGGAGGATGATGGTGGGAGTGGGTCAGGACTGTCTCTATTCCTATGCGCTCAGCGATCCCGGCACCGGCAGTGCTATCCTGAATGCTTTTGGAGGGGACATGCTTACCAATGCCCACTGCGAGCTTCTGACAGTTCTTATTGAGAGGGGGCTTATCGGAGCTGTATCCTATCTGGCTCTTTTTTCCAGTATTATATTTGAGCTTTTCAGGGCAAAAGAAAAGGAGAACGCAGCGATAATCTGCGCACTCCCTGTTTTCTCTTATTTAGTTTACAGTCAGATTTCTTTTTCCCAGGCGGTATCAACACCATTCGTGTTCATACTGATGGGCTTCTTCGTAGCCTTCAAACGGAAAACTTCAGATAACATTCAGCTGAGGCAGGTCGGGGATGGCAATTGAGTCATCCAGTTCATGGAAGAAGGTTCTGGTCTCTACAATTCCGTAGAGGGCCTCTTTGTATTCAAAGAGGAATCTGTCATTGATGTTCTCTTTGCCATACATCATAACGCGGCCCATGTAAGCGTTGATGATCGAGACATAGCGTTTGTCCATGTCAAACTGCTTGATGATTTCGTCTTTTCTGCGTCTTGGATGTTTGGATGCAAATTTTCTGATATCAATCTGCAAATCAACCGGGAGCTTTCTCTCCCTTTGGAGAAGGTCTTCGTGATACTTTGCGTAGGTCTTTTCGTCGATTTTCTCAAATCGATTCGTGAATTCAAGGCATCCTGCTCCGTCCGGCATGATGAGTCTGACTCTGTCAGGACCGTAGACATCTTCTACTTCTCCCACAACATGAGGAACCAGTGGTTTGCCGTTGTAATCCAGAATTATTACTTTGTCCCCTTTTTTATACATATGCACCTCCGATACAGAATTTTCAGATTTTCAGTGACATAAAACAATACTCATAAAAAACAATATTCAGTTAAAGGTTCTCATGCCTATATTATACCATGAAATAGCGCCGTTATGGGCGATTTGCCTTGGCAATGTTCTTGGGAAGAGTCTTCGGAAGCTTAACGACAAATCGTATAAGCTTGTCCCCATCCCTCAAGGCTTCGATTGTTCCACCGTGGGAAGTGGCGATGGCTCTTGCTACGGAAAGACCAATGCCATAGCCGCCTGTGTCACGGCTTCTTGAGGAATCAACCCTGTAAAATCGGTCAAATAAGCGGTCCAGATTTCCATCAGGGATGGAATCGCAGGTGTTTGACACCTCCAGGGTGATATTCTTGTCTTTTGCCAGGAGCAGGTTGATACTGCCCTTATCAGAGGAATACTTGATGGCGTTATCCAAAAGAAGAGAAACCAGCTGCTCAATGGAGTTTTTGTCACCTGTAATATGGATGCCACTCTCAATGCTGACCTGGTACTTTTTTCCCTTGGATTCGGCCATGGCCTGGAAGGAATTGGCGGCTGCTTCAACGGTTCCGCTCAGGTCGAAATCGGAGAACACTACGCGCATTCTCTCTTCGTCCATTCGTGAGAGGGTAAGGAGGTTCTTGACCAGGCTGTTCATGCGCTTAACCTGATTGCGGATGCTTGAGGTCCATTCGCTTTTCCCTGCCTCCAGTTCCAAAACATCGATGTTTGCCGAGATAACGGCAAGAGGGGTTTTGAGCTCGTGACCGGCATCGGTAATGAAGCGCTTCTGTTTTTCAAGAGATTCTACAACCGGGGCAACAGCGTGGGTTGAGAAAATGAAAACCAGGATAAACATGGCTATAAGTGCAAATAGCCCTACGAGTACAGATCTTTTTAACAGATCAAAAATGTTAAGCAGAGAGATTGTCATATCCACAAAGACAATATATTTCTGCCCATCGCCGGATGACGCCTTTTTATAGCGGTAAGGATGAAGCATGCCTGTTTCTTTGTTTGAAACAATTGCCTGAAGCCCGTAGTTCTCAGCTTCTTCTTCGGAAATTGCCGCAACATGCATAATGTCGATTTCAGATATGTTTTCGGAGCTGTCAAACCAAATAACGAAATATCTTGACTGGTAAGGCATCTCTAAGGACTTTGTAGTATTTAGCCTGTCAAAAGAGAATGGACCCTGGGGGCCAAATGGTCCGGTTCGCTTATCATTCGGTATTCCCGGGAAACGGCCATCGTTGGTTGTAAGAATCTCAAGAAGGTTGTCGGTATCTCTGAAAATACCGGCGATGTTTATTATGTTGATAACAGCGATCATTACCACAAGTATGGCTAAAAGAGAGAGAGTCGCTGTAATTACAAATTTCTTTCTAAGTTTATTTACCATAGACAGACCTCAGGTAGTTTCAGTGATTGAATAACCAAGTCCTCGGGAAGCTTTTATCTCACAGGTTGCTTCCAGAGAGGTAAGCTTTTTGCGAAGGTTGGAGACATAGACCCAAACCACATTTACATCGGCTTCTCCGTCAGCCCAGATGCGATCCATGAAATTGTCCACGGAGATTATCCTTCCGGGGGATGTCATGAGCATTTCCATCATCTGGAATTCTCTTCCTGAAAGGCGTATCTTCGCGTGACCTTCAGTGGACATCTCGTAACTTGCGCGGTCCAAAGTAAGGTTCCCACAGGAAAGATTTGAGGGTGCGAAGTCGGACTTGCGCCTTAACATGGCTCTTACTCTTGCCAGTAGCTCGCCCATGTCAAAGGGCTTGGGGATATAGTCATCCGCGCCCAGATCAAGACCTTTTATCCTGTCATCGACTTCCGTCTTGGCGGTAAGGAAAAGAACCGGAGTTGAAACTCCCTTGTCTCTCAGCTTTTTCAGGACTTCCATTCCGTCCATTCCGGGCATCATGATATCAAGGAGTATGCCGTCATAATCGCCTGTGAGGGCGTAGTCCAGGGCATCAGTGCCGTTATACACAGCGTCTACCGTGTAGTTACTATGTTTTAAAATGGCCACAAGAGCGTTGACCAGTTCTATCTCATCATCTGCAACTAAAAGTTTCATACAATTGCTATTCCTTTCGGGTATAATCTGACATTTTAATTCTATCATATGAACTGACAGATAGTCATAATATATGTATAAAATATGAACGGAAATAGAGGTTTTTAGACATTTTGCGTCCATATTTATTCTCTATAATTTTCTTATTACGTAATTAGTAATGGGGGTTACTTTTTATGAGAGGGAAGAATCGTGGGGCATATTCATTGCCCATGATCATAATTCTGGCAGTCTGCGTGCTGATAAATGTGGCTGCGTGGCTTAGCAGAGCGTTTTCCGATTTCTATGTCGCAAATATATTCCCGATTATTTCAGGCTTATACGGTAGATTCACCAGCTTATTCTCCTTTTCGGTGGGAGAAGTTCTTTTGGTATTTATCGTCATCTATATTGTATTCACAGTTCTTTTTACCCTTATCCACACGGCGTTTCTGGCTATACAGAAGCTGTCCGCCGGGAAAAATTTCGGGGCAAAAGAGAAAACTAACGGAGTAGCAGATTTTATCTCCAACGCTCTCTACAGGATTACTCCGGTTCTTTTGACAATTGCAATAGTAGTGATGACGCTTAACTGTTTCGTGCTCTATCACACCTCGAAGCTTACGATAAGGGAGGATGAGAGGGAACAGGAGTATACAATTGAGGATCTGGCGCAGCTTAGGGACTATGTGGTGAATAAGTGCAATGCACTGTCGAAAGTAGTTCCACATGATCAGGATGGAAATGTGACTTTTGAAGGGGACATGGCGGAGACCGCCAGAACAGCCATGAAGAGACTGGGCAAAGAGTATCCGAGACTCTCTGGGTATTATGTAAAGCCGAAAGCACTGTACTTCTCTGACTTTATGTGTCAGCAGTATATGCAGGGCTATTATTTCCCATTTTCCATGGAAGCTAATTACAATAACAAGATGAATCTTGGCCACAAGCCCTTTACCATGTGCCACGAACTGGCCCATACCCACGGGTTTATCTACGAGGACGAGGCCAACTTCTTCGGATTCCTTGCCTGCATAAGCGATGATGACCTGACTTTTAAGTACAGCGGCTATCTTGGGGTTCTTAACTATATTAACAACGACTTTTACAACGCTGTGAGTAAAGAGGAATACGATTCACACGTGAAAATCTCAGAAAGGGTGAAGTACGACAACGAGTTTCTGTCTAAGGACGGCTGGAAAGAAGTGGAAGATAATGCTATATTTAAGACTGAAACTGTAAAAAAGGCAGCAGATACCTTTATAGATACAAATCTTAAGGTAAACGGAGTGTCTGATGGAAAAGTCAGCTACAGGTATGTGGTTGGACTTATAATGGATTACTATCATAGTTTGGAGCAGGAATGAAAAAGAGAATAGCGCTATTTGTTGCGGTGGTTATGATGTTTGTGCTTGTGGGCTGTAAGCCTTCGGCTGAAAAGCTGTCCGAGGTTGAAGGATATGTATCCCAGCTTAGGGAATATCAGGCTGCAGCAGAGGAGAAGTATCTGGATATTGCGGATACTTCTTTAAGACCTGAGCTTGATGAGCTTGGAGTAAAGGCAGCAGCCATTTACGAG
>JAEEGL016707613.1_pt1 | contig 11031 bp, 11 predicted proteins | sample 9134231 | NCBI WGS metagenome assembly JAEEGL01 (sample SAMN16246548, study PRJNA631951) | gut metagenome | biome: gut microbiome; feature: rumen; material: fiber-attached | host: Bos | place: Iran: Karaj | collected 2018-10
TGCCGGCATCGAGGTTTACGACATCTTAAGAGATGAGTACGACATCCAGATCGAGTTCGGTGACATCGGCAACATTCTCGCATATCTTTCCATCGGTGACAGAATGCAGGAACTCGAGCGACTAGTAAGTGCGCTTGCCGAGATCCGTCGCCGCTATAAGAAAGACCCCGACGGTCTCATGAGCCAGGAGTACATCGATCCCGAGGTAGTATGCAGTCCCCAGAAGGCCTTCTATTCCAAGAAAAAGAGCGTGCCTCTTAAGGACAGTGCAGGACAGGTCTGCAGTGAGTTCGTTATGTGCTACCCGCCTGGAATCCCGATTCTTGCTCCGGGGGAGAGGATCACGGAAGACATTCTTGATTACATAAGCTATGCGAAGGCCAAGGGCTGTTCCATGACAGGTCCCGAGGATCCGGACATTAACAACATCAACATTCTGGTATAAGGAGGGTGACGGATGAATCTTTGGTTCAGCGAATATCATGCGCCTGACGTAAGACACAGCATTCGAGTTACGAAGCATCTTTATTCGGGCAAGAGTGATTATCAGCAGATAGATATCTTTGATACTCCCGAGTTCGGTAAGGTGCTCGCGTTGGACGGTAACGTAATGCTTACGGAGCGCGACGAGTTTATCTACGATGAGATGATCACGCACATCCCCATGTCCGTTCATCCGAATGTTCAGGATGTACTCGTAATCGGCGCGGGCGACGGCGGTGTCGTTAAGGAACTCACAAGATACGAGAGCGTAAAAAGAATCGACCTCGTCGAGATGGACGATAAGGTTATCGAAGCGTGCCGCACATACCTTCCCGAGAACGCATGTAAGCTCGACGACAACAGAGTGCATATCTACTTCGACAATGCGCTTAGATTCATAAGAAGAAGTACCGACGAATACGATCTCATCATCGTTGACTCGAACGACCCGTTCGGACCTTCCGAGGGTTACTTCACAAGAGAGTTCTACGGCATCTGCTACAACGCTTTAAGAAGCGACGGCATCATGGTAAACCAGCAGGGAAGCCCCTTCTACAAGCACGACGCGGAAGCAATGCAGAGAAGCCATAAGAGGATCGTAAACACGTTTCCCATAAGCCGCGTATATCAGGCACACATCCCGACTTACGCTGCGGGATACTGGCTCTTTGGTTTTGCCAGCAAGAAGTACCACCCCATCGAGGACTTCGATGAGGAGAGGTGGAAGAAGCTGCACCTTAGCACCAAGTACTACACAACAAAACTTCATGTGGGTTCTTTCTATCTTCCCGCATACCTCGAAAAGATGCTTATGGAGGTTGAATCGTGAACAAGAATGTAGAGACATTTATCGGCTGCGACAGCGAGTACAACGACGCTAATATCGTGCTCTGGGGTGCGCCTTTTGATTCCACAACGAGCTTTCGTCCGGGAGCAAGATTCGGAAGCGCAGCCATCCGTCACGAGAGCTTCGGAATAGAGACATATAGTCCCTATCAGGACAAGGATCTTACTGATATTAATGTGTTCGACTGCGGTGACCTCGAGCTGTGCTTCGGTTCATCTGAATCAGCACTTAACGACATCGAGAATCAGACACGCAAGATCTTAGATGACGGCAAGCTTCCGATCATGATCGGCGGCGAGCATCTTGTAACTTACGGTGCAGTTAAGGCTGTGTTCGAGAAGCATCCTGATCTTCAGATAATCCACTTCGATGCACATGCTGACTTAAGAGACGATTACCTCGGTGTTAAGCTCAGCCACGCATGCGTCTTGAGAAGATGCTACGACCTTGTAGGTGACGGCAAGATCCACCAGTTCTGCATAAGAAGCGGTGAGCGTGAAGAGTTCAAGTTTGCCGATGTACATACGGATATGCATAAGTTTAATTTCGACGGACTTAAGGAAGTGTGCGAGGAGCTTTCCAAGAACAACACACCCGTGTACTTCACGATCGATCTTGACTGTCTTGATCCGTCCGTATTCTGCGGCACGGGAACACCCGAGGCAGGCGGCGTAAACTTCACTGAACTTCTTAATGCGATCCTTACGGTAAGCAAGACGAATATCGTAGGTGCAGACGTTAACGAACTTGCGCCCATGCTCGATGCTTCTGGAGCATCAACGGCAGTAGCGTGCAAGGTATTAAGAGAATTGATCCTATCTATCAACACATAAGGGGGATATGAACATGAGCAGAGTATTAGTAATCGGATGCGGCGGTGTCGCTAATGTAGCAATCAGAAAGTGCTGCCAGGTGGACGATGTGTTCACGGAGCTTTGCATCGCAAGCAGAACAAAGTCCAAGTGTGATGCGCTTGCTGAAGCTCTTAAGGGCAAGACAAAGACTGTTATCACAACAGCACAGGTTGATGCTGATAATGTTGATGAGTTAGTTTCTTTGATCAATTCATACAAGCCCGATCTTGTTATGAACATCGCACTTCCTTACCAGGATCTTACGATCATGGATGCTTGCCTCATCTGCGGCGTTAACTATATGGATACAGCTAACTACGAACCCGAGGATACAGACGATCCCGAGTGGAGAGCTATCTACGAGAAAAGATGCAAGGAACAGGGCTTCTCTGCATACTTCGACTACAGCTGGCAGTGGGCTTATAAGGAGAAATTCGAAAAGGCTGGTCTTACAGCACTTCTCGGCTGCGGCTTCGATCCCGGAGTAACTCAGGCTTACTGCGCTTATGCTAAGAAGCACGAGTTCGATACTATCGATACTATTGATATTCTCGACTGCAACGGCGGCGATCACGGTTATGCTTTCGCTACTAACTTCAACCCTGAAGTTAACCTTCGTGAAGTATCCGCTCCCGGAAGCTATATCGAGAACGGCAAGTGGGTAGAAATCCCTGCTATGAGCATTAAAAGAGAATACGACTTCGATGCTGTCGGACAGAAGGATATGTACCTTCTTCACCACGAGGAGCTCGAGTCCCTTGCAGTTAACATTCCCGAGGTTAAGAGAATCCGTTTCTTCATGACTTTCGGACAGAGCTATCTTACACACATGAAGTGTCTTGAGAACGTAGGAATGCTTTCTACAGTTCCCGTTAACTTCGAAGGTCACGAGATCGTTCCTATTAAGTTCCTTAAGGAGCTTTTGCCTGATCCTGCAAGCCTTGGTCCCCGCACACACGGTAAGACAAATATCGGCTGCATCTTCACAGGTAAGAAGGACGGCAAGGAGAAGACATACTACATCTACAACGTATGCGATCACCAGGAGTGCTACAAGGAAGTGGAGAGCCAGGCTATAAGCTACACAACAGGTGTTCCTGCAATGTGCGGCGCACTCATGCTTCTTACAGGTAAGTGGACAACTAAGGGTGTTCACACAGTTGAAGAATTCGATCCGGATCCGTTCCTCGATGCACTCGATAAGCACGGACTTCCGAGGTCTGAAAACTTCAATCCTGTCTTGGTGGACTAATGGATATGAAGGCACAGTTTGAAGGGTTAAAGACACCCTGCTATGTCATATACGAGGAGAAGCTTCTTAAGAATGCCGAAGCTCTTGCTGCGGTCATGTCACGTACGGGCTGCAAGATCTTGCTTGCGCAGAAGGCTTTCTCCAACTACGACTTCTATCCGCTGCTTTCAGGCTACCTTGCAGGTACCGAGGCAAGTGGCTTGTATGAAGCAAGACTTGGTAAGGAAGAGATGCCTGAAGGTGAGGTACACGTATTCTGTGCAGCTTACCGCGACGATGAATTTGACGAGCTTCTAAAGTACGCTGATCACATCGTTTTTAACTCAATCCATCAGCTTGCGAAGTTCGGTCCTAAGGCTAAAGAAAACGGCAAGAGTGTAGGACTTAGAATCAACCCCGAGTGCTCCACTCAGGAAGGTCATGAGATCTACGATCCGTGCGCCAGAGGCAGCCGTCTCGGCGTAACGAGAAGCGTGTGGGATAAGGAGATGGCACCGGAGCTTTTCGATGTGTTGGACGGACTTCATTTCCACACGTTATGTGAGCAGAATTCGGATGCACTTGAAATGACACTTCGCGCAGTGGAGGAGAAGTTCGGTGACGTGCTTCCTCGCATGAAGTGGCTTAATATGGGCGGCGGTCATCACATCACAAAAGCAGATTACGATGTAGCGAAGCTTGAGAGCCTTCTTGTTTATGCGAAGGATAAGTGGGATTTGCAGGTGTATCTTGAGCCCGGTGAAGCGGTGGCACTTGATGCAGGATACTTGCTTACGCATGTTCTTGATGTAGTCGGGAATCAGGATGTTAATATCGCTATCCTTGATGCAAGTGCAGCATGCCACATGCCGGACGTCATTGAGATGCCGTATACGCCTCCTTTAAGGGGCGCGTGCGCTGATGAGAGTAAATCATACCGCTACAGGCTCGGCGGCCCTACGTGCCTTTCCGGGGACGTTATAGGCGATTACAGTTTTGATGTTAAGCTTAAGGAGGGCGACCTTCTTGTATTCGAGGACATGGCGATCTACACGATGTGCAAGAACAACACGTTTAACGGAATGCCATTGCCGGATATCTATAAGCTTAAGAAGGACGGTTCCGTCGAGAAGTTAACGTCATTTGGATATGGGGATTTCAAGCACAGGCTTGGAAGTTAATAGGGGAGAAGATAACATGGGATACAACATTTTCAACGTTACACAGTTGAAGGATTCTTTCAAGATTAAGTTAGGTCAGTTCCTGAATTCGCTTGGACCTGCCATCTCGGAAGGAAAGAGTATAACTTTCGCTGACAGGGATATCAATTATTCACTCGAGCTTCAGCATCAGAGAATCAAGGACAAGGGTCTTAACATCGAATATGAGATGTACGAAAGAGACTCCACGCCTTCGAATGTTTATGCAGGATCTAACTGGAAGGACGCACACTACGACAGTACCGTATGCTTCAAGAATATCGGGGTAAAGAGGACCGTTACGAAGGACGGTAAGAAGCTTTATAAGGACAACAGGAAGACAGTTTCTTATCAGACTATAACGGATGTTCTTACAGGATCTCATCCCGATAATGAGAGCTATTGTTGCCCGAGCTGCGGTGCAGTTGCCAAGATATCAGAGCTTGTAAACGGATGTCCTTTCTGCGGTGCCACATACAAGATGGACGACCTTTTCCCTAAGGTAACAGGTTACTACTTCCTTGATGATGTCGGTCTTTCCGGACGTGAAGGTAAAACGGGCATGATTGTATCCGCGGCTTCTTTCGCGGCTCTGTCGTGCATTGCCTGTTTCATCTTCAATATCAAGGACTTCATCGGACACCCGATCTACACGACATTAAGCATGTTTGGAGTAGGCTTGCTCGGAGCAGTAGTGGGATACTTCATGTATTCTATTTTCCTTATGGTGCGCTTAGTCGTGATGGGTATAAGCTCTGCAGGTAAGCTTGGTACTGCAGGCTCGAGAAGAAACTTCGAGAATAAGATGAAGTCCATAAGCCCGGAGTTCTCATTCGAGTACTTCACAAGTAAGGCAATATCTTTAATCAAGACAACTATCTTCGCTAAAAACGAGCAGGATCTTCTGTTCTATAAGGGTCAGCCCATTGATCCTAAGTTCAAGGATATTATCGACCTTAACTACGGCGGTGCTTTAGGCATTGCAGGCTTTAGTGAGAAGGATGGTGTTGCTGCGGTATTTGCTGATGCTTTCTTCGATGTGCTTTATGCTGAAGGCGATACAGTTAAGTTCCGTAATCAGGTCTTCAGAGGCGTATTCATGAGAAGAACGGATATCCCCGTTAACATGAACTTCTCCATGACAAGAATTCAGTGCCCCACATGCGGTACAAACTTCGATGCTACAAGAAGCAAGATATGTCCGAGCTGCGGCCGTCCGTACGATCTGATATCAGACGACTGGGTGCTTGTTGAGCTTAAGATTAAGAAGTGATTTTGTCGCCTTTAAGGACGATGATGAATCCGTAGTTCCTTATTCCGTAATTCCTAGAAGGCACCCTCGAAGACTTCGTCTCCGTTCTCCTCTATGGAAGAGAAGTAGCCTTCCATAACTTCCCAGAAGTCGTCGTTTATAACATGCACATAATAGCTTTGACCTGATAATACATCAGCGCTTGTGAAATCTTCATTGAGACGAGATCTTGAGAGGACTTCCAATCTTGTGCCATCGTAAGTCACATAGGTTCCGTCATCGTATTCCATCTCGATTCCGAATTGGCCACCCCAGTAATAGTCCATAAAGACGTTTCCGGATTCCAGGTCCATGGAATTAAGATCATCAACGAATTCATCGAGTTTATCCTGGTCCAATTCTTCGACTCTGTAATCACCATCTTCACGGTAGTAATACCTGACTGCAACGACCTCGCTGACAGAATAGTAGGTTGTGAGTTTCTTGTCTGTATCGTGCATCGTAGTAAAGGACATGAACGCAGCACCTATTAAGACTCCTATCAGAACAACTATCGTAGCAATGACGATTGTAAGACTCGATATAACGATACCTGCAATACCCAGGCCTTTGCCGGTTCTGTTCTTGCGATTGGCGGTAACAACACCAACAATTGATATGATTAATCCTGCGATGGGGCTTAGTATCAGGGCTCCTAAGAGTATCCCGTAGATCACATCAGAATCGGGTAACCCCTTGAATGTAGCTATCAGCAATATGGGTGGCACTAATGTAAGAAGGAATCCAATCAAACACGACTTACTGAATTCTCTACTGGATTCAGACATATTACGCCCTCCTGATAACGGGTTTACTCAAAGTCTATTATACAGTGTTTGTGTCGCTTTCGTTTTCTTTAAGCGACGATCTTATCCTGCTTAAAGATTCGGGAGCTACGCCAAGATACGTGGCGATGCATCGCTGAGGGACGCGCTTTGCCAACATGGGATATCGCTTCCTGAAGGTAACGTACCTCTCCGTAGCGTTCTCGACCAGGAACCCGTTCTCCCTGTATACCTTGTACCGCATGCCGCTTTCTAATGCCGCTATCCACGTGCTCTTAAGCTGCTCGTCACTATTAATAAGCTCCTTCATGTCCTTCACATCGAAAAGCATAACTGTGGTGTCCTCGAGCGCCTCCCAGTTGGCCTGCATCTCATCAAATCCGATCATGCCGGAATCGATACACCAGCCTGCTTCAGTCGCGAAATACTGTGTGATGTCGTTGCCGTCCTTGTCGACATAGAAGCTCCTGATTACGCCGTTTATAACCAAGCCTGCGGTGGTTGCCTTGTCGCCGGTTCTTGCGATGATGTCGCCCTTTGAATAGACCTTGAATCTGGAAAAACCGATAGCAGTGGCGATTGCCTCTTCAGAGATTTCAAGTCCGAATCCGTCAGACAGTTCTTTAAGTTGTTGAATTAGATATGCTTTGTCCATAAGTTACCTCCGAAGAGACTATATCAATGGTTAGAGGTCTTGGCATTGATAATTGTCAATGGTGAGGATTATACGGCATTCAATAATTCCGGAACCCAAACAGCTAATACTTCTCCTATAAATCCCATGCCCGAGGCAATCACTAATGATATAGGGATGAACCACCAGCGCCAGCCTTTTACTTTCCTGGCACCTACTACAATGTGGGTGATTGTCAGAGCAATATAGATAATGATTCCAACAAAGAGAATAGTACCCATGAGGGAGCTGTCTTTGTTTCCGGAGGGACCAAATGCGCTCGTGAGGGCAAGGTAGAAGATGCCCGCCGAAAGAATGAGCGACCAAAGTGCTTGTATGATGAAGTAAACAGTTTTTCTCATAGCTTATTCTCCCTTATCTGACTCTATTGTAACAATTTCATCATTAGCCCATTATAACGTATTCGCTCCACTTATTTATAACGCCCCTATTTGGGGTATTATAGATTACGTATTCATACCATTTGTGTCACTTGGGGGAGAGTATGTACGTTTCTAATAATCCGTCAGCAATCAGAACACAAAAGGAAATAACTGATGCTCTGCTTGTCCTTATGCAGGACCATCCATATAACGAGATCACGATCAAGCAGATCCTGTTGGAATCTAAGCTTGCAAGGAAGACATTCTATCGTAACTTCGAATCTAAGGACGATGTTCTCCTGTCGCTGATAAAACACATCCTGTACGATTACTTCGACATCGTAAACAATGCGAAAGGCAATGTGCTTGATACGATCTTTGACTTTGCTGACAGGAACCGCGAACTCCTGATGCTTCTTGATAAGAATGATATGCTTTACGTTGTCTTGCAGAGCCTTAACTCTTTCTCCCGCGAGGTGCTCAGTAATCAGAATAAAGATCTTAATCCGTTCTCGAAGCTTTTTGAGGGGCTTGATCAGGAGTACCTCATAGCGCTAAACATGGGAGCGGTATGGAATCTCATCTCATTGTGGGTTCATCGCGGAATGAAGGAGAGCCCGGAGAGTGTTAAGAAGACAGTAGGAATTTACCTTAACAGACTTAGTGCTGCATAATACAAAACGACCAGACAATTATCTGGTCGTTTTGGTGGGCACATGGGAGACCCTGTTTTTGGGGTGCCTAACGGAAAATTCTTTGCTAAAAGAAAAAACACCCCTCATATATATCGACAAAGTAGGGGGCTATGATGGGGTATAGGGAGTGAAAATTCAAGAATTGTAACATTACAATTCTTCCTCTTTCAGGCAGATATTAAATCAGGGGTTCAGGGACATCCCTGAAGCATAATTGCATTTGTGCGTACAAATGCGTTGCTTGCTAACCCAGAGGACATTCAAAGTGTGCGTACAAAGTTCGAAACCGAAGAAATCGATTCGAAGATAATCTTGTTATAATAATCATCGAGGCAAACCCTAATAATATGATCATTGGGGAATTGATTAGTCGTGTTGGATCATATTTGGATTGCCTTAATCAGGCTCGTGGTGGAGAACCGATTACTGATATGCCACGTGCATATAACATTGTTTTAGTAAGAGAGGGGTAGTATGCATAATTCAAACGAAGTGATTAATGCGATAAAGAAATTTATAGATTTGAATTCAATTGGGAATTATGAGTGTATTAACAGTGATTTAGGGTATCAAATCATTATTTCGTTTCCTCGTAGTCTTATGTCTATGGATGTTTGTGATAGTCCGTATATGCCTTATCATTGTTTCGCGATAAATGGAGCCTGTATTGATGCATGTGCTCCCACTCATACTTCAAAAGAATTGATTTATTTCTATTATGATGAAAAAGAGACTCCATTAGATCAAATAATGTTTGAAATTGAAAAAGCATATCATTTCTTAAAGGAGTTTAGTAGTGATTGGTTTTATAAACGATTAAACAGAGCTGGAAATGTTTTACAAGGTTCAATAGAATATGTTCATCCTGATGATAAATCATTATTCTTGACTCGTAAAAAAGATGAGATAGTATCCATTGGAACTTATGCACAATACTGTTTGGTAAGGTCAGGAGAAATACAATTCAGAGTATTGGAGAATGGAATTTCTTGGAATGATTAAATTTCTGGTGACAGAAACCCTCAAGGAGAATTAAAAATAGTAACGCTTTGGACTGCGGCGAAAAATGTATAGTCGGATATATTCTCATCAGCATCTAATCGTACTTTACCCGGATGGTATAATAACCTTGTCTGAGGGAGAGAATCCTTGGTAGAGAAAATCATCAGGATAAACGACTAACGGCGTAACGAAGATTGTCCCTTATTATGTATCGAGATACATTTAACAGATTATATAGAAATTGATAAAATGATAATGATTGACAAAGAGCCTGAGGAGAGATCCTCCGGTTTTCTAATGTATAATAGGGATTCATCGTTTAGAGGATATAACAGTGATAAGGCGTGTTGCAGAAACTGCTCCGATAAATATTAAGGAATACCAAGAGCCGGATGACAGTATTGCAAATATTATTATCAGAAGGTGTAAGTCCGAAATAACAGTACTGTTTGTTATTGGTGGATTGCTGGCTATTATACTGTTTATCACCTTCTATTTTATGTTTACTACTGAAGTAAACGGGTGGGATATAACTGATTTCCTGATACCTATAGGCTTTTTTGGACCGCTTATTTACTTTTATCGTTCTTCAGAACGAATCAAGATTCTAAGGAGATACTCTTCACGCGCATCTCAGAGGCAGTTTAAGTACTGCTTTTCGCCGGTAATGGGCAGGAAACTTGTTGTTCTGATTGAAGGTGAGACTCTTGTATTTGATAAGGTTGATATGATTAGTCAAAGTTCTCCTGCTATGAGTATAGAGACAAGGGTTAATCAAGATATACTGTTCAACAAAGCTCATGCAGTATCAGTGATTATTCTGACTGTTTCAATTTGTGTCAGTTCAACAGCTTATGAATGCGGAGTGATCACCAGAGAATTCTACGGGAGTATTCTGATGATGCCGATGGGAATCATTATTACCGTACTTGTATTATCAGCGTTATTAATGATAATTAAAAACTCAGACATTCGCTATGCTACATATTTGTTATGGCTTTGGATACATGTGGAAGGTTTCGGAAGTCTGTTTTTGCAATTATCCGAGAACAATGCGCTCAAGCTTATTGTATCTGTAGTACTGTTGGCATTAATGGGGTTCGTATTGTGGTATATAAATAAAGATCTGATAAAGTTATGTAAGTCTTTGCGTAATGAAGAATTCAGATATTGTCATGCAACAGTTATGAAAAAGATTGGTTCTTCAAACAGAGAAAGGATTTTTCCTGTGGCGTTTGGGTTTCTTACGGTAGTTGTTGAGGATCAGAACGGCAACACTTATACAGTGAAAATGAAGTCAAGTATTTATAATTCAACATCTGAAGGCGACATAGGAACACTGATAACTTTAGACGAGGATGACAGAATGAGGATATTCATTTGTTGAATTGAATAACAGATATAGTGTGATAAATAAACAGTTAAACGTGATGATCCTTATATGAGTGTAGATATCAGAGAACTCCCAAATAGTATAATTATCCTGTTATGATTACTAATATTACTTGGTGGAAACCGGATAAGAAGACATTAAGCAGAATACGGAGTGCGATGTTACTTAAGGCTCTGTACACAATTCTGTCATCCA
>JAEEGL010898124.1_pt1 | contig 11030 bp, 8 predicted proteins | sample 9134231 | NCBI WGS metagenome assembly JAEEGL01 (sample SAMN16246548, study PRJNA631951) | gut metagenome | biome: gut microbiome; feature: rumen; material: fiber-attached | host: Bos | place: Iran: Karaj | collected 2018-10
TACCCCGCTCTGGGTCAAAATGGCATTGTCTTCAAAATCGACTACAACCTTCGCAACATGATTTGGAGTACCTTTCTTGGTGGCAGCAGCGACGATGCCGTCTACTCCATCGATGTCGACTCATCCTACAATCTCTTGGTCTGCGGTGGCACCAACTCGCACGACTTCCCCACCACCTCCGGTGCGTTCCAAACCATGTATGGCGGCGGCTCAGCCGACGGATTCATCTCCAAAATTTCATACAACGGCGACCGCCTCATGGCAAGCACCCTTTACGGCTCTTCTGCCTACGACCAAATCTACTTCGTCCGCTCTGGCAAACAGAACGAAGTCTTTATCTTTGGCCAAACCAAAGCACCTGCCAACACCTTCATCTACAACGCCTCCTACAATGTCCCCGGTAGCGGAATGCTACTTGCCCGCCTCCACCCCAATCTCGATGGCCGCCAATGGTCTACTGTCTTTGGCACCCCCATGGGCAGCCCCAATCTATCGCCTACAGCCTTCGCCGCTGACATTTGCAACCGTATCTATGCCGCTGGTTGGGGCCGCGACTTTGTCGGCTCTGGTATAAACTGGAACCAAGCCGGCACCACGGGCATGGAAACAACCTCCGATGCCATCCAGACCACTACCGACGGCCAAGATTTCTACATCATGAGCATGAGCGCCGATGCCTCTACCCTCGATTTTGCCACCTTCTTTGGCGAACTCCACAGCAGCGACAGCCACGGCGGCTACGACCACGTCGACGGTGGCACCAGCCGATTTGACAAAATGGCCACTCTTTACCAAAGTGTCTGTGCAAGCTGCTACGGCAACGACAACTTCCCCACAACCCCCGGCGCTTGGTCTATCCACAATTGCAGCAACAATTGCAACAACGCACTTTTCCGCATCAATATCCACAACGATTTTGCCGTAGCCGACTTTCTGCCCCCTCCCGTGGGTTGCGAACCCTACGATATCTCTTTCACCAATACCGGCCGCGGCTCATCCTATCTCTGGGATTTCGGCGACGGTGCCACTTCCACTCTCCGCAACCCTCAGCACACCTATAACCAAGCAGGCACCTATCGTGTACGTCTCATCTCATCATTCCCCGACGGATGCAAAACAAGCGACACCATCGAACATACCGTCCGCGTCCTCAGCAACCAAGGCCACAGCCACCACACCCAAGTGGCCTGCAACGGTGGCTCCTATCAAATAGGTCCTCGTCCCATGCTGGGATGCTCATACCAATGGATTGAAGGTCAAGTCTCCGACAGCAGCATCGCCAATCCCTACGTCTCCCAGAGTGGCTCTTACGTCCTGCAAATATCTGCCCTTGGCGGATGCACCGAAACCGACACCTTCCACGTTGAATTCATCTCCCTGCTCGACTCCCTCATCGTCCAATCCCCCACATGTCCCGGTGGCAACAACGGCCGAGCCATTGCCATTCCGCTTCCCTCCATCGCCGACTCTGCCCGCTACTTCTGGGACGGCATCGAAGGCGACTCCATCCTCCTTAACCTCTCCTCCGACGGACGCACCCACACCTTTGCCATTGAAAGCCACGGTTGCCGCTACGAACAAACCTTCACCATCCAGGACCCTCCCACTATGCAAATCAAAAAACAGGCCAATACGCTCATCTGCAACCAAGGCTGCACCGGCTTCATTCATCTCGACTATTCACTTCCCTCCTACCATGTCGGCGACACCCTGCTCGACAGCCTCTGCCCCGGCACCTATATCACCACCGTCTACGACACCTCTGGCTGTCCCTACTACGACACTACCGTCATAGTCCTCGACACCAGCCTCCTGCATCTAAGCGTCTGGGCCGACGAAACCTTCCTCTACCTCAACGAGAGTACCCACCTCCATGTTACCCCCGTCCCTGGAGCTCGCTATAGTTGGTCCAATTCCAACACTCTCGACCGCCCCTCCTCCCCCGACCCCCTCGCCACTCCAACCGATACCCTCACTCGCTATCAAGTCACCGTCACCGACACCCTAGGCTGCACATGGACAGGCGACATCCTCCTCCACTGCACCGAAGTCATCTGCGGGCGTCCCAACGTCTTCATCCCTAACACCTTCTCTCCCAATGGCGACGGCATCAACGACCGACTCTGCTTCCATGGCGACTTCATCACCGACTTCTATCTGTCCATCTACACCCGTTGGGGCGAAAAAGTATACGAAACACACGACATAAACAGCTGCTGGGACGGTCGGTACAACGACAACTGGTGCATGCCGGGAGTCTACACTTATTCTTGCCGCATCCAATGCGAGGCAGGTCTCCAAAACCATCTTAAAGGCGACATCACTCTAATCCGATGAAAGACCAATTTGTCATAGCTTACCTCTCCGACCTTTCTATGAACCAGGCCATCGTCTCTCATGCCTGCCATCTGGCTCGCATGCTCAACAAGGGACTTATACTCCTCTATATCGAAGACAAACGTTTCCATCTACCTCCTGTCAACGAAGTCGAAAAAACACTCCTTCAAATCGAAGCCGCCCACCCCGACGTACACCCTGCACATGTCGCTATCAAAGCCGACTCCAAAGAAATCATCGATGCCCTCCCAACCCTTCTCAACGGTGTTATCGCCGTCGCAGGGGTAAACCCTCGCGCCCCCCTCGGCTCCCCCACCCGCCCACGCCAGGTTCTGAAACTCTTTTCTCAGTGCAAAATAGCTTACCTCACCGTCCAAGCCCCCCTCACCGACCCCGCTTCCTACAATAGCGTCGCCTTCAGCATCGACTTCAACAAAGAAAGCAAAGAAAAACTCATCTGGGCTTCTTACTTTGCCCGCTTCAACCATAGCCAACTCTCCATGATCCACTTCCAGTACTCCGACTCCGGCCTGCACTACAAATGGCACAACAACATCCTCTTCATGGACAAATTCTTTGCCGGACTCAATGTCTCCTACAACCCCATACCCATCAACGGCAAATCCGTCTACCCCGAAACTGCCGTTTGCCGTGCTGCTGCCGAAGCAGGTTGCGGACTCCTCATCTCTGTCACTACCGACAGCCGCAACCGCGACGTCCTCGAATGGTTCGCCGGTGTCCAGGAAGACCGCACCATTCGCAACCCCCACCTCCTGCCCGTACTCTTCATCAATCCACGCAACGACATCTACGTCCTCTGCGACTAACTCCTCCCTCCTTCGCCCATGAACAGCTACAGACAGTTTTTCACTCTCACTGCCCTCCAGGCAACCCTCTCCCGCCTTTCCAGCCGCCTCAGCCCCACTCCTTCTCAACGCAACTGGTTCTCCCGCCATTGGCACATCCTCGACGGAAGTGCCATCAAACTGCTGGCCATTCTTTTCATGACTATCGACCATGCAGCCTGCTTCATCTGTTGGCGTCACCAGGCATTCATCACCCCCTTCCTCACCATCGGCAGCTTAAATATCACCGTCTACGCCCTCATGCGTGCTATTGGCCGAATGGCATTCCCTATCTTCTCATTCCTGCTCATCGAAGGGTTCATTCACACCAGCAACCGCTTCAAATATGGGCGCAATCTCTTCCTCTTCGCCCTCTTATCCGAAATCCCCTTCGACCTCGCCCGCCATGGAGCCATCTTCAGCCCTGGCCAAAACGTCTTTTTCACCCTCTTCCTTGCCTATCTTGCCATCTGTGCCATCCATTACTTCAAAGAAAAAAACCTGCCACTTGCCGCCTCTCTCTTTTCACTTCTCATCATCTCCATCTTCCTCAATGCCGACTATGGTTGCAACGGATTTGGTTTCATTCTCATTCTCTACCTCCTCCACAACACCAAAATCATTCAGGCAGTCGTTGGCTGCTGCATCCTCGGTAGCCGCTGGGTAGCCGGCCTGGCATTCATCCCCCTGAGCATGTACAATGGCAAACGCGGATTCATCAAAGGCAAATTCGCCAAATACCTATTCTACATCTACTATCCTCTCCATCTCCTAATCATCTATTTCATCATCCGGTTCTACTACCTCCCCCGCTAACACACCCCGCCATAAAAGGCTACTCATCAAAAAAAACATATATCCAATTTTTTTCGTATCTTTGCAAATCAATTGACGGAACTCAACATCGGTCTCCGTCCTTTCTATTTCGCCCTGTTTCAAACGCTATGATAAACAAAGAGACCATAGACCGCATAATGGATGCCACCCGTATCGAGGAGGTCATCGGCGAATTTGTGTCTCTAAAAAAACGGGGTGCCAACCATATTGGCTGCTGCCCGTTTCACAACGAAAAAACTCCCTCCTTCTACGTCTCCCCCTCCAAAGGTATTTACAAATGCTTCGGCTGCGGCAAAGCGGGCAACGCTGTTGGCTTCCTCATGGACCACGAGCATTATTCCTACCCCGAAGCACTTCGTTGGCTTGCCAACAAATACCACATTCAAATCGAAGAGGAGGAAATGACCGATGAGCAAAAAGAAAAACAAACCGAGCGCGACGGTCTCTTCCACGTAAGTGAATTCGCCCAGAAATACTTCTCCGACCTTCTCTACAACAATGAATTAGGCTCCGCCATCGGGCTCTCCTATTTCCACCAGCGCGGTCTCAGCGACGAAATCATCAAAACCTTCGGCCTCGGCTATTGTCTTGACGAGTGGGACAACTTCACCAACCATGCCCGACGCAACGGCTACTCCGACGCTGTCCTCGAAAAAACCGGCCTCACCATCTTCAAAGACGGCAAATGTTACGACCGTTTCCGTGGCCGCGTCATGTTCCCCATCTTCAGTATCTCCGGCCGTGTTCTCGGTTTCAGCGGCCGCATCCTCTCCAAAGAAAAACAAGCCGCTAAATACGTCAACTCCCCCGACTCCGAAATCTACAACAAAAGCCATATCCTCTATGGCCTCTACCAAGCCCGAAACGCCATAAGCCGCGCAGATAAATGCTACCTCGTCGAGGGCAACGTCGACGTCGTCTCCATGCACCAGTCAGGCGTATGCAATACCGTGGCCTCCTGCGGCACCTCCCTCACTACCGAGCAAATCCGTCTCATCAAACGCTACACTCCCAACGTCACCGTCCTTTACGACGGCGACTCCGCCGGCATCAAAGCCGCCCTCCGTGCTGTCAACCTCCTCTTCGAAGAAAGCATGCACGTCCGTGTCGTTCTCTTCCCCGACGGCGAAGACCCCGACAGCTACGCCCAGAAATACGGCTCCACTCAACTTCAGGAATACCTCCGCACCCACGAAGAGAATTTCGTCAAATTCAAAACCCGCGTACTCCTCGAAGACATCGAGAACGATCCCATCCGCAAAGCCGAAGTCCTCAAAGAAATCGTTCGCACCATTGCCATCGTTCCCGACATGATCGAACGGCAGGAATACATCAAACAAACCTCCTTCAAACTCAACGTCTCCGAAAACATCCTTACCCAGGAACTGGCCAAAACCATGGCCAACAACGCCCAGAAAGCATGGAAAGAGGAACAACGCCGCAACAGTCCTGATTCTGAACCTGCATCCGACTCCCCACAGCCCTATCCCTCACCATCCGGCTCCGAGCCTCAACCCATCCCCGACTCCCCCCTTCCACAACACCAGCAGCCCACCTCCGACCTCGCCACCGACAACAACCAAATCTACGAACAGCAAATCATACGCCTCCTCATCAACTACGGTGCCAAAGAAGTCCTCCAGAACGCCGTCGACGACCAAGGCAACCCCTGCACCATCTCCCTCCCCATCGCTGAAATCATTGTCTCCGAAATAAACGACGACGATCTCTCCTTCAACAACGCCCTCTTCCAAAAAATCTTCAACCTCTACCGCGACGCCGTCCTCAACCACCAGCCCCTCCCCGACGCCAACTACTTCGCCATGAACCCCGACCCTACCCTCCGCAACACCGCTCTTACCCTCATGCTCAACCCTTACAACATCAGCCCCCTTTGGCTCGAACGCAAAAACATCGCCGTCCCCTCCATCGAAACCCATCTCCGTTCCGAACTCGAAGAAACAATCCTAACCTTCAAACAGAAAAAAATCGAACAGTTGCTCGAAAAAAACGCCTTCGAACTTCGCTCCTGCTCCAATCCCGACGACACCATCATCCTCATGGCTCAACGCAAACAACTCACCGAAATCCGACAAACCATTTGTCAGCAACTCAACCGCGTAATAATCTAATTCCCCCCCACCCCCTTTTTCCAAGAACACCCTTTTCAAAAACCTCAACAATACAGTGGACATTCAAACAATAAAACAACGCTACGGCATCATCGGCAACGATCCTAAGCTCCTCATGGCCATCAACAAAGCCATCCAAGTCGCCCCAACCGACCTCAGCATCCTCATTACCGGCGAAAGCGGCGTGGGCAAAGACGTCTTCTCTCGCATCATCCACGAAAACAGCCTCCGCAAACATACCAAACAAGGCCGTGGCCTTATTTCCGTCAACTGTGGTGCCATTCCCGAAGGAACCATCGAAAGCGAACTCTTCGGCCATGTCAAAGGTGCTTTCACCGGCGCCGACAAAAACCGCAAAGGCTACTTCGAAGAAGCCGACGGCGGCACCATCTTCCTCGACGAAATCGGCGAACTCCCACTGGCCATGCAAGTCAAGTTGCTCCGCGTACTTGAAAATGGCGAAATCATCCCCGTAGGCTCCTCCACTCCTCTCAAAATCAACGTCCGAATTGTAGCCGCCACCAATGTCGACCTCGTCGCCGCTGTCCGCAACGGCCATTTCCGCGAAGACCTCTACTACCGCCTGCAACAAATCTCCATCTACATCCCTCCCCTCCGCGAACGCATCGACGACATCCCCCTCCTCTTTCGCAAATTCTCCTCCGACGTGGCCGAGAAATACCACATGCCTCCCATCTTCCTTACCGAAGACGCCCGCCAATACCTTATGCACTACCCTTGGTACGGCAACATCCGCGAACTTAAAAACGTCACCGAACAAATTGCTGTCGTCGAAACTGAACGCACCATCACCCGCGAAATCCTCCAAAACTACCTCAACTACGTCCCCGAAGAAAAAATGCCCGCCATCATATCCTCCCCAGCCTCCGGCAGCCAGCAAATGATTTCCGACCGCGAACTTCTACTCAAAGCCCTCTCCATGGGTCAAATGATCAGCGAAATGCGCAACGAAATCAACGAGCTCCGCCACGCCGTCACCCAATTAGCCCAAGGCATTCCTCTCGCCAAAGAGTCCTCAGTCTCTACCAACACCTTCCCCATCATCGATTCCTCTGTCCCCACCAACGACAATACCCTCCACGTTATCCCTGCCCACCAAACTATCAACCAACCCGAAGAAGAATTCCAAGAATCCGAGATGGTCGAGGATGAACCCCTTGCTCTTGAAGAACGCGAAAAACGCGCCATTCGCCTCGCCCTCGAACGCCATGGCGGCAAACGCACACTCGCAGCCAAAGAACTTCACATCTCCGAACGCACCCTCTACCGCAAAATAAAAGAATACGGCATCGAAGTCTAACCCATGAAGACCAACGACCTTCACATCGAACTGCCCACTTCCAAAAGCCTCAGCAACCGGTGGCTTATTCTCAACCACATTGCAGGCTACCCCTTCGCACTTCGCAACCTCTCTACTGCCGACGACACCGTCCTCCTCCAAACCCTCCTCAGCCAACTGCGACGCGGCACCACCAACCACTTCTACTGCCACAACGCTGGCACCGTCGCCCGTTTCCTGCTCGCACTCCTCGCCGTCACCCCCGGTCAATGGACCCTCAACGGCGACCAACGCCTTAAACAACGCCCTTTCGCCCCGCTCATCAACACCCTCCGCAGCATGGGCTGCCGCATCACCTGCACCGAACAGGAAGGATGCCTCCCCGTTACCATCGAAGGCTACATTCCTCAACACAAAATGGCCGACATAGACCCCTCTGCCTCCAGCCAATTCGTCTCTGCCATGCTCCTCATCGGTCCTCTCCTCCCTCAAGGCCTTACCCTCACGCTCACCGACCGCGCCGCCTCACGTCCCTACATCGACATGACCTGTTCTGTCCTCAACCAAGCAGGCATAGAAACCTCCGTCAGCCCCAACCGCCGCGTCTACCGCGTGGCAACACTCCCCGCTTCTATTAAGAAAAACCTCGCAATCAACATCGAACGAGACTGGTCATCAGCCTCATACATCTACGCTGCTGCCGCCCTCCTTCCTGGTCTCCGACTCCGAATGCCCGGACTTTCTCTTTCCTCTTCCACCCAAGGCGATAAGGTAACAGCCCAAATCTTCGAACACCTCGGCGTCTCTACTCGCGAAGTCCGCTCCCCATATCGTCCCCAGATTCGCTCTATCACCGTTCAATCTTTGAGCATCCATACCCCCACCCTCGAATACAATTTCCTCGACTGTCCCGACCTCCTTCCTGCCGTTCTTGTCACCTGCGCCGCTCTCGGCGTCCGCGCCCATCTCAAAGGCATCAAAAATCTGCGCCTTAAAGAATCCGACCGCATCAACGCCCTAAAAGAAGAACTCGAAAAAATGGGTGCCCACGTCTCCCAAACCGCCACCCAACTCCGTCTCGCCCCAGCCACCCTCAACCCCGTCGCTCCAGTCAATACCCATGGCGACCACCGCATCGCCATGGCTTTCGGAATCCTCACCCTTCGCTACCCCGAACTCGTCATACAAGACCCCGATCAAGTAACCAAGTCCTTCCCCGACTTCTGGAAACAACTCGACCTGATCCGCCGTGCCGCCAAAGAGCAAGTCGAATCATAAAAAACCACGTAATATTATAGGCAAGATTCCCTCTACAATCCCTCCCTACAATCCATACACAACCAATCCTACCACTCCCGAGGCAAGAATAAGCAATATCGGGCTGACTTTCTTCATCGACAGGAAAAACACTGCACCAAATACTATCACACTAAGCACAAACTGCAACGACCACCCAGGTTCTCCGAAACTCTCCACTGTCAGCAACTGCAACGCAGCAGCAGCTATCAGTCCCACCACCACCTTCCTCAGCACCTTCAACACATTCTCCAAATCTTTGTTGCCACTCATACGCCTCAAAAAAACAACCGCCACTACCATCAGTGCCACCGGAAGCAAAATCACAGCCCCCGAAGCCACCAACGCCCCAACAACAGCCTGCCACGGCTCATATCCTGCATTCATCACAGCCGTATATCCTGTATATGTCGCCGTATTAATCCCCACCGGACCTGGTGTCATCTGGCTCACCGCCAATATATCTGTAAACTCCTGTGGTGTCAGCCATCCGTGGTTCACCGTCACCTCGTTTTGTATCAAGGCTATCATGGCATAACCGCCACCAAAGGTAAACAACCCTATCTTCAAAAAAGTCCAAAACAACTCTAAAAAAACCATAGCATTAACCTATTTCTTGTTCACAATCCTTCCGTATGCAAAACCCAGTGCCACAGCTGCCAAAATAATCAATATCGGACTCACATCAAAAAGCCATATCAACAATGCGGCAACAATTGGTATCCAGCAATCCTTCCAGCCTATCTTCGCCGACTGTCCCAGCCTGAACACCGGTGCTGCTATCAATGCCACCACCGCTGGCCGCACTCCCATAAAAAAACGCTCTACATAAACATTGTCCCGGAATTCTCTGAACAACAACGCCAATACCAAGATAAAAACTATCGGCATAACAATATTTCCGGCTATTGCCGACACCGCACCCCACATTCCCCTAAGCCTGTAGCCCAACCCAGTGGCCATATTCACCGCCAACACCCCTGGCATTGACTGCGACAACGCCAACTGATCCAGAAACTCTTCCCTTCTCATCCACTGCCTCTTATCCACAAGTTCCTCCTCCATCAACGGTATCATCGCATATCCCCCTCCCACAGTAAAAGTCCCTATTTTCAGAAAAGAATAAAAAAGTTCACAATATTTTACCATCTTCTGCGTTACATTTTTACCAAGCCTTAACGGCATTAGCAAAAAAAAATTGTATCTTAATCAAAAATCGCGCGCTCCGTCGCCTCACAAAAAAACAAAAAAAACATGCTACTACTCGACATCTCCAATGGTTGGAAAACCGCCATCATGATGGTGGCACTTATCCTCGTTTTCTATTTCTTCCTTATCCGCCCTCAAAGCCAGGAAGCTAAAAAAGAAGCCGCCTACCGCGAAAGCCTTAAACCCGGCGACCGTATCATGACCGCCGGAGGCCTCCACGCCACCATCGTCAGCACAGATGCTACCCAAGCCGTTCTCGAAATCGCACCCAACACTCGCATCAAAGTGGCCCTCTCCTCCGTCAAACCCATCCCCGAGCGCAAACGCAAATAACATCAAAAAGTTAATTATTAATAAAACTTGGAAAACTTTATTGGTTTTCCAAGTTTTCTCTGTATCTTTGCATCCTGCATTTAGGGTTCACAATCACTCTATAATGCACTCATTTAACAGAGAACCATATATATGGCTTTAGACGAAAATAGAAAAAAAATTGTAGAAACCGCTGTAGAACTGTTCAGCAACAGCGGCATTCGAGGTGTCACCATGGACGACATTGCTGCTGCTATGCACATCTCCAAGCGTACCCTCTACGAAACCTTCGCCAACAAAGAAGAGCTTCTCGCCGAATGTCTCATGTTCGTCCACGACGCTATCGGACAACGCCATAAGCAAGTCTACGAAAAAGTTGACGAACCCTTCTTGGTTACCCTCTTCATTCTTCGCGTCAACGCCATTTCCAACAACAACTACCGCCGCTTAATTGAAGAAGCCAAACGCTACTACCCCGAAATCCACGACCGATTCTTTAAACTCTATACCAATTCATTCCGCGACATCCTCATGAAATCCATGCAATATGCCGCCGACAAAAACTACCTCCGTCCTCACGTCGATATCAACACCACCGTCGATTTTCTCTGTGAAATGCTTCAACGCCACCGCCTCCCACAATCTTCCAGTCCCGAGGAATATTATCGTAAACTGAACGAAATCGGATTCACCTTCCTCCGCGGCCTCATGTCCTCCGACACCATTCTTCGCTACGAAAAACGCGAAGACGAATTCCACAAA
>JAEEGL011561605.1_pt1 | contig 11030 bp, 12 predicted proteins | sample 9134231 | NCBI WGS metagenome assembly JAEEGL01 (sample SAMN16246548, study PRJNA631951) | gut metagenome | biome: gut microbiome; feature: rumen; material: fiber-attached | host: Bos | place: Iran: Karaj | collected 2018-10
ATCTCCTCCCGGTGGAGGGACTGGACGGCGGACGGGTGCTGCGCTGCCTGCTGAGCCGGAGCGAGCCCGGAATGGCAGAAAAGGCCCTGGCGGTTCTGAACTGGCTCTCCGCTGCCCTCGTCCTGATTCTGGGCATTCTTCACAGTCCGCTGCTGTTTCTCTATGGGCTGTGGCTTGTGCTTCGGGCAGCAAGAATCTTCGGCATTGATTGATTTTCCCTCCGGAATCGTGTATCATGGGTTCACTTTATGGAAGGATGGATGCACAGATGGATCCGGCACTGGAAACGATCCTGCCGAAGGTACAGAAGCCCGCCCGCTACACCGGCGGAGAATTCGGCGAGATCATCAAGGATAAGGGAGAGACGGAGATCCGCTTTGCCCTCTGCTTTCCGGACACCTATGAGATCGGAATGTCCAATCTGGGCCTTCGGATCCTTTATGGGGTTCTGAACAAGCTTCCCGGCGTCTGGTGCGAGCGGGTTTTCGAGCCCTGGTCGGACATGGCAGCCTCCATGCGGGAGAAGGGGATCCCCCTTTATGCCCTGGAGAGCGGCGATCCCATCCGTGAGTTTGATCTTATCGGCTTTTCCGTTGGGTACGAAATGTCCTTCCCCGGTATCCTGGACATGCTCTCCCTGGCCGGTATCCCCCTTCGCAGCGCAGAGCGGGAGGGCCTGCAGCCCATCGTATTCGCCGGCGGCGCCTGCATGTACAACCCCGAGCCCATGGCAGAGTTCATCGATCTGGCGGTCATCGGCGAGGGAGAGGAACTGGACGCGGAGCTGACCGAGCTGTACCGGAAGGCAAAGCGGGGCGGCTGGAGCAAGGCTCGCTTTCTCCGGGCCGCTTCGGAGATCGAAGGGGTCTACGTGCCGAGCCTGTATGATGTCAGTTATCTGCCCGACGGAAGGGTTGCGGATATCCTTTCCCGGGACGGCGCACCGGCTCGGGTCAGAAAACGCATCCTGCAGGACCTGGACAAGGCGGACTATCCGGTGCATACCATCATCCCCTCCACGGAGATCGTCCACGACCGCACCATGCTGGAGCTGTTCCGGGGCTGTATCCGGGGCTGCCGCTTCTGTCAGGCCGGGTATGTCTACCGCCCGGTGCGGGCGAAAAAAGCGGATACCCTGATCCGGCAGGGCATCGAAAGCCTCCGGTATTCCGGTTACGAGGAGGTCAGCCTCACCAGCCTCAGCACCAGCGATTACCGGGAGCTGGGCGTCCTCTGCGACGGACTGCTGGACTGGTGCGAGCCCCGGAAAATCAGCCTGTCCCTGCCGTCACTCCGGGCGGACAACTTCTCCCTGGACCTGATGCAGCGGGTGCAGAAGGTGCGCCGCAGCGGGCTGACCTTTGCTCCGGAGGCGGGATCGCAGCGCCTGCGGGATGTGATCAACAAGAACGTCACGGAGGAAGACCTTTTGAATGCCTGCCGTACCGCCTTCTCCGGGGGGTGGAGTTCGGTCAAGCTGTATTTTATGCTCGGCCTCCCCACGGAAACGGACGAAGACGTGCTGGCCATCGCGGACCTGGCCTATCAGGTGTTTCAGGTCTGGCGGGAGTCGACGCCGAACCGTAGCCGGGGGGTGCGGATCACCGTCTCCACCGCCTGCTTTATCCCCAAGCCCATGACGCCATTCCAGTGGTTCCCCCAGGACAGCCGGGAGGAGCTGATCCGGAAGCAGAAGCTTTTGAAGGAGTCCATGCGAAGCAAGGCCATCAGCTATTCCTGGCACGAGCCGGATGTGAGCTATATCGAAGCGGCCCTGGCGGTGGGCGACCGGCGGCTGGGACGGGTCCTGGAAAAGGTCTATGAAACTGCGGGGGGCCTCCAAGCCTGGGAGGAATACTTCGATTACGGCGCCTGGCTCAAGGCCTTTCAGGACTGCGGCCTGGATCCGGACTTCTATGTTCGCCGGGAACGGGGCGAGGAGGAATTCCTTCCCTGGGATATCATTGACGACGGAGTCAGCAAGGAGCACCTTCTGCGGGAAAAGCACCTGTCGCAGGAGGGCCGGGTAAGTCCCGACTGCCGCCGTCAGTGCCTGGGCTGCGGGGCGAACCGGCTGCTGGAAGGGGGGAAGTGCGATGCCTGAGCTGCGCTTCCGCTTTGAAAAGCGGGGCAGAGCCGCTTATCTCAGCCATTTGGATGTCATGCGGACCTTCCAGCGGGCCTTTATCCGGGCGGGGATACAGCTTCGCCATTCCGAGGGCTTCAACCCCCATCCCAAAATGTCCATCGCCCTGCCTCTGCAGTTGGGCTGCGAGAGCATCTGCGAGGTGCTGGATGTCTCGGTCCTGGAAGGAGAAGGGGACATGCTCTCCGCCCTGAACGCCGCGCTTCCGGAAGGCATCCGGGTCCTGCGGGCGGGAACGCCGGTCCTTCCGGTTAAGAAGATCGCCTGGGCGGAATGGGAGCTGCGCTTCCCCACAGAGGAGGCGGCCCGGGCGGCGGAATCGGTTCTCCGCGCACCGGAGCTTCCTGTGGAGAAAAAGACCAAGCGCGGCCTGCACACGCTGGACATCGCTCCGCACCTCCGTCTGGAGGAACGGCGGGGAAATCTCCTTCGGGTCCTGCTGCGGGCAGGGGAGCCCACGGTCAACACCGGAGACGTGAAAAAGGCTCTGGCCGCCCGATTCCCGGAGGAACCGGAGATGCACAGTCTCCGGCTCCGGCTGCTGAAAGAAAATTTGGAAGCATTTGAAGATTAATGCTTGCATTTTCGGGAAAGCTGTGGTAAACTCCATAAGTCTGTAAAGCAGACAGAGGCGGGCAGTCCTATGCCGTGAGGAGCGGTACGAATGCCCCATTGCGGAAAGGAGGAGTTCATCATGGATTTGGTTAAAGCGCTTTCCGAGCAGTACATGAAGGCCGAAGTGCCGGTGGTTCATGTGGGCGACACCGTGCGCGTGTCCGTCAAGGTAAAGGAAGGCAACCGCGAGCGTATTCAGGTGTTTGAAGGCATCGTCATCGCGAAGAAACACGGCGGCATCAACGAGAGCATCACCGTCCGCCGCATCGCCTACAATGTGGGCTATGAGAAAGTATTCCCGATCCATTCCCCCAATGTCGTCTCCATCGATACGATCCGGCGCGGCAAGGTTCGCCGTGCAAAGCTGTATTATCTGCGGGATAGGGTCGGCAAGCAGGCGAAGGTCAAGGAAAAACTTTAAGCGGCAATCGGGGGTGCTTGACGGCGCCCCCGTTTGTGTTATTGGGAGGTGTGCGCTGTGGATGCTCAGCTGCCTGAAAAGATCAGCCCGGAAAAGAAACACTCCGAAAACCTGTACGACTGGCTGGAAAGCCTGGTCACCGCTCTGATCGTCTGCATCATCCTGTTTCTCTTCCTCTTCCGTGTGGTGAACGTGGACGGGAGCAGCATGGTCCCCACCCTGCATGATGCGGACAAGGTGGTGGTTTCCCGCATGTCCAGGCATTTTGACTACGGGGACATTGTCGTCCTGACCAAAACCTCCTTCCGTTCCGGGGACGAGAGCATTGTCAAGCGGGTCATCGCCACGGAAGGACAGACCGTGGACATCGACTTCGATGCCGGTATCGTCTACGTTGACGGCAGTCCTCTGGAGGAAGCCTATATCGCGGAGCCGACGCACAGGACCCTGGATTTCCAGGGACCGGTGACGGTGCCGGAGAACTGCATCTTTTGCCTTGGCGACAACCGCAACCACAGCTCCGACAGCCGCGCCGGCAGCATCGGCATGATCGACACCCGCTGTGTCATCGGAAAAGTGGTGCTGCGCCTCTGGCCGCTGAACGCCTTGGGCAGAGTGAACTGATGGCGGACGGAAGGAACCTGAACTGGTTCCCGGGGCATATGACCAAGGCCCTGCGGACCATGGAGGCGGACCTGAAGCTGGTGGACTGCGTCTGCGAGATCACCGATGCCCGAATTCCCCGTTCCAGCCGCAACCCCGCTCTGGATGAGCTGCTGAACCGGAAGCCCCGGCTCCTGCTCCTGAATCGGGCAGATCAGGCGGACCCCCGGGCAACGAAGGAATGGATCGCCTATTACGAGGGGCTGGGTATCCCCGCATTGGAGACAGACTGCCGCAGCGGGAAGGGCGTGGATCGCTTTCCCGCCGCCGTCCGAAGTCTGATGGCGGAGAAGCTCCGGGCCCTGGAGGCGAAGGGGCAGGGCTCCAAGCCCCTGCGGGCCATGGTGGTGGGCATTCCGAACGTAGGAAAGTCCAGCTTCATCAACAAAGCCGCCGGACGAAAGGCCGCCGCCGCATCCGACCGCCCCGGCGTCACCAGGGGCAGGCAATGGGTCACCGTCTCCAAGGGGCTGGAGCTGCTGGACACCCCCGGTGTCCTCTGGCCAAAGTTTGAGGATCCCCAGGTGGGCGAGCATCTTGCCTTCACCGGCGCGGTGAAGGACCAGGTCCTGGATACGGAGGATCTGGCGGCCCGTCTTCTCCTGCTTCTGCGGGAGCGGGCGCCCCAGGCCCTGCTGGACAGGTTTCGTCTGGCGGATACGGAAGGGCTGCAGGGCTGGGAGCTGCTGGAAGCCGCTGCCAGGAACCGGGGATTCCTCATCTCCGGGGGCGAAGCGGATACGCTGCGTCTGTCCAATGTCCTGCTGGATGAATTCCGCGCCGGAAAGCTGGGGCGGCTGACCCTGGAGGTGCCCTGATGCTGCGTCCGGAAGAGGGGCTCGGCCTGGTCTGCGGCATCGACGAGGCCGGCCGGGGGCCACTGGCCGGTCCGGTCTGCGCGGCGGCGGTGATCCTTCCCCCGGATTGGGAGCCGGAGGGCCTGAACGACTCCAAAAAGCTGACGCCCCGAAAGCGGGAACAGCTTTATGAAGAGATCACCGCCCGTTCCACAGCCTGGAGCGTAGCCTTCGCTTCAGAACGGGAAATCGATGAGCTGAACATTCTGCGGGCCACATTCCTGGCCATGCGCCGGGCCCTGGAAGGTCTTGGGATACAGGCGGACTTTGCTCTGGTGGACGGGAATCAGGACCCGAAGCTTCCGATCCCCACCCGCTGCGAAGTGAAGGGGGATGCCCGTTACGCCTGCATTGCCGCCGCTTCCGTTCTGGCGAAGGTCAGCCGTGACCGGCTGATGGACCGTCTGGACGACGCCTATCCCCAGTACGGCTTCCGGCAGCACAAGGGCTACGGAACGAAACAGCATACGGAAGCGCTGAGGATTTACGGACCCTGTCCCATTCATCGGCGTTCCTTTCTGAAAAAGCTTGCCCTATGACAAGAGAAAAACTGCTTGGCGCTTTCGGAGAGGCCGCTGCGGCGGACTATCTTCGGAAAAAACGCTATGAGATTTTGGGAATGAACTACCGCTGCCGGTTGGGGGAGCTGGATATCATCGCCCGGCAGGGGACAGCCATCGTCTTCGTGGAGGTCAAGCTCCGCCGGGAAGGCGGCTATGCCTCCGCAGCAGAGTCGGTCACGCCGGATAAGCAGCGAAAGCTCCGCCTCGCGGCGGAGGCCTGGCTGGCGGAAAACGAAAGCGAAGACGCGGAGTGCCGCTTTGACGTGGTGGAGGTATATCTTCCCCGGCATGGGAACAGAGTAAAACGCATCCTGCATTTGGAGGAGGCTTTTTAGGCATGAAGCTGTTTGACGGTCATTGCGACACGGTTTTGGGCCTGATGGGCAGGCCGGGCTCCGGCCCTCTGCCGACAGGCAGTCTGCGGGAAAACACCCTCCACGTTGACCTGAAGCGGGGGCTGGAGCTTGAGGCCTATGCCCAGGTGTTTGCCCTCTTCGGGTTTCGGGAGATGGGTTTTGGGGACATTTTTCAGACGCTTTATGACCGCTTTCAGGCGGAAATGGATGCCTGCGCCGACGCCGTTTCCCTTTGCCGCAGCCGGGAAGACGCGGAAAGCGCCGTAAAGGCCGGCAAGGCCGCCGCTTTTCTCAGCGTGGAGGGAGCGGAGGTACTGGATTGCAGCCCTGCCCGGCTGGAAGAGGCTGCGGAGAAGGGAGTTCGCAGCTTCGGCATCTGCTGGAACCGAGCAAACGAGATCACCGGCACCTGCGTTCAGGAGACGGACCGGGGTCTCAGCGGCAAGGGGAAGGACATGGCCAGGCTGGCGCAGAAACTGGGAATGCTCCTGGATGTCTCCCACCTCAGCGATCCCGGCTTTTGGGACGTGGAACGGCTGTCCGGGGGACCTTTCATTGCAACTCATTCCAATGCCAGGGCACTCTGTCCCCACCCCCGTAATCTGACAGACGATATGTTCCGGGCCATCCGGGATCACGGCGGCACCGTGGGTCTGAACCTCTTCACCGAGTTCCTGGGAGAAGGGGAGGTCACGATAGAGACCGCCCTGCGGCACATCGACCACTTTCTGGACCTGGGGGGAGAAAAGACCCTGGCCATCGGCGGCGACCTGGACGGCTGTGAATCTCTTCCCACCGGGATCGCGGGCATTCAGGATATCCGGAAGCTCCGGGAAGCCCTGGAATGCCGCGGTTACGAAGAAGAACTGCTGGACGACATATTTTACGGTAACCTGATGCGGGTCCTCCCCGTGCAGGACCTGTGAGAAGGAGAGACAGAAGATGAATTACGTCAGCACGAGAGACGCTTCTTTGAAGCTTACGGCGGCAGAGGCCATTGCCCGGGGCCTCAGTACGGACGGCGGACTGTTTGTGCCGGAGCGGATCCCGCAGGTGGGGGAAGACTTTCTTCGCGCCCTTTGCACCATGGACTACGCGCAGCGGGCAGCTGCGGTGATGGGCCTCTTCCTGGAGGATTATTCACCGGCGGAACTGCAAGCCTATACCGAAGCCGCCTATTCCAAAGAACGGTTTGGGGATGCCCCGGCGCCGCTTCATCCTTTTGACGGGAATACCGCCTTCCTGGAGCTTTGGCACGGCCCCACCTGCGCCTTCAAGGACATGGCGCTGCAGGTCATGCCGCACCTCCTTCGGGCCGCCCTGGAAAAGACCGGAGAGAAGAAGCAGGTCTGCATTCTGGTCGCCACCTCCGGCGATACAGGCAAAGCGGCGCTGGAGGGCTTCCGGGATGTGGAGGGAACCCGGATCCTGGTGTTCTATCCCTCCGACGGGGTCAGCGACGTGCAGAAGCTGCAGATGCGTACCCAGCAGGGGAACAACGTGGGCGTCTGCGCCGTCCGGGGCAATTTTGACGATGCGCAGAACGGCGTAAAGGCCATTTTTGGCGACGGGGCCATGCGCGAAAAGCTGAACGAAGCGGGCTATTTCTTCTCCTCTGCCAATTCCATCAACTGGGGGCGGCTTCTGCCTCAGGTGGTTTACTATTTCTCCGCCTACTGCGACGCGGTGAGTTCCGGCATGACCGACTTCGGGCAGCCCATCCATTTCTGCGTTCCCACCGGGAACTTCGGAGATATCCTGGCCGGCTGGATCGCGAAGAAGATGGGGCTGCCGGTAGGGAAGCTCGTCTGCGCCTCCAACTCCAACAATGTGTTGACGGATTTCTTCCGTACCGGCCTTTACGACCGGCTCCGGCCCTTCCACACCACCATGTCCCCCTCCATGGACATCCTTATCTCCAGCAATCTGGAACGGCTTCTCTATATGACGCTGAAGGAGGACAGGCAGGTGAAGCAGTGGATGGCGGAGCTCAGCGAAAAGGGGAGCTACCGCATCTCGGAAGAACTGCTGGGAATCCTGCAGGAGGATTTCGCCTTCGGCTGGTGCGGCGAGGAAGAGACCACCGAAACCATCGGCGACAGCTATCGAAAGGGCTATCTTATGGATACACACACGGCGGTGGCCGCTGCGGTGCTGAAGAACTGGCGGCAGGAGAGCGGCGATCGGCTGCCCGCCGTGGTGCTGTCCACCGCCAGCCCCTATAAATTCTGCGACCATGTCCTGCGGGCCGTGGGCAGCAGGGCAGAGGGCAGCGGCACTGAGCTGATCGAAACCCTTTCCCGGGTCACCGGAACGCCTGTCCCCGCGCCGCTGGCCGGGCTGGATAAACGGGAGGTTCGTTTTGACCGTGTGGTGGAAAAATCCGAGATGCCCAAGGCGGTCCTGGAGATGCTGGGGCTGGGTTAATGGCGCTCTATGTGATCGGAGACCTGCATCTATCCCTGACAGCGGATAAGCCTATGGACGTATTCGGCGGAAGCTGGTCGGATCATGTCCGCCGGACCCGAGAAGGTTTTTCCGCCCTGGGTCCGGAGGATATCACCGTCCTCTGCGGGGATCTGAGCTGGGGGATGAGTCTGCAGGAGGCTGCGGCGGATCTTCAATTTATCGACGCGCTGCCGGGCCGCAAAATCATCCTCAAGGGAAACCACGATTACTGGTGGACCACTGCGGCGAAAATGAACGCCTTCTTTGAAGCCGAGGGGATCCGCAGCATCGCGATCCTTCACAATAACTGCTTTTGCCTGGAGGATCTTGCCCTCTGCGGCACCAGGGGCTGGTTTTTCGAGGAGGAAAAGGGCGGCGAACACGATAAGAAGATCATGAACCGGGAGATCATGCGGCTGGAAGCCTCTCTGAAAGCGGCGGGGGAGCGGGAGAAGCTCTGCTTTCTCCACTATCCTCCCCGTTACGGGGCGGAATACGTCTGCCGGGAGATCACCGAGCTCTTTCAGCGCTACGATGTCAGGGAGTGTTATTACGGCCATCTTCACGGCCCCGGACAAAAGGGGGCCGTTCAGGGCTGGGTGGAGGGCGTTCACTATCAGTTGGTGAGCGCCGATTATCTGGGCTTCGTACCGAGACGCATCCGGGAGAATACGGTTTTGCCTTGACCAAGGAACTTTTTCGGATTGCGAAAAATGTATAGCTAAAATCGACGGACTGTGATATAATCTTTTGGTACTGTAATAAAATACCGCCGAAAGCGTCAATCTGCATGGGAGGACAGCCGACATGGAAGTCAAGAGCATCGAAAAGAAAGAGAAAAACAGCGCCGACATTACCGTCAGCGTCAGCGCCGGAGAATTTGAGGCCGCGCTGGTCAAGGTCTACAACAAAAACAAGAAGAGCATTCAGATTCCCGGTTTCCGCAAGGGCAAGGCGCCCCGCAAGATCGTGGAGGCCATGTACGGGGAGTCTGTCTTTTACGAAGACGCCATCAACGATGTGGCGCCCGAGGCCTATTTCTTCTCCGTGAAGGAGAAGGAGCTTAAGGTCGTTGCCAATCCTTCCATTGAGGATGCCAAGGTGGAGGACGACAAGTCCCTGACCCTTCGCTTCAACGCTATCCTCTATCCCGAGGTGGAGTTGGGCCAGTACAAGGGCCTGGAGGCTGTCCGCAAGTCCGTCAAGGTAGACCCTGCCGAGATCGACATGGAGGTGGACCAGCTTCGGGATCGCAACGCCACCGTGCAGACAGCGGAGCGTCCCGCCAAGTTCGGTGATACCGTCGTCATCGACTACGAGGGCTTTATCGACGGCGTCGCCTTCGAGGGCGGCAAGGGCGAAAAGCACAATCTGGAGATCGGCTCCAACTCCTTTATTCCCGGCTTTGAGATCCAGTTGATCGGCGCCTCTGCCGGTGAGGATGTGGAGGTCAACGTGACCTTCCCGGAGGATTACCACGCCGAGGAGCTGAAGGGCAAGCCCGCCGTGTTCAAGTGCCACGTCCACGAGGTCAAGGAGAAGCTGCTTCCCGAGGCGGATGACGAGTTTGCCAAGGATGTCAGTGAATTCGATACTCTGGCGGATTTCCGCAAGAACATCGAGGATAAGCTCCGCCAGCAGAAAGAAAGCAAGACCCGGGATGAATTCCTGGATCTGCTCCTGGCGCAGGTCGTGGACGGCATGAAAGTGGACCTGAACGACGCCATGGTGGACCAGCGCGCCCAGCAGATGGTGGAAGACATGGCCCAGCGCATCCAAAACCAGGGGATCTCTCTGGACACCTATCTTGGCTGGATGGGCACCAACCTGGCGGACTTCACCAAGTCCCAGCGGAGCAATGCCGAAAAGACCATCCGTCAGGAGCTGGCCCTGAACAAGATCGCCGAGCTGGAGGGCATTACCGTCACCGACGAAGACCGGGATAAGGAACTGCAGAAGCTGGCTGACCAGTACGGTATGGAGCTGGACACCATCAAGACGTTTATGGATACCGATATGATGAACGAAAGCGTCCTCTATACCAAGGCTGCCGACTTCCTGATTGAAAATGCCGTGGCCCTTCCGGAGCCCGAGCCCGAGGCCGAAACGGTGGAGAGCGGCGAGGCCGAGGCTGCCGCGAAGGCAGAGGAAGCGGAAAACGCCTGACCTGCGGGAGCATAATCCGCAAAGGACGGTTTCCGGCTGCGATGCGGAATAAGACTCCGCAAAAAAGGCTATGATGCAGTACCGGAATAAGGAGGTATGAGCATGAGTACATTGATTCCCTATGTTGTAGAGCAGACCTCCCGGGGGGAGCGCTCCTATGATATCTATTCCAGATTACTCAACGATCGGATCGTCTTTCTGAACGGGGAAGTGAACGAGGCTTCCTCCAGCGTCATCGTCGCGGAGCTTCTGTACCTGGAGGCCCAGGACCCGGATAAGGACATCCAGTTCTATATCAACAGTCCCGGCGGCAGCGTTACGGACGGATTGGCCATTTACGATACCATGCAGTATATCAAGGCCGATGTTTCCACCATCTGCGTGGGCATGGCGGCCAGCATGGGCGCTTTCCTCCTCTCCTCCGGAGCCAAGGGAAAGCGCATCTGCCTTCCCAACGCCGAGGTCATGATCCACCAGGTCCTGGGAGAGACCCGGGGTCAGGAGACGGACATCCAGATCGAAGCCAGGCACATGGGCAAGATCAAAAAGACCCTGACGGAGATCATCGCCGCCAACTGCGGAAGAAGCTACGAGCAGGTTTACGCGGACTGCGAGCGCAACAACTGGATGAGCGCCGAGGAGGCCAGGGATTATGGCCTGATCGACAAGGTGATCTATAAGCGCTGATCATCGGAACGGAGTATCATATTGAGCATGGAAGACAAACGGATATCTCGCTGCTCCTTTTGCGGCAAAACCCAGGACGAGGTGGAAAAACTGATTGCAGGAAAGAAC
>JAEEGL012277171.1_pt1 | contig 11030 bp, 6 predicted proteins | sample 9134231 | NCBI WGS metagenome assembly JAEEGL01 (sample SAMN16246548, study PRJNA631951) | gut metagenome | biome: gut microbiome; feature: rumen; material: fiber-attached | host: Bos | place: Iran: Karaj | collected 2018-10
ACAAGGCGACGGTACACCATCAGCTGGTCGAAGGGGTCGAGCTTCTTGATGTCGGACTCGTTCCGCATGAAGTTCGTCAGCTCCTCCGCCATCTTCGGGTCGGGAAGCTCTACCTTGCCGCCGGCCATGTCCTCGCCCGTCTGCTGCGCCGCGCGGCTCAATGCGCCGACGCGCTCCTGGGCGTGGCGCACCCGCGAGCGGTTCTGCGCCGTGGACATGGCGCCGCCGGCGCCGCCGAAGAGCAGCGACGTGAACCCGGCGGCGACCGCCTCGTTCGCGAGCCCCATCAGGTATTCCGGGACGGACTGCTCCGTGCCGTCCTCGTTCAGCTCGCGCCAATGGCCGCTCTGCTTCTTCTGGAATGCCGCGCCGATGAGGTCCTGCACGACCTCCTGCGCTCCCTCTGACGCCGCGTCGAGGGCGAGGTCCTTCGCGAACTTCCTCCAACTCGTGTTGAACGCCTCGCGGGCCATCTTCCGCGCCGCGAAGTCGGTTGCGACCTTCCGCGTCATGCCCGTCGCCATCGCCCGCGAAATCTGCCGCGCCTGGCGGCCTGCGCCCCAGATCGCGCCGAGGGAGTCAATGGCCGAGTACGCGATTGCGGATGCGTGGGCGGCGCCCGCGTTGTACTCCCCGCCCGTCTCGCGGGCGATCTTCACCTGGCGCTCGGCGTTCTCCTCGAAGTTCATCGGGTACGAGACCGCGCCAGCGACGCCCATCTCCGTGAGGGTTGCCGCAGCTCCCGTGAGCCCCGCCGCGCCGACGATTGCGCCGCCAGCTATGCCACCGACGGCCGCGAGCATCAGGTTCGGGGCCTGCTCCCCGGCGGCATCGACGCCCCATGTGAAGAAGTCGCCGACGCTGTGGATGTCCTCGATGCCGGCGACGGCGCGCGGGTTCTGCTTCCGCAGATACTCCATCGTGTCGGCGTTCCCCTCCGCGTGATCGGAGTTGAACATGGTGTCGAATCCCGCCGCGAGCGAGGCGGCGCTCGTCTGCATCTGGTCCCATCCCTTGCGGTACCACGAGCGGCCCTTGTTCTTCGCGTCGTACATGTCGTAGATGTCGTTCGCGACAAGCTGCATGTCACCCGGCGACATCCACATGAAATCCGGGTTGTTGATGGCCCGCCTGTACCGCGCGGCGCGTTCGCGCTCCTCCGGCGTGTCCGTCTCGGCGCTGACGAACTCAAGGCACTTGCCGAGGTCGGATATCAGGTCGTTCCGGCGCTTGGACTCCTCCCTGTACCAGGCGCGATAGTCGCGCTCTCTTTCAGGAGTCCACCCTGCCGGGCGGGACTGCGGATCGAACGTCGGGAGCTGTTCCGCGACGGGCTGCGTCTCGGGCGGAGGGGAGGACGCCGGCCCCTGCGCCTGCGGCGCCAGCGGGACCAGCTGGTCTGCGAGCCGCTCCGCGCCGAGCGATGCGTCCATGGATTGCGTCGGGGCGGCCAAGCCTTGCCGCCGCGCCTCCTCGCGCCGCTCGCGGTCCTGCTCGATCAAGTCTGCTTCGTCGTAGTTTCCGAACCTGTCCATGTTGAAATCCTCGCGAATTCTGTTCCTCTACCTGGAGACCTTGAAATACGGCATGCCGATTACGGATGCGCGGTGTTTTGCCTTGTCCTCTTCATCGTCCTCGTCTTCTTTTGCTGTCTTCGCGGCTGGCTTGCGCTCTGCCGGTTTCTCGGCGGGAGCGTGCTTCGCGGCCTGCTTCTCGCCGCCGGTCCCAGATAACTGGGGGAAGGCGGCGATAACGCCCTTCCGCCCCAATGGGAGCCCATTCCGGTAAGCCTCGAACTGCTTCGCCTCACCAGACACAATGGCGTTGATCTCGTCTTTTGACAATATCCTCCCACTTGAATCCGTTATCGCCTTCTTCCCTGCATTCGGGATTTTCTTCCTCGCCTCTTCCGGCTCTGGGAAGCGCATGGAGTTCAACTCCTCCACCTCGTCTGGCGAAATCGACCCGGAGGTCAGCTTTTGGCGCAGCTCTTGGAAGCGGGTGCGCTTTTCGGCGTCAGCCCCTCCGTCCTGCGCGGCCGGTTCCGGCGCGGGCGCTTCAGCGGGCTTGGCAGCCGGCGCGGGAGTCCCAGTCGGCGCGGTCGCGGGCGCAACCTGCTGCGATTGTGGCGTGGCGGCGGTTATCGGCTTGTGCGGATCGAACGCACCGCGGGAAACCACCACTTCGTTCCCGTTCCTGTCCGTGATCGTTTCCGTCGCCTCGTTGCCGACAACCTTGATTGTCCTGCCTCCCATGCTTCCGCTAAATGTCTTTTGCGGCGTCGCTACCTGGGGTTGCGTCGCCGGGGCCGAGCCTCCGGGGGCGCCGCCGCCCTCCGGCAAATTCATAAAATAATCGAGGGCTCGATTTTCCCCGCCCACCCTTGCGCCGCCGTCGAGCTGCCTCGTGATGTCGTCGCCATCGTGGTAGCCGAACTGCCTTCCCCATGCGTCGCGGATCTGATTGTCAACCCACGCGGCCTGCTTCTCCCATCCTGGCTTCACGTTGCCGTCCGCGTCGTATGCATACGCGCGGGCCTCGTTCAGCCTCGCCATCGGGTCTATGCCGCCATCAGGGACACCGCTCCCCGTGAACGTCACGTTGCTCCTCCGCGAAGCCGCCGGCGCGGCGGTGCCGGGAAGCCCCCTCAACGCCGCCTCCTTGCGGCGCGCGCCTTCAAGGACGTGCCCGAGGGCCGCGTCCACCTCGCCCTGTGTCGGCATCCGGGAAGAGCCCCCAAGCCCCGCAAGTTGCTTGCGCAGTTCCGCATCCTCCGCCCGGCGCTGCTGTTCCTGCGTGAACCTCTGCTCTGCGATGACGGTGGGGTCCAGTTGCGTTCCGGCAGTCTGGTCTGCATAGGTGCGCTGCGCATAAGCCCTCGCGTCGGCCTCCTCCTCGCCCTTGAGGTAGGCGCGTTCCCACTGCCCCGTGCGGTCGTTCCATTTGCTCTGCAGGTCAGGGCGCTTGTTCGGGTCCCTGCCCGTGATTTTCGTCTTCGATCTCTGTTCCGGCCTACGAACCGGAGCGGACGCCTGGATAAGTGGCGCGTTCGGCGCATGGCCGGGGCTGATGATATGCGAATCGTTGTGCGCCTGAATGAGCTGTGCCATTTATGCCTCCTTTTCCTGTAGGTACTCAAGTGGATGAAGGTCGAGGTCTTCGGCGGGAGCTACGCTATCAAGCTGAAGCTTACCGAATTGGAGCCGAGCCGTACTACTATGAAAGGCCCCCGGCCTGATAACCAGATCGGACGAGACATCAATGCACACGTAACGCCACGTCTCCAACCGCCAATCCATGTAGCGCCAGCAAGTGATGGTGTACAAATAGGTCTCGAAGCTGTCTCCCCACGTAAGCCTGTCGAACCACGCGCACTGGTACCAGTCAGACGCCTTTGTCTTGCCGTCGTCATACAGGTCTTCCCAGAAGAACCCGCCAGGCCATATCGCGCCGATGCGGGCGCGTTGCTTGAATGGGTTCGGCATCGTACCGGTGTACTCTGGCGTGGAGGCCGACGCATGGCCATACTGGGCTATCCCACCATGGAACTTGAACTCTTTCGGGTTGCCGTCGTCGTCGAGATCGAAACGGAACGACGGGTCCCTCCGCGCTCTCGCGTATGCCTCGTCGGTTTCCGGCTCGAGATCCTTAAGGCGGAACTGCGATTGGATGCGACCTGGAATGTCTAGTCTCGCAACGCCGGTATCTAGCTGATGCTCGGTGTAGCCCGTCGGTACAGACCTCTCGATAGTGAACATCTTGCCTCGCAAATCGGGGTCCCAATCGGGGCCTGGGAATGTGACAGTCTCAAGTGATCCCCAGTCGTGCGACCGATTGGCTTGCGACTCGTCGAAGACCCATGACTTGCCCTGCTCCTGCGGCGTCTTGCGGTCGTAGTACCACTTATAATGCGTCTCCTCGACGAATTCCTCAGCACCAATATACGGGATGAGCGTGTCGTTCCCGTCCACAAGCTTGCAAGCAAGGCAAGACTCATTCGTCATGGTTGGGTACTTGCACATGAGGAAGCCCTCGCGCCAGGGCTGGATGAGAAGCGAACCTTCCTGCGCCTCGACGAAAAGGCACAACGCGCCACGCTGGTCGATCTGAAGGCGGTTCTCTGCGATGATGTCCTTGCCGACGTCGGCGTCGCTCATGCACCACCCCCCGTGTTGACGGCGTAGCCGAAAGTGTAGTTTGGACAGGTGTTCGTGCGAACGGTGAAGGTGGATCGGCTCGGGATGTCCTCTGCGTCTTCGCCAACGCCATCGGGGAACTTTCCGTCGCGCTTCTGGCGCTCGAGAATGTCCGTCGGCCCGAACTGGATCGCAGCCAGGATCGTGCTGCCAGCCGTGCCATTGGACAACACGATGGGACGGGCGCCCATCTGCGCACCGGAAAGGAGGAAGTTGCCGATGAACTGCCGTCGTTCAGGCCCTATCCCGATAACGCGCCCGCCTGCACTAACTTGGACTTCGCGTAGGAAGGCGTAGACCGTCTCCATGTTGCAAGTGTCGTCTATTTTCGTGGCAATGCGCGAAACGGCGAAGAAGCTAAATGCTGTTTCATTGTTTGTATCGACAGAAGACGAATCCGAATCAAGGAGGTTTGTTCCAAAAGCCGGCCCTACGACCTTGCCTGACACGGGCGGATCAATGTCACGGAGCGTCCACCAGTTCCTAATGCCGTTCACCATCGAATAAATGCGATTTAGGAACCCGCCTCCGCCAGAATTGGCGTCGCCCTTGAGTCGAATTCCATTTATCCCGGCCTCAATGGACCCCATCGGGTCTAGTTTTTTCTCCAGATAGTCAGGTTGATCGCCAGGCTTAAGCGAAGCTTTCCCGATATCCTCATCTGGCTGATTGCGCTTCGACGCATGGCGTTCGTCATTGACATCTTGGACTTTGAAAAAGTCCGCGAGGCGTGACGCGCTAGAAGGCGAGTCGAAGTCGAACGCCTTACTTTGCCCGTCTGAACCGGAAAAAGAAGCCTTGATGCCCATGTGCGCCTCCTAGTTAACCGCTCCGGTCTGAAGCGCGAGCTTCGAGACGCCGGCGCCGATGGTCTCCGCGCCGGGGTAGGAATCCTCGCGCTTCTCCATGAAGGTGCACATGCGGACGAAGATGTCGTTACGAACTTCGGTGAGCTTGATGAACATATCGACAATTTCCCGGAACTTGCCGAGAACGTCGATGACCTTGCCGCCAATGTCGCAAGTGAGAGTCGCAATCTTCCCATAAGCATCAATGCGAAGCTCGACAAGCTTGTCCATAAGGTCGCTAAGCGCGATTTGCCGGTCTCGTTCGATGCCGCTTTGCGTCGTCGGCCATACGGTGCTGTTGTAAATCCCCTGCGTGATAAGCTGCGAGCGCGTATCCTCAAGGAGTTTGTCGAACTTGCGGTTGATCTCGGCGATGCGAGACTCGCCGAACGTGTCTGGAATCTCGCCGACCTTGTTACGGAAAAGGTCAAGAGCGCTCTTACAGTCGCGGACAACGCCGTCGATTAAATCGCGAATGTCCTTAGGCGCAATCGGGCGAATATTGTTCATCTCGTCCTCGGTGCGCGAGACAACCGTCGCGTAGAGCTTGACAAGCTCGTCGTAGCGGTCCACGTTGATTTTCTTCCCGTCGTTGTGCGCGGAAACGAAAGATGCCGCAAGACTGTTAATAGCTTTTTGATTGTCGAAAATCCAACGCTCTAGTTTCACAACGGCCTTGGAGCAATAATACGGGTCGCTCTTGTCCGTAGTTTCGACCTTAATGACGTGCCCGTGGGTTGTCGTGTCGGTTTTTTCTCGGTTCGTCTTGACGTTGTTATTCGTGTCTGTGGATTTGCTTGTCGCGTTGGAAGTCGCCTTGCCATAGCCTTCGGCATGAGAATTCCCACCAGAAGATCCGGAAGAGTCAACGTAGTTAGAATCATCGAAATTGACACCAGCCTCTGAAGATGAAGTAGAATTCGAAAAGAAATTGGAATCAGACTTGCTTTCCGAAAAGGATTCGTTTTTCGCCGTCCCGTCAGTAGTAGAACTGCCACTAAGCGTATCTGTGCCAAGCGATTTGACAACATCGTCTCCGGAATGCGTTTCAGTGCGTGTGACCTTTTTCCCGTCAGGGCTTGAAATGTCTGTTTGATCTGTCGCGCTGACGATATACCAGCCCTGGGCGAAAAGCGGGTTCAGTATCTGAGCCCGCAAAATTCCAACAGTTCCGTATGAACCGGTATACTCGCCAAAATTGATGGTGCAGGTCTCCTTTTTGAACCAGTTCGACGTGCCGAGCGAAAAATCGGCCGGCATGTGCCGCTTGACGTAGGAGAGAACCGGGATTTTCACAAGCGTGTCAGACATGGCTAGCTCCTCATGCGGAAAGGGTGTACTGCAAGACGGTTGTGTCGCGGGCGACGTACAGATTCGCGCCGGCCGGGTCTATGGTAAAGTAGTTGACATAGTTCGTGCCAATGTCCCATACGTGGTCCAGCGAAAGCGTCGATAGGTTGTACGGGACAGACAGCTTGAACACGAAGAACACCCCCGTGGCCATGGCGCTAGTGACACCATAAGACCAAAGCAGGACGAGGGTCCGCCCGTCAGGGGAGAACTGCAAGTCGCGAAAGTATTCTGGATGCGAGACAACCGCGCTGATGCCGCAGGACGCCGTGAAACGCGTCAAGGCGACCTGCGTATATACAAGCGACGCCGAAGAAACGTCAAAAGCATTCTGTAAGTAATACGATCTGACATAGGTTGTTCCAAGCACAATAAGCTGCATCCCGTCCGACGAAAAGGCGAGGCCGGGGACTTCGCCCGTAAGCTCTGACAGGGAACTCATGTCTGCGGCTGCGGAAATCGACGATATGTCGAATGGAGAGCCCAGCATGCATGAATAAATAATATTTGACGTAGCGGAGGCGGTTCCTCTGCCCTGGCATGCGAAATGCCTCCCGTCCGGAGAAAACGCGACGGGGCGATATCCTAGCGAGGAATCGTGTTCAATCGTGAAGTTGGAATTTTGGAGCCGCTGGATGTCGCCTGGCGCATTCTCCGGAAAGTCATATCGAAAGAGCCTGTACTGGGCATTGATATTAACCCCCTGGGCTATGAGGGAAGACGATCCGCTGGACAGAAAAATCCGATAGGGCCTTAATGCCGCACCACCTCCAGCCACAATGCTGGTGTTAAGCAGGGTTGCGGCGTTCAGATACGACGAGTTTGCCAGATTGAACGCCCAGCCCGATGCCGGTGCGGACTGCCGGAACGCCGCGCGCCTGTGGAGTGCGTATGCCATTACCAGGCCTCCGGGCTGCCGACGCGGACGAACTGGACGGCGACGCCGAGTAGGGAGGCGTCCTCGTTCAGCGTGTCCGCAGAGTTTGCGCCGTTGCGCTTAATCCAGAAATGAACGCGCTTCCCGGCCACGTAGGAACCATCGACGGCGAGGGACATGGCGGATGTCACGTGCTCATAGTCGTAGGCGACCAAGGCGTCGTCAACGGACTGCCACGAGGATGCGCCGTCCGTGATCGCCCCGCCGTCGGTGAAGAACCGGGCTTTCGCGCATAGGCGGACGACCTGCCCCGCCGTCCCGTTTGAGGAGCGTGGTGTCCAGTAGAACTTGAGCTTGAGTGCGTTGCCGTCCCAGTCGTCGGGGAAAACCACATCGAAGTCGGCGAACGTGTCGGCGCTCGGCGCGAAGCGGATCGTGTCGGCGGACATGAGGTTTGCCGCGCGCGAAAGGACCTCCGCGACTGCGCCGTTCGTCGTGTTGGGCGTGATGGCGCCGGCGGGAACCCACAGCACGTCGCGGCGCGGGAGCGCGAGAATCTCCTCCGCAACGTCCTCTGCGGCGGCTGCCTCGACGCTTTTCCACGTGCCGTCGGCATTGAGAAACTTGTTTGCATCCGAAGTGGCGGGCGCCGGGACAAGGCCGGAGGCGCCCGCCACCGAGCCGTCCGTGCCCGTGAAGTCTGCGGAACCTGCCGGAACTTGCCAGGAGCCGTCGCCACAGAGGTACTTTGACGATGCATCGTCCGCCGGGAGCTTTGGCAGGAGACCGGGGGCGTTAACGGTGGCATTGGATGTGGTCACGTCCGAGCCAACGGCAAGCGCCGTAAGCGGCGTGTCCGCGAGCTTGCCATGGATGTACGTCCACACGCGGGAGAACAGGCTCTTCCTGACCTCGCTCCTTGAAACGTCGGAGACCAGGATGGTGTCCCCGTCGGCGAGGTCTGCGCCGATTTCGCTCGCGCCGTCATGGTCCACAAGCCCGTCGAGCTTGGCCTTGTCGGCGGCGGACATGAGCCCGTGGCGACTGGTAGAGGCGTCTAGTTTATTCCCGGCGTCAGGCGTGGCAAGGTCGTCGAGCTTCTTGTTGCCGAGCGCCGTCTGCACAACGTTGACAGCGGTTCGGACGGCCTTCTCGGTGGCAATAGCGGCATTACTCGCGTTAGAGGCGTCGCGAACCTCCGTCACGAGCGCCGTCCCGCCCTTGAGCAGCGCACCGGCGCCATCGAAAAGCGGGACCTCGCCGTCGGCGTGGATGCCGGTCTTGACAACGGAGTCCAGCGCAACGGCAACGGCCTTTTCAGTCGGCACATAGTCGTCGCTGGCATAGGTTGACGAACGGACCGACGTTGCGGCAATCTTTCCGGCAATCCCCTGTTCCATCGCGTTGTCGAGCGCATCCTTGACGGCCTTCTCCGTGGGGATGCGCATGTCAGTTGCACCTTCGGCGCGTACCTCGTCCGTGACGGACGGTCCAGATTTGAGGTTAAGCCCATCCGAGCCGAATACGGCGATGTCATTCTCGGCGTGAGTGTTGACGGAAAATTTCACATTGCCATCAACGTAGGCGCGCTCGGCGTCAACGGCATTGCGGACGGCCTTTTCCGTGGGGAGCTTGTCGTCGCTTGCGGCATTGGCAGCGGCAATGTTAGTCGTCACCTCCTTGCCAGTTCCGAGCTTGCCGTCCGTGCCCGTGTAGGTCGGGACGTTGCCGGTAGTCGAGGCGTTCGGGAACCTGGCCGCAACCGCGCCATCCGCGTAAGCCTTCGCCGCAAGAGCCGTAGGGAGCTGCACATGCGATGATGAATCCCCGAGACTCTGGGAAACGGCCAAACCGTCCTTGAGCGTCTTCGCCGTGGAATCCCATTGAGGAACGTTGCCTTCAGTTGTCGTGCCCGGACCATGAACGTTGCCAGCGAGAGCCAGCATGTCGCTCAACTTCCATTTGCGGAGCGTCGTGCCATTGTAGGAAAAGGCATACTCCGTCGCCGCCGGCTCCTGAGTCGTTGTCGCGGAATCGTTGAGGTACGCGCCGATTCCGCCAAGGATGAAGGTGCGGACGGACGAAAGCGACACCTTCTTGTTCGTCTGCTCGCCGTCCGTGCCCTGCGCGACGAGGAAAAGGTCTGCGCCGCTCAAGGCGTCTGCCGAGGCCATGCCGTAAAGCTCGATTGTCGCCGTGATCTGACCAGAGAGATACGTCGTGAGTTGCGCGAGCGTCATGGTGAACTCGTCGTCGCCCTGCTTGACGATGAACGTGTTCGTTGCCGCAACTGTCGCTATCCCCGCCTTCGCGAAGGCATAGGCGATGATGGCCTGGGCGAACTTCGCGCCGGAAGAGTACTTCAACACCCCATCAGCGTTTTTCCATGACACTGTGCCGGAAGTCGCGAAGTCTTGACTGCCGGATTCGCGGAGGCACTTCAACACATACGCGGCAATTTGCGAAGTCTTGATCTTCTTTGGAGCGCCGCCGTCGGACGCTGGCATATATTCGCTACCGCCGATCACATCGTCTTCGGTCGCTTCGTCGATGGTCATGTTGCTCATTATCTGTACCTCCTGAAAGTGGCGCCGCGCAGTCCGACGGACTCGTAGGCCCACCGGCCGGCGCTCTCCAGCTCGATGGAACACCACGCCCCGCGCAGGCGGCATCGGTTGACCTGCTGCCAGCCCGCCGTGAACGTGAACGCCTCGCCGCCGCCTTCGAGGCAAGTCTCGGCGCTGTCCGCCGTCCGCACCGTCACGGAGACGTTCGCGGAGTTCTTCGCGAAGATCGCCGTGACGAAGTTCGTGACCGCCGCGAGGGAGTCGTGCCGGGAGAGGCGGACGGGGCCGAGGACGACGCGGGACGAGACCGGCGACGCGCCGTCGCCCGAGTTCCGCCGGAAATGCCTGTACGTGTCGTCCGCGCAGCGGAAGACGACCTGGCGGACGCCACGGTTCTCCAGCCGGACGCAGGCGGTGGGGACAAGGCCGGGGGCGGCGAACGTCTCCGGCCAGATCGCGCCGCCCGTCTCCATGAAGTAGGTGTAGCCGTCGCCGGCGTTGAGGATGTGGACGCCCTCGTACTCCGGGTCGAAGCAAAGCACCGTGTCCGCCGAGGCGTTGCGGAGGCCGTCGGGGAGCTGCGTCGAAACGGGCGCCAGCTCCTGTCCCGGCGTGAGGCGATACACGCCGCGCGGCGAGAGGAAGTAGAGCGAACTTCCATTCCATGTCCAGGCGGACGGGCCGACGATGCCAACCTCCGGCGAAATGCAGATGCGCTCGCCCGTCGTCAGCTCGCCGTTGTACACCCAGAGGCCGTTCTGCGTGGCGACGTAGAGCCGCGTGTCCTCGACGGACGCGAGGCAGGTGATTTCGTCGCCCTTCCTGTCCGCGAGGCCGACGTTCCCTGCGACGGCGCGGCCGGGGTTCTCGTAGTCGCCGCCGTAGTCGAAGTTGCCACGGTCGCCGCTCGCGGAGGCGTACCACGCGGGGCCGGACGAAATGACAAGCCGCGCGCGGTAGTAGCTCGTGCATTTCGACTCCGCCGGGATGTCGCCCTTCGTCGCCTCCGCGTCGATGCGCTGGTGCGGGTCGGCGATGTAGAGGCCGCCGATGGAGGACTCGAAGTCGAGGCCGAGCGTGATCGCGGAGCCCTCGCCCCACAGGATCGGCTCGCCGTTCGGCCAGCACCAGAGCCCGTTGAAGTCGTCCGTGAACGGCGCGAGGCCGGGGCGCGATCCGCCGCGCGCGCGGT
>JAEEGL013227613.1_pt1 | contig 11030 bp, 5 predicted proteins | sample 9134231 | NCBI WGS metagenome assembly JAEEGL01 (sample SAMN16246548, study PRJNA631951) | gut metagenome | biome: gut microbiome; feature: rumen; material: fiber-attached | host: Bos | place: Iran: Karaj | collected 2018-10
CACTCGTGTTCAAGAGAAGCAAGTCCTTCGAAAACACGATATGCGCGAGTGGCTCAGTTGGTGGAGCGCGACCTTGCCAAGGTCGAGGCCGCGGGTTCGAGTCCCGTCTCGCGCTCTTTTTATATCTTGCTGAAATGCTGATAAATACAGTGTTTCAGCTTTTTTGTTTGCTCAAAAAGGTTGGGTACAGTTGGGGACAACTTCCATTTGAGGTCTCTTTCTTACGTCGGAGCCCCGAAATGTTTGTAACCATCGGCGGATGTATACCGTCTTCCGGCGTAGAGAACCTCACCGCTTCCGTTACAGCCTTGTAGCTTTCGGTCTCTGTCAGCGGGTTGAATATATAGCTGTACGTCGTTTCAAGCGATGTATGCCCCAGCTGCTCACGAATGAGATCCATGGGAACGCCCTTTGCATTAAGCCTGCTGGCGTAAGTCTTCCTTATCTTGTGCGAACTCTTCGTTTCAAGGCCGTTCCTCTCGGCGTACTTTTCCAGAACGTAATTTATCTTTCTGGAAGTCAGGCGGCGACCATCCCTTGTGAATATGTACTCTCCGTCGTGGGGAAGCTTCTCCAGGATCCTGATGGCATCCGGAACAAGAAACACAAATCGATCGGAGTTCGTCTTTGTGTGCTCCGCCACCGTTGATGTATTGTGAGGCTGATCCCTGACTTCCTCTCTTACAACGTGTATCTGATTACCTTCGATGTCCGACCATTTAAGAGCAACAAGCTCAGCCACCCGAAGTCCCATTGTGAAGTTAAGCTTCACGGCCATCAGGGCAACATCTCCGGTTTCTGCGTACAACTTATCAAGATAATCAAACAACGCCTTTTGTTCCTCCGTATTGTAAGTTTGGGTCCGCCCGGTCTTTTTATTCACCTGGCGGTACTTAACCGCGATCTTGACATCCGGCATGGGATTAACGGTAATATAATTCATCCTCTTGGCGTAATCATACATACCGTTTAGTATCGCTTTGGTATTCACCCATTCCTTACGGGACAGGTTGTAATCCCTGACGATACGGTTACACTCTTCTTCCAGCAAGAAGCCGTCAATCCTGTTAAGCTTTCTATTAACAAGCCTGGATCTTGAGAAGTACTTCTCATACCGCTGTCTGTGACGAACGATGGTATTGTTGCTGTTTACAAAGTTTCCTTTGTATAAGATCCATTCTTCAAACAGATCGTTGAATGTTCTGTTGTCAAGGTTCTCTTCACACGAGTACAGCTCAACAAGTTTGTCCAGAATCTCCTCTTCGGTCTTTGCCCGAATGGTTTTTCGTATTCCATCCTTACCTGTAAAATTGGTTCTCCAGCGCCCATCCGATTCCGAGGGCGGAGTGATAGCGTACTTGTGTGTTTTTTTGATTCTTTCTCTTTTTGATTCCATGCACTTTTCGCGCACTCTATCCGAGGTGATAGTATAGCATTTTTCAAAAAACATCTCAACAGCGACTAATTTCTGCTAAATCGTTCGATGTTCGGTGATCTTATAAGTTATCCTCTTCCATTGAGCATAAAGCGTAACGTTACTATATGAGGTAAGCGTATCTCCCGGCATATATTTTGTACCGGTTCCGTTTGACTTTGTATTCCAGGAGTGAAGCCTCACACGACTAAAGTCGCGTGCTTCCATATGTTTTTTCTCACATACAGACTCATTATCCATAGATACAGTCTATACAGCGCAACTTAAAGCCTCGGCTTTAAGTACTCCATTCAGACTAATTAGTGTGGACAACGTGCAGGTGCTTCTCTTCATACTCTCGGGGACTTTTGCCCCGATGTACTGCCCCGCCGTTACCGGTAGGGACTTTAGTATTTCTCGGATAAAGTATCTTGCTCCGATGTTGTACGTTGCGTTAAGGTCACAATTATAAGTCTTGCCGTTACTGAAACGGCAGAGGCTATAACTGTTAAACCCGGCGTTCTTGCCACGAAGAACGTATCCACTGCCATCATAAGCAAGCTTTGATGTTCCCCAGGCATTCACATGGCTGACACGGATGCCGTTCATGTGGGCCTTGTGTTCGACCATCTGTTGAACGTATTGTGCCCGCCACATCGCAAGCCGTTGTTTATGCGCGCCGTGTTTCTTTGACCGTAAGTCCAGATGTTCCATCACGATGCAGTCTACATTGTTTCGTAAAGCCATATCCACGATAAACTGTGCTGTTTTAACGGCAATGGCGTCGTTGACACCTTTAGCATACGTCCAGAGGTTCGATACATCTCTTGAACCGTGACGTTGTGCCCGCTTGATATGCCCTATCCTATGCGAAAGACAGTCGTATTCTTTGGGGAGTTTCAAAAACCTTCTCTCCAAGACCGCGCCATCTTTCGTCATTACGGAACATACACACGAACTGTTAAGTCCAAGATCTACCGCCAGGATCTTTCGGTCATCGACCGGGGTTTGGCTAAGCGTTACTATCTGTTCAAAGCTAAAGTCAAGGTACCAGCATTTGCCACGTTTCTGCAAGGTCGGACACAGCTCTTTCATACTGCCGCAGTGGTAAATAATGTAATCTACATCACTCTTACGGAGCTCTACCGTGAGCCAGTCCCATGTATTATTGCGATATACCTTAACCTGCGCCGTGTAATCATCCAGTCGGATGAACATGTTGTCACGGTACAGTATCGGGTACACAGTTCCAACCTTCGGCAGTGCCGGGGCCTTTCCTCGGGTACGCTTATCGGCTGTTTCCCAGTTCTCAAGATTACTCTTATACGAAGCAACTTTGCCGATAGCTTCGTGTATCGCTGCTCTTCGTAGATAGCAAGGCATCTTGTAAAACTGTTTATTGAAGTCATACTTTACAGCACTGCGTTTTGTTGTTTGTACCGTAAGGCTTTCTACAAACGACTGTTGTAATTTAAGCCCCTGGATTGTGGAAACGTCATCCCACTCGGCCAGTACCACATCCACAAAGAATCTTACTGCGGAGCGGTACTGCTCTACAGATTCTTTGAAGATATGATTATAATTCTTAATCTTTACAGAATATGTAGAGATAAGTTTCATACTGCTCCTTTCTAAAGACTCGCGGCTAACTCACGACTAAAGTCACGAGCGTGCGCCGCTTATTCGTCTAACACTTAGATAATGGAAGAAAAAAACTAAAAATTAATGTACAGATAATAAAATTGGAATTTTGATTTAAAATTGGTGTCTTTTTTCCTCCTGAACTCGTCGTTCATAGGGAAAATGGAAGAAACCGAAAAAAAACAAAACGGACAGGAAAGCCTGCCCGTAATTTCAATATTCACTTATCCATATCTACAATCAGCCCGAACTTTTCAGCACTTGTTTTGTGCACCAAGATCTTCTTGGCCTTTTCGTTGATCTCGACGATCGGTTCCAGATTGTAGAGATTTTCCTTACCGGGCTTTCTTGCATGTAAACCTCTTGCGGGGCTGTCATAAGATACAAGTATGCAGTCCTCGGAGATCTTGTGATCAGTTCTCATAAAAGTTGGCCTCCGGTATTAAAAATGTATAGATAATCTGTATTCTCTTTGTCATATTATTCCTCCGATAATTTGAAATGCATTGTTAATTGGTAACATCTTAATTATGGAAGAAACCAAAAAGAGCAAAATGTTGTATATAGATATCCGGCCATAGAACAAAAGAAAAGCCCCAAAAAGGGGCCTTTCCTAATGAATTGATTGTATAATGAATCAGTATTCTATAACCCATTTATTTGCCGCACTGGTTCCGAGCTTGTATCTAAGCACGAAGTTGTTTCCATTTCTGTCTTTAAGCTTCAGCTTATCTATTGTAGTTACATTTCCGGCACAATCAACAACTTTTGCACTTAATGAAATCTCTACATATCCTTCTGTAATCAGATAAGGATCTATCCATGCGCTGAATATTGCGTCTTCTGTTGCAGGAGTAATAGTGAAAACTTGTGCGGTTGCAGTAAAATCTTTCTTACATGAGTTGCAATGGAATGTATTCCCGTTTGTCGGATAATTAAAGCAACAGCGATTGCAATCAGGACACTGAGCGTAACGTAAATCTTTCCTTACGATTATCGTATCACTCGGGATACTTATAGCACCATACCAGCGTACAAGCGTCTTTTGCAGTCCATCATCATAGTTATCATGGTTATTATCGGTTTTAACAGCATCTTCTAAAAATGGATACTTACTGAAAATTGGCGCACTCTCACGGATAAACTTTGATTCACTGTTAAGAATGATCTTATCGTACCATCTTGTAGCGTTGAACGCAGTCTTACCGAATAGTTCACTCGTCAATGTCCTTTCGGCTGCAGTAGGTTTTGCGTCAAGGCTTGTGATAGCCGAATATGTTATTGGCCTGTGACCGTGATTTGTCGGATCATCTTTTGCGGAATGTTCCGTAAGATCAACGGAATGCTGAAGGAAGCCTGTAAAAAGTGAATACTCGATATTTGTATAAAGTCCCGCATCAATGACATTTCCATTTATATCAAGAACTTTATAAGAAGGAGTTATTTCAACATAGCAATCATCACCTGCAAAAGCACCGGTTGTGTCAAAGTAAAAGTCAACGTCCTCTCCCATCCAGATAGCTCCGCTACGATTTGCATCTACCGGATCTCCGCCCACAATAAGTGTATCTGAAACAGCAGGGTTAATAGTAACGGGGCCATCATCATATGCCATATATCTTGTAATTGCCTGATCATTATGCTTGCTTCCCGGCTTTGCCTGTAATACGGTCATCTTCCCGCTCCAGTTCCAGGTTTGGGATGCTAAAGTAAATGGCTTAAATGTAAGCGTAGTAAACTGATTGTATATATCTTTGATATTTAATGCTGTTGTTACGGCTCTGATAGTATTTACTTTAATATCTTTCATTTCCTGACTTGCAGTACTTCCCATCAGAAAAGATCTGGAAGACAGATCTGACCAACGAATTACACTTCCGGCCGGATAATATGTCTTTGTGGTCTTATCCCATACATCAAATGGAAATCCTACCGCATATCCTATGCTTCCATCTGAATAGGTATAAAGCATTAACCTGTTTGATGCAGAATATGCATAAGATCTATTCCCATAACCCGGATAATTAAATCCATTTGAATTAGTCAGATTCGGAGTTATGGCGATCTCTGTCAAAATGTCATTCAAATTCAGAGTATATGACATATTGGATACCTTTACGGCAGTAGGCGTCAGGATCTTAATATTTATATTGTCGTCTATCTTTTCGTCATCAGCCCAGACCGTTATCAAAGGGCTGGCTATTATGCATACCGCTGATAAGATAACAGCTATTATTTTTGATATTTCTCTCATCTTAAGCTCCTTATCGCCCCCACGGGAGACCGCAGGGGCATTAAGTTTAGAATCCGGCAGACACATTCTCCAGGAAGAAGTATGTCTGTGTGTGTTTAAGAGCATAGCTTCCGTCACGTGCTGTATCCAAAAGCTTCATGTTAAACGTGAAATTGTATGTTGCATTCGGGATCAGTTCTCTCCTTCCGGATCCGGTTATCGAGATCTTTACCCCGTTCAGATATACCGCATCGCTTACAGTTGCACTTTTGTAATGTATAAGCTTGATACCAGTTCCGGCACTTTCTGAATAATCAGATGTTGTATAAACCACCTTATCGGTATCATCCGTTATATCTACGCTCAATTGATTCTTGAAGTCTTTGATGTTACTCTCATTACTATCAAAACAGGACTTTCCATTACTGCTTTCGGCAAATATTGCAAGTCTCTGTGTTTGATATACATACAGGCCGGTGATCTTTGTTACTGATCCTGACGTTGCATAATCAATAATAAAATCCCAAGGGCTTATTTTGCCTCTTATTACAACGGTTTCTGTAGAAGGGATAGCTTTAGTGGGATCATAAACACTTCCGGCATCAGTTACCGTAATGGATCCGACAGGAAATGCGCTTGTTCCCGGAGTTGGGATAATACCCGATATCCAATGGGCTACCAGTTCCACGTTATCAGCTATGGTGACGTAATCCAAAGGAACAATATTTCCATTAAGTGTCCAACCTCCAAAGGTGTATCCGCTTCTTGTGGGTTTAGGTAGAGCACCATACGTCGTATGATAGATAACTTCTTTTTCAGCCTTTGAGCCGTTGACATATCGCATATACCCATCAGAAGATGCATCCGGTATTGAAGTGATATCCGTCTGATTGAAGCTTCCGCCGGCCGCGTTAAGCGTTACTGTATAGTGATTGGCATCCCAATGTCCGAAATACGTGGTATCTTCGGTTAATTTTGAGATCGTATTGTTTATTAGTGTTGCTCCGGTGCCGTTTTTGAATGCCTCATCAACACGCCAGAAACTGTTCAGGTTTATGGTAAAACCTTCGATGGCTACCGGATTATCGGGATAAAGTATCGGATCGTCATATGTCTGTTGTACAAGCACGTTATCTGGAATATCAATCCAAACAGCATGGAGAATAAGGTTATCCGTAATATTATGGGATGAGTATTTATCCACTTTTATATTCGAGGCGTTATACCATCCCATGAATTTTGCCCCGGACTTCGTAGGATCCGCAGGATAATCTGCATCCACATATGAGCTTCCGAATACGATATTTACGGTCCTTAAATTTCCGTCATTCCATGATCCGCCGTTGGCATCATAGGTTACCGAATATGTATTGGGCGCAAATGTTGCAGATACCGTCACAGCTCGCATAGGCATCGTAAACGAATATGTGTAAACCCCGTTTGCATTAGGGGTAAAGGATAACGCTTTTGTCTGTGTTCCCGTAACTCCGTTTTCCGTGATTTTATTGATATGATATCCTGAGTTGGGAGTCACAAGTATATTCACGGTTGAACCGGGAGAATATTCCGAAGTTGTTCCGTCACCGATAACTATGGAGCCATTAACTCCGGCATTGGCTGCAACCGGAAATGTATTCATATAAGTCATGGTGACTGTTGCGGTTTTTGGAGTTCTATTTTGTGCCGTATCTGAATAAGGATATGCACTTTCAGCATATACAGTCACTGTCTGAGGGGTTCCTAATATGTTAGGATTCAACTCTCCTGCTCCTGTCCCGGTCTTATATGTACATATGATTTGTTTGCTTACACCATTTAAGAATACAGCGTTTGCTTTTATGATTACCGATTCTCCTTGCTGGACCAAATAGGAAGATTGGATGGGAGTCATTTCTGTGATCACCTTATCACATACACAACCACTTTCGGTATATGAACCATTTGCATTCTGTACATAATATTTGCCAAGTTGACGAGTACATTTAAGGGTTTCAGTTGTCACGGTATGGTAGCCATGAGTGACACCCTGAGAGGCATAAACATATTTTTGTGTATCATCGTTGTAATATCCTGATTGTGCAAATCCAATTCCACAATAATATGCCATGTCACCACATCCGGAACATCGCAGTATATATATATAATTATAATCACAACTATAATAAGAATTACTCCGAGTACCCACGTTACCGCATTGTCCACATCTTTGATAGGGATCTTCTGATTTAAACACAAGGTCTGCTGATATCTCAGAAACACCTGCCAGCCTAAACATGTCTGTTTGTTGTACTGTTCCTCCGCACCCCTTACATTCTTTACCGGAATAATAGTATCTTCCGGCCATATTTGAAAAATAATCTGTTATTTGCCATGTCCCTTCACACAATACGTCACTGGTAATAGTATTATAACAACCGTCTGCTGTCGTATGCTTTGTATGAAGCGTTCCTGCGTAACAGTCTGAAGAATGTACGTGAGCTGCTTTACCGCATATCGGCGTGGCTTTTGTCCCATCTGCATTATACCAACCACCTATATCGCGGGTACAAGTAAGAACTTTATCATAAACAGTTCTTTCCTTATGCGGAGTCATAATCTCGTAAATATCATAGTATTCTGCATCCGCTATATTTGGAACGTACATACGTTCGCCGCATCTTTCACATTTATAAACTAATGCAGTTACGTTGTATTCTTTTGTAGTGGATTCTTTTTTTACCGTGGGATATGTTATTATACTTCCAGTAGAACATTCATGATAGGGTGCAAAAGCTCTTTCTGGACTATGAAAACGTGGACCATTCGAATAATAAATTGTGAAACAATCTATATAAGATGAGCATCTTGAACACCACCAATATTGATAATCCTTATATGCATATGAATTTGGTTTGTAATCATATTGTCTTCCTTGATATCTCCACGTCCCGCCACAAGGCACTTTTTCTGCTCGTGCAACTTGGGAAAAACAACTGTCTGTATGTGCTGTGTGACATACCGCACCCGAGGGATAGCAAGCAGACGTATGAACGTGCGTATCTGCCAATACCGTCTTCTCGGGGCTTATTATCGCCACTGTCGGTAAGATAAGCGCAAAAAGCATTATTGCCGAAATCAATCTATTTTTTATTATCTCCATATTTTTTGAACGCATATCTATTCCTCTTCGCCCTCGGACCCGGGTAACGGTTTTGTTTCTGTATAATCGTAGTTGTAATCCCAGCCTATGTACACAACTATGGGTTCCCATACCGCATATAATTTGAGATTTTCAGTTCTTTCATATACAGTAAATTCGTTTACAATATTCTTGCCACTATTTCTTATTTCTCCGACCGTTTTGCCGTCTTCAACTATCTTATCGGGTACCCATCCTATAAAGTAATATCCGTCTCTTGTCGGAGCCGGAAGCGTACCCACAGCCTGATCGTAAGTCACTTCCATTGAGGGGATCTCGTTTCCTGTAACATTGGTTGCTGCCCTCTTCCAACCAAGGCAGTAATCAAAAGTCAGCGTGTATCTGTTCGGAATCCAGTATGCATAAAGCCTTGTATTCCTTGTCATATCACAGACATCGCCGTTAACATATTTCTTACCCTTACCGTTTTGTCTCGTGTACCATCCGTCAAAACGGTATCCCGTTCTTGTAGGACCGGGAAGAACGAAGGTCTCACCAAAAGCGCACTCGACATATTGCTGGTCGATATTGATGCCTTGGGGATCAAGGGTGAATTTATGCTTTTTGGGTTCCCATTTGCAGTCGATAATAAAATCTGACGTTTGTCTGCAAATGTCTTCTCCGGTTATCTGTGTATCCGTACTGCGGATATAGAAACCAAGGAATGTAAGCCCCTGCATTTCAGGGTGATCGTTAAGTGCCTGATCCAAATAGTTGAATTTTTGACCGTATTCAGCCGTAAAGACATAATTTTCCAGATATCTGTATGCACAATCATCAATATTCATTCCCGCAGGGAGACTCAATTTTATCGTGCCTGTTGTTCTTATGCCTTGCCATTTCGATTCTATAGTCACATCGGAAGATTTTCCATGTACATCTCCGTTTCTTACTTCGATATTGGAGTCTCTGTACCAGCCTAAAAGTGTATAATTGCCTGCGTTTACAGTAGGGAATCTGTATGCTTGTCCCAAGTATATTGATTGTGTGGCAACTTCTCTTCCGAATGCAATATAGTGAACTGTATAAGTTTTATCCCTCCATACGGCGGTAAAGCTTATATCGGTTCCTTTTGCGACTCTGCCGTCTCGACCATCCAACACATATGTATCCCCAACGGAATAATGATTACCGTATTCGTCGATCCACTCAACAATCTCGTGTGTTGATTCAAGTTGTCCTCCGAACAAGGTTGAAGGAAATGTAAAACTTGTTGTATATCTCTTCGTAACAGATGTCTTATTCGAACTAAGCCCCGGATGAACGGAACACCCGGAACCGACATTGAAAGTCACTTCGGAATATTCGCAATAGTGTTTGGGATGATCAATTTGTTTTTCTCCACATATCCTACAGGTCATGCTGTTTAAAGAGATATATCTTTCTCCGCAAGCATCACAGCTGGTATACGTGGAGCTTATTGCCCAATCATGCAGACAGCCATCATAATTATTAGGCGGATCAGCGCTGGGATAGAGCTTGTCATATATGGCGTATAATGTCACACTGCTCTTATTCGGTATCGTATATGGATAAGCTATCAGGCCATCATTATAGGCCGATTGTTTCTGACGGAACCTTGACTGGTTATAGGGATTAGTTCTTAAGCTGCTATTTGTCGATTCCGTCCAGCCCCAGAAATGATAGGTCATATTACCGTCCGCGTCCAGATATTCCGGTTCCTCCCAGAACTGTCCTCCTACGGTCATCTTTACGACATCTCCATCGCGATATCCGTCCATAGTTCCACCGTTCAGTTTTATGGTTACGGATATCTCTCTTGTATATTCAGGTATAGGAATCGGTTCATTTTGATCTTCAATAGTTGTTTTGAGATGCGTTAGGATATAATCGTACTCATCCTGAGTAAGCTCACATGCATAATCATCCATAAGGTAGATATGTGTTCCTGCGAGATTCGCATCCTCTTTATCGCCAAATTGGGCATTTTCAAATGCCGTATAGCTGGTGTATTCACGATATGTATTTGTAATTACCTTACCTGATACTTTAGGGAATATACGTACGATAGAGCAGGCCCATCTCAAATTACCTCCGCCCTGGATGCTCTTATCCTGTAAGAATAGTTCCAGACCGTTACCATTTTCGTAATTTACATTAAGATTACAGTAACTTCCGTAATTTCTATACACCGCCAGGATCTGCTCTTTATACTTTACGATATATTCACCGTCCAAGTTGGTGGTTCCGCCATTTGCCTTGCTGTACGTTATGGTTATGTCACTCGCTTGTGGCTTACCGCCGGCTACAAGCTTGTATTGTTTATGGTTTACATCATAAATAACCAGATCCGACAGATAGGAACGGTATGTACCATAGGCAGAACGCTTACCCTGGAAGTTCTGGTTCTCGTCTTCGCCGAGACCTTCGCCACCGCCTGCACTACTATCGCCGCCTGCTCCCGCATACATGATTTTAGGACTTCTTCCGGCTATCATTGCAAAGATAAGAGCAATGCTGACTATTACTCTCATTATCGTTTTTATAGATCTGTTTTTCATCCTCACAGTATGACTCCTTTCTGTTATGGGACAAAATCTCTC
>JAEEGL013601165.1_pt1 | contig 11030 bp, 8 predicted proteins | sample 9134231 | NCBI WGS metagenome assembly JAEEGL01 (sample SAMN16246548, study PRJNA631951) | gut metagenome | biome: gut microbiome; feature: rumen; material: fiber-attached | host: Bos | place: Iran: Karaj | collected 2018-10
CACAATTCCCATAAGAGCACAATCAAAAAGTAATTGATAATCAGATCATTGAGAATTATGCTGAACAAGTTACTTGTTCCTTTCTAGGCGATAACATAACTATTTTTATACCGGCCTTCCCATGAAAAAGAACAAGAGGCTTGCTCTATGCTATGCGATAACACCCCTTATGCCCTATTCGCCACCCCATGCCATTGAAAATTAAACGAAATTATTATGAACAAGAAGGAAAGATTTTGCGATGTTCTTACCTTGCAACATCGTTTACACTCGTGACGACGAGCTGAATCTCTAACTCTATTTATTACAAGCCTGCCTGTAACAATTACTGGCAGGCTTGTCTTTCGGAATATTACATATGGTATCCACGGTTTCGACTTTGCTGATGTTCCTCCTTCATATCTTGAACGATATAGCAAAGTTGTCCTTTTACTCGCTCACACTCATCAGATTTCAAGAAAGGAAGTGAAGCATTGAGAACATTGTCTGCTGCTTCCTCCTTGTCGGGCTGGCTATTCATGTAGCGTTTGACATCACACTCCTGGCGATAGGTAAAACTACGGTAGCCGGACTGAACATAGTCAATAACAGCCTTAACAGCACCTCTTAACATCAATGCTGCTGCCATCGAAAATAAAATCTTCTTCATTTTACCTTATATAATATATAGTTTAGAGTTTTCTATTTTACCACTTCAACCTTTTCCAAATCGGTTGCAAACCGAATACAGAGTAAAGCTTGCTTTGACTATGTTGAGGTGCAGCCCTGATTATCAAAATCGGGTGCAAAGGTACGGCGATTTCAGAATTCGTACAATACCTTAAAATTAGTAAAAATGTGTGGTGGCTTGCCTGTATCATACTACTTGATACCTATTTCTCATCGTTCCAGACTCATTTAACTGCTTCTTGATACCTAAAATTGATGAGAAGGGAGGGAGGGATGATGGATGCTATGGGGGAAAGAAAGAGGTTGATATGGTGTTTGCATAACACCGCATCAACCTCTCTCAGTTGCTTTTTCGTCTTGATTTTGTCTCTATCACTCCCCTTTGGGGAAAATCACTCTGTATTTTCCGCTAAGGTGCATGAAGGCAAAGAGGCGAAGGAGGCCGTCGTAGTAGGCATCAAAATAGCCATCGTCGAAGGGAACGTGCTTGGCTGTCCAAAGCGCATCGACAAAATCCTTGCTCTTGGGGTGGCTGCACATCATGGAAGCAGCGGCGGTGGTGGCTACGAGGCCTATGGAATGACGGAGTTTGCGGAATCCACCTGCCTGAAGTATCTCTCCTTCCTCTGGAAGTGTGCCATCTATACGATACTGGTCAACAAACGTATTGACCCCTTGGGAATAGAAGAAGTTTTGAATACGCTCTCCATATTGCCGTTGCCAATCGCGGTCGGCACAACTCCACTCGTAGTCGAGGGCGATGTTCATAGGCACTCGCCAAGAGTCGTAACGGAAGTTGTTGCCTCCGTTGCGACGGCCACCGAAGCCCTGCATCTGACTCCCATCGTATTGACACATATCGGGGTTTAAGCCTGTCTCTGGATGGGTGGCTTTGTGAAGGAACGCACGTGATTGGGCTGCACACTCCTTCCAGTAGTCGGAACGGCCATCATCTGCCCATCGTGCCCACACCTCATAGAAAGCAGGTATGTGGTAGGAAGGGTCGGTGAAACGCTGTCCGAAACCATCGGGCGTAAAGGTGATGAGCTTGGTGTCGGGGTCGATGAGGAAAATCCGTTGTTTCTGAGGAGTGGCATCGGCTTGTTGCTGTCCAAATCCTCTGAAGACAGGTATGTCGGCCTCACGGGGCATGGTGCAGTTGAGGATGCGCTGTGCCTCTTTCTTGTAGTTGATGCCCGTGTTGTCACCCCAACGGTTGGAGGCAAAGAGGAGAGCCGTGATGAAATACAGCTCGCCATCGGAAGCTGCCCCTTCAGCGTTGCGAGTGCCATCGGTCTTGCAGCTCCAAGCGAAGTAACCCTCACGAGGCCCCTCCTGATGTTGCATGTACCGTTTGCTCCAACGCCACAAGCGGTCGAAGATGTCTTTCTTGTCCAACTGCACAGCAATCATCATGCCGTAGGACATTCCTTCGGTGCGAGCATCATGGTTTTTAATGTCAGACACATAACCCATCAAGTCGCCCACCTCGAAATAGACTTTATTGGGGCCAAGGAAAACATCGTTGAACACTTCCTCCACTTTAGCTTCCACCTCCTTGGGTGAATAGCCCATCTCGACAAAGAGGTTGCGATACTGATGAGTTTCGAAACCACCTTTGTCCCAAGGTTTGTACGTTTGTGCTTGTGTTGCCATCGATACGCATAGGAATAATATAGAAATCGCGTGTCTCATATTGTCATTTATCATTTGTCATTTATCATTTATCATTTGTCATTTATCATTTAGCGCAGCGATTTCACTCAAACATCCACCAGTCGAAATTAAATGTGCCATTGAGCTTTTCGAAGTGCAGATAGAGGTCGTGAACACCTTTCACGTTATCTACCTTCGTGCTGACGGTCTTGAACTTCTCATCACCACCTGTTGCCTTCACTGCCACACGACCAATCTCCTTTCCTTCGATGCCATCGATGCACAGGGCAATCTCACCACTACCCTTTGCAGAAGCGACACTGGCAAGGAACTTTTTAGCTCCAACACTGCCGAAGTCAACGCCACGGACACGAATATACTCACCCTCGTCGATGTCGGTGATGAACATGTTGACACGACCTACCGAGTAAGGCATATCCTTCACCACACCCGTATTAGCAATGCCCATTTTCTGACTCTTCAAGCCCTTACCCCAAGCCATCGTCTCTGCCTCCACACGCTTGTAAGGATTGAGGCTCTGAATCTGCTTCATCGGCTCTTGGTCAAGCCAATAAGGAATTTCCTGAATGGTGCCGTCAGCATTGTAGGTTATCTCCTGACCACTTACAGAACGACGCTCATGGTGCTCCCATGTGTCGATGTGCATGATATCGTAGTTTTGACCAAACACATAGGTCTTGCCCTTGTAGTCGCAGATACCAGGATGGTTACCACGGTCACGCTCCGTAGGACGCATGATGTAACCCTTTTCTTCCCACTTTCCGTTGGGGCTGTCAGCCATCGCATAACCCAAAGCCTCTGGGCAACAAGTGGATGCGTAGGCCATGTAGTAGTGACCATTACGCTTGTAGAACCAAGGTCCCTCCTGATAGTGCTGCACCGCCCATGTGGCTTTCTGCTCCCATGGCACTCTGAGGTTGATTTTTGAACCTTCTTCCTTGACGGGGCGCATCAAACCGTCCTGATGATTGAGCACGTAGATGTCACCTTTGGTCGAAATCATGTCTTCGTTCAACTTGACGTAATAAGTGTGAGGATTACCCCAAAACATATATGCCTGTCCATCATCGTCAATAAACACGGATGGGTCGATGTCATCCCAATGCTCCTTCTGCCATACAAGTGGCTCACCGAGTGGGTCTTTGAAGGGACCGTAAGGAGAATCAGCCACCAACACACCGATGCCATGACCATGAAGGGGGGCATAGAGATAGAACTTTCCATTACGCTCCACGGTTTGAATCGCCCATGCACCGTTTTCACGACTACGCCACTCGAAATCACGGAGGGAAGCCACAGCACCATGCTCTGTCCAGTTCACCATATCGGTGGTTGACCAAAGCAACCAGTCATACATGAAGAAACCTGCAGAATTACGCTCGTTGGCATCTGGAATATCCTCAGGATGAGCATCGTGGGAAGTATAGAGGAACAGCGTGTCGCCCACCACCAATGGCGAGGGGTCTGCCGTATATTTTGTGGTGAAGAGTGGCATGTTGCACTCCTCTATGCCACGGAACTTCCACCAGTCGAAGCTACAAATCTTCACACCTTTCCTGCCTCGGAAAATAAAGTAGAGGTCGTGTGTGCCCACTACAGGAGTACGGAGGTCAACGACTTTTTCCTCCCATTTTTCCCAACCACCTGTATGACCTACTTCGAGCCGTGCAATCACCTTACCTTCAAGGCTATCAATACGCACCTCGATGGCACCACCTCGCAAGGCACTGGCAACGCTGGCCGTGAAGGTGCGGGGCACTTTCTTACCGAAGTTGACAGCTTGCAACTTGATGTAGTCGCCTGCGTGAGTCTCGGAGATATACACACCAGTCTCATCGTTCCACTCGCTCTTGACGCCCTTGGAGAAAGCCATCGTCTCGGCTTCCACTCGCTCGTAAGGATTGAGGGTGGCGATGGGGTCAACACCCTTGTCGGTAGGCAGAATCGTGGGGAAAGTACCATCTGCATTGAACTGAAATTCCTCCACAGCGACACTACGCCCGAAACCTCCACCACCTGGAAGTTTACCTGTGTGGTAGAAGAAGTAGTCGTGACCCTTAAAACGCTCATAACCACAATGGTTCGTAAAAGAACCCGTACCACCCTCTGGCATGATGGTTCCCTTGTATGTCCAAGGCCCTGTAGGAGTTGGAGCCTCTGAATAAGCAATGTGCTCAGGCACACCACCAGCAGCACACAACAAATAGTAGCCCTTGGTTGCCTTGGCTCCTTTCTTTACAGCAGCCATCTGAGGCTTCTTCATAATCCAAGGCCCTTCCGTGTAGGTGTCCTTATACTTCTTATTTTTATCTCGCTTAGTCATATCTGGCGCACCGAAACCCTCTTCCGTCATCTCCAAGAGGGTCACTTCACCATTGAGACTCACCATGTCCTCGTTGAGCTTCACACAATAGACACGAGGGTTGCCCCAATAGAGCCAAGCCTGACCATCATCATCGATGAACACCGTGGGGTCGATGTGATCCCAACTGCCATTTTCATAGAGCGGTTTCCCAATGGCATCGCGGAAAGGACCTGTGGGAGAATCTGCCACAGCCACACCAATAGCCATACCGTTCGAAAGACGTGAATGGGCACAGATGTACCAATAGAACTTTCCATTGCGCTCAATACACTGGCTTGCCCATGCACGGTCGTCTGCCCAACTGAAACTCTCCAGCGCAAGAGGGCTTCCATGGTCTGTCCAGTTCACCATGTCGGCAGAACTATACACACGCCACTCCTGCATCCAGAAGAAATCGGCCTTATCTTCATCATGCCCCGTATAGACATAGATTCTGTCACCATGCACCATCGGAGCAGGGTCACTCGTACACCACGTCTGCACAAACGGATTTTGTGCCTCTGCTTGCAGGGCAAAAAGCGATGCCCCACACAGCACACTCAAAAAACGAAAAATTTTATTCATTGTAAATTGGGTTTTGGTTTTATTTTGTGTGCAAAGGTAACCCTTTCTCCCCCAAAACCCTTTTCTCCACGTTTCTTATCCTTGCAGTTTCGTAACATCAAGCCCCTTTCATTTTGCACTTTCCACAATTTGTCATAACTTTGCAATAAAACTCATTGTCATTACTTTGCAAACATTTTCACCTATATTAAAAATACGACTTATGAAAACAACCTTTCTGACAGTTGCGTTTGCTCTCTTTACGTGTCTGGGATGTGCCCAAGATAAAAAAGGAGATGTGACCAGTTTTTACGAGAAGAACACCGTCTTGAACTACAACGACGGCAACAACGCCGCCGGTGAAATCCAGCAACCCACGAAGTTCGACCCCAACTTCCACATTTACCTCTGTTTCGGACAGTCGAATATGGAGGGTAATGCACGCATCGAACCTCAAGACCTCGAAGGCATCAACACACGCTTCAAGATGATGGCCGCCGTCGATTTCAACAACACGGGTCGCAAGATGGGCAAATGGTATGTAGCCGTTCCCCCACTCTGCCGTGAATACACAGGACTCACCCCCTCCGACTACTTCGGTCGCACCATGGTGGAAAAGACCCCAGAGAACATCTCCATCGGTGTCATCAACGTGTCTATCGGAGGTTGCAGCATCGACCTTTTCGACGAAGACAAAGCAGAAGCCTACATCGCTAAATCAGCTAACTGGCTCCAGAACTTCTGCAAAGCCTACGACAACAACCCCTACCGTCGCCTCATCAACTTAGCCAAAGAAGCTCAGAAGGTGGGAGTCATCAAGGGAATCCTCCTCCATCAGGGATGTACCGACAACGGACAGCGCGACTGGCCAGAACGTGTGAAACTGGTGTATGAACGTATGCTCAAAGACCTCAATCTCGAAGCCGAGCAATGCCCCCTCCTCGTCGGAGAACTCCTTTCCCAGCAAGACAACGGCTGCTGCTCCCTCCACAACAGCGTCATCGCCACCATGCCCCTCGTCATTCCCACCGCCTACGTCGTTCCTTCCCTCGGATGCCCAGGCAATTTCGACAAACTCCACTTCACCGCTGCTGGCTATCGTGAAATCGGACGCCGCTATGCCGAAGTGATGCTTCGAGCCGAGAAAAACATCGAAGTACAGAACGGGAAAAAAGCAAAGAAGGCCCCAAAAAACAAATAAGCACACTTTATAACTAAAAACTCTAACAAACTATGGCTAAAGAACTGAAAGGCACAAAGACAGAAGCGAATCTTTGGGCAGCGTTCGCTGGCGAATCGCAAGCACGCAACAAGTACATTTACTATGCCTCGAAAGCCAAGAAAGACGGCTACGAGCAGATTTCCGAACTCTTCACCGAGACAGCCGAGCAGGAAAAGGAACACGCTAAACTCTGGTTCAAACTCATCCACGGCATCGGCTCCACAACAGAAAACTTACAAGATGCCGCACAAGGTGAGAACGACGAATGGACAGACATGTACCCACGCATGGCCAAAGAAGCCCGTGAGGAAGGTTTCGACGACATAGCCGACCTCTTCGAAGGCGTGGCAGCCATCGAGAAAGTGCATGAGGAGAAGTACAAGAAACTCCTCCAGAACATCGAGCAGGAAATCGTCTTCTCCCGCGATGGCGACTGCATCTGGCAATGTCGCAACTGCGGACACATCCACATCGGCAAGCAAGCACCCCAGCTCTGCCCCGTCTGCAACCATCCTCAAGCCTTTTTCGAGTTGAAGAAAGAGAACTACTGACAAACTTTCGTAGGGGAAAAAACTTCATGAAAGTAAAGACATCATAAAACGGGGCGCACGGCATGGGTCGTGCGCCCCGTAAATTATACATTAGTTTCAAAAACGGAATACCTGCTTTTCACCCATGCCGCATACCCCTCAACCGCACCCGACGGGTACGATGTACCGTACCCGACGGGTGCGATGCGTCGTACCCGTCGGGTGCGGCAAAGGGGCGTGCTGGGAGCACATCAAGACATACAAGGTATGATGTACGATGCTGGATGAAGATGGGGAATGGGGAATGAGCTACCGACGGTGGCGAAGGTAGTGGTTTTTCACATAGAGGAAGTAGAAGATGACTCCGAGGATGTTGACGATGAAGGCGAACCAGAAGGCGGAGAGGTAGCCTGTGTGGTGGATGGCGAGTCCTCCGCAGATGACTCCGAGTCCCATGCCGATGTCCCAACAGGTGAGCTGGGTGGAGTTGGCTGTGCCGCGCTGATTGTGGGGTGCGAGGGTGATGAACATGGTCTGCATGCCTGGCCAGATGTGGCCGTTGCCGAGTCCGATGATGAGGGCGGCTCCGTAGTAGCCGATGGGGGTGTGGAGAGTGGCGAAGAGGAGGTAGCCGAAGAGACTGATGAGGATGCCGTGGTTGACGTTTTGGACGACGTGACCCCGACGGAGGGAACGGGCACCAATGAGTCGGGAGAGGATGAGTCCGCTGCTGAGCACGGCGAACCATGCTCCTGTACCGGCGGTGATGTGGAGCACTTCTTTTCCGTAGATGGCAAGGTAGGTGGCGAGTACGCCGTAGGAAGTGCCGACGCAGGTCATCACGACTCCTTCGCTCCATGCTCGGAGGAGGAAGAAGCGGTCGAGGGAGAGGGGGGATTTGTTGGGCACAATCTCTTTGGCAGGGAAATGGACGGTGGCGTTGATGGCACAGCCGACACCAGCGGCAAGGAGGGCGATGAGGAAAATGACGTTGTAGTTGCCAATGGTGTCGTAGATGAGGAGTCCGACGGTGGGGGCGATGCTGGTGGCAAGATTGTTTGAGAGGCCGTAGTAGCCGATGCCCTCGGCTCGTCGTGTGGGGTGGAGCACGTCGATGGCGCAGGTGCTGTTGGCAACGGTGACAGCGCCCATGGGTGCGCCGTGGGTGGTGCGGATGATGGCGAAGAGGGTCATGGTGCCAGCGATGAGGTAGCCGGCAAAAAGGGCGAAGAAAAGGAAGTAGGTGGTGAGGAGGATGAGTTTTCGGGGATAGCTATCGACGAGGTAGCCCGCAATGGGACGTGCGAGCAGGGCGGTGAGGGTGTAACCCGAAAGGACGAGGCCGATGGTGTCTTTGTCGGCGTGGTAGTTTTCGCTCAGATAGAGCGGCAACAAGGGAGTGACAACCATGAAGGAAAAGAATATCATGAAGTTGGCCGTCCACACCTTCGTGTAGTTGGAGTTCCAGAGTCGTTCTTTCATTTTTTCTCCAATTCGCCTTTGGCCAGATGGCTGTAGTCGTAGTACCACCAGTAGGTGTGGCCAAAGTGTCGGTGGGTCTGGTTGATGCGCTGGGTGGGGTCAGCAATGTCAGCTTTAGTCTGGCAGTATTCTCTGTACTGTTGGACGAGGTCTTGATCGGAGAAGGTAGCCAAGGTGTGGTGGCCTATCACCACTTTTCCATTGAGTGCCTGGTCGCGGTCGCCAACGATAAGGAGAGCCTCACGATAGGCTTTAGGCAGATGGTCGTAGGCATTGGGCAGACTATCAGCTAAATTGTAGTAGCGGGGCAACTGGCGTTGGAACTCAAGGAGCCGCTTGTCGAGCAGGACACTACAGAGGTAGTAGTCGGCGGTGTGCTGGTTCCAGAGGCTGTCGGAGAGCATGAGCTGGTAGTATTGCTGGGTGGAATGGATGGAGCGTCCGCAGTAGGCTCCGAGGTGGGCACAGATGTGACGGGCACTGAATCGGTAGAGGGGGAGTGTGTCGGCGATGTCTAAAAGCCCTTGCGAGCCGTAGTGCTGAGGGTAGTCGAAGAGGCGTTCTGCCAGCTGCCCTTGTTGGGAGAGGGCATACATACGCAACTGTGTGAGCCGTGCGCTGGTGCGGAAGGAGTTTTCACCCACTTGGGAGGCAGCTTCGTAGTCACCTTGGAGAATGAGGCGTTCGGCTTTCAGTTCGTAGTGATAGACATCGGAGGTGTGGGGAATGCCACCAACTAAGAGGATGAGGATGAAGAGGATGATGTAGTTGGGATAGAGCTGCGACTTAAAGGGTTGGCTGGCACTGTTGTAGTGGGCATCGACACGGTGGGCGACGATGGCGAGGATGATGTAGAGGATGAGGATGAGGGGTGCGACCCAGAGCCATGCACCGAAGGTGAAGTGCTGGAGGACAGATTTGTTGACATCAGTAAGGATGGCCAGCAGGAGCATGGAGGGGATGTAGGTGAGGGCGTGCCATCGGGAGGGCAGACGGGACAGGAGGGCTACTATCCACTGAATAACTTGGAGTGTGACTGTGATAATCAGGGAGCCTACGAGAAGGTTGTAGGTGGTGAGGCCGTTGGAATAGACGTACTGCGCCTCGGCAAGGATGTCGCCTTGCAGGAAGTAGAGGTAGCAGAAGGTGAAGAGCATAGACAGGATGCCACAGGAATAACGGATGATTCCTGCGGCTTCCTGTCTATGTGAATGTGTGCGTCTCACTTATTCTGCGTTTTTGCGGAGAACGACGGCTGAACGGGCTGGTATGTAGAGTTTGAGCCAGCCTTTGCCATCTTTCTCGTAGATGGGGTCGTAGTTGGTGAAGTGACGAACGGAGTCGTCAGCGAGGTCGTTGCCGCCGTAGAGCTTGTTGTCGGTGTTGAGCACCACGTCGTAGCTGCCTTGGGGCACGATGAAGCCGTAGTCGGTGTAGGAACGGTTGGGCGAGAAGTTGAAGACGAACAGGAGGTCGCCACGGGAGAAGGCGAGAATCTGGTCGCCATCGTTGTGCCACACTTCCACGACGGGGGTCTTCTGGAAGTTCTTCACGGTCTTGATAACTTTGAGCATGGCTTCGTCGAAATCGCCTAAGTAGTGGTAGCACAGTTCCTTATTATCAACGAGGTTCCACTGACGACGGGCATATTTGTAGCCCCATCCGTTGCCTTCGCGTGGGAAGTCTATCCATTCGGGATGGCCGAACTCATTGCCCATGAAGTTGAGGTAGCCGCCATTGATGGTGGAGGCAGTCAAGAGGCGAATCATCTTGTGGAGGGCGATGCCTCGGTTGACCATGAAGTTCTCATCGCCTTTCTTGAAGTGCCAGTACATGTCGGCATCAATCAGGCGGAAGATAATGGTCTTGTCGCCCACCAAAGCTTGGTCGTGGCTCTCGGCGTAGGAGATGGTCTTCTCATCCTGACGACGGTTGGTGGTCTCCCAGAACATGGAAGAGGGTTTCCAGTCTTCGTCTTTCAGTTCCTTGATGGTCTTAATCCAGTAGTCGGGGATGTTCATGGCCATGCGATAATCGAAGCCGTAGCCGCCATCCTTGAAGGGGGCTGCGAGTCCTGGCATACCCGACACTTCCTCTGCAATGGTGATGGCCTTGGGGTTGACCTCGTGGATGAGGAGGTTGGCCAAGGTGAGGTAGGCAATGGCCTCGTCGTCCTCGTGACCGTTGTAATAGTCGCCATAGCCACCGAATGCCTCACCGAGTCCGTGGCTGTAGTAGAGCATGGAGGTGACACCATCGAAGCGGAAGCCGTCGAACTTGAACTCTTCGAGCCAGTATTTGCAGTTGGAGAGGAGGTAGTGGATGACTTCGTTCTTGCCATAGTCGAAGCAGAGGGAGTCCCATGCTGGATGTTCACGACGACCACCTTGCATGAAGTATTGGCAGCCATCGCCGGCAAAGTTGCCCAAGCCTTCTATCTCATTCTTCACGGCATGGGAGTGAACGATGTCCATGATGACGGCGATGCCCATCTCATGGGCGGCATCTATCAACTCCTTCAGTTCTTCAGGGGTACCGAAAC
>JAEEGL013732063.1_pt1 | contig 11030 bp, 8 predicted proteins | sample 9134231 | NCBI WGS metagenome assembly JAEEGL01 (sample SAMN16246548, study PRJNA631951) | gut metagenome | biome: gut microbiome; feature: rumen; material: fiber-attached | host: Bos | place: Iran: Karaj | collected 2018-10
CATGAGATAGAAGGCATCAAGAACGAATTAGCTGATTTGCGGGAATTTCAGACTCTCGCAGCAAAGATTCGAAAGAACAGCAAGGCTGAGCATCTGTTTGTGGCTCTCAATAAAGGCTTTGAGGAACTGGAAAAGTTAGGAGCCAACAAGAAAGCTTTACTCTTTACGGAGTCAAGACGCACACAAGACTTTCTTTTCGAGTTGTTTGAGAAGAATGGTTACAAAGGAAAGGTCGTGTTGTTCAATGGTTCTAACAGCGACAAAAAATCAACAGCCATCTATAAAGATTGGCTCAAGAAGTATAAAGGCAGTAGCAAAATCACAGGCTCAGCCACAGCCGACAAACGGGCTGCACTGGTTGACTATTTCCGTGATCAAGCAACGATTATGATTGCTACTGAGGCTGCTGCCGAAGGAATCAACTTGCAATTCTGTTCGTTGGTGGTCAATTACGATATGCCTTGGAACCCTCAGCGTATAGAACAGCGCATTGGCCGTTGTCATCGTTACGGACAAAAGCATGATGTGGTGGTTATCAATTTCCTCAATAAACGGAATGCTGCCGATGTACGTGTTTATGAACTGCTGAATGAGAAGTTCCAACTGTTCAGTGGAGTCTTTGGTGCCAGTGACGAGGTGCTGGGCAGCATAGGGAATGGAGTGGATTTCGAGAAACGCATCACACAAATATATAATGAGTGTCGGACGACTGAAGAGATAGAACAAGCCTTCGACCAACTGCAAGAGGAACTGCGCTCTGAGATTTCCGACAAAATGCTGAAAGCCCGCTCTACCCTGTTAGAAAACTTCGACGAGTCGGTCAGTGAAAAGTTAAAGATGCATCTGGCTGCCAGCATTAGCAATCTCAACCTATTTGAGAAACGGCTTTGGGAATTGACAAAGTTTGCTTTGGACGACCAAGCCACTTTCAATGATGAGACACATAGTTTTACGCGCGAAAACAGCGAAACTTATTGCATGGTCGTTCCCAAAGAAGGTGAACGTAAGAGTGATGTCCAAATTCCAGACCACGCACAAGTTTATCGCATTGGGCATCCATTGGCTCAGAGCATTCTAAAGAACAATCTGACACTCGACCTTCCTTCTCACGAAGTCATCTTTGATTACACCCACACTCCTGTCAAAGTATCCTTGCTCGAAAAGCAAGTCGGTCATGCAGGATGGATGAGGATTGATAAATTCACAATTGAGGCATCAGAGCCTGAGGACTATCTGCTTACGGCCTGCTATACAGACGATGGAAGAATGATTCCGTCGGAAATAGCCGAACGGATGTTTTCGCTTCATGCCTCGGAAGGACGGCGGGCACAGATGAGCAGTGAAATGGATGATGTCATGGAGCAGAATATCCGTAAACAGAAAGAGGAGGCTAAAAGTGAGAACTATAAGCGCAATCAATCTTTCTTTGAAACAGAAATAGAAAAGTTGAACCTATGGGCTGACGATGTAAAGATTGGCTTAGAACGCGAAATCAGTGACCTTGATGCTGAGATTAAACTCCGCAAGTCGGAAGCCCGTAAACTTACACGCTTGGAAGAAAAGATAGAAGCGCAGCGCACAGTAAAGGATCTCGAAAAGCGTCGCAGCGAAAAGCGTCGCAGTCTGTTCGAGGCACAGGATGAGGTTGATGCAAAGAAAGAAAAACTCTTCGACGAAGTGGAACAGACCCTTCGACAAAAGAAAGCAACAGAAGAGACATTATATAATATAAGGTGGAGGATTATTTAAAACTATACTGATATGGATACGAATAATAATCAAAAACAAGATGTACGTTGGCTACAGCGTTTTTCTAATTACCGCAAGGCATTGGCAAAACTTGGTAAAGCCGTTGACATCGTATCTTCTCAAATGGAAGAAGACGAAGATATTGACCAATTGCTTGAAGAAGGACTTATCCAAAGATATGAATATACCCACGAACTGGCGTGGAATGTGATGAAAGACTATGCAGAATACCAAGGAATTACTGGTATTAATGGTTCCAGAGATGCAATTAAGAAAACTCTGCAGTTTGGTCTGATAGATGACGAAAATTGGATGCGTACTATTGCTGATCGTAATTTAACTTCTCATAATTACGATGAGGATACCGCTCATGAGATTGTTGAGAAAATAAAAGATGTTTATTATCCCCTTTTTGTAAAATACGAGAAGGTGATGTTAAAGAAATCTGGATTAGAACCAGAATTATTCCCTGAAGAATGAAGTACGGACTAAAGGAAGAACAATGGGATATGCTTTGCAATGTTTTTGCAAAAAATCCTCGAATAGAAAAAGTCATCTTATATGGCTCTCGTGCAAAAGGAACATTCAAGCCATTCTCTGATGTGGACATCACATTGGTAGGTGGTGATTTATCGACAACTGATCTGGCAGACACAATAAACACCATTGACGATTTGTTACTTCCCTATATGTTTGATGTTTCCTTATATCACAAACTGAAGAGTCCAGAGTTGATTGACCACATTAACAGAAGAGGAATAATCGTCTATAAACGTAACTAAGTTATATGGCACAAGATAAATTACAGAAATTAGAACTAACATGGATTGGAAAGGATGAGGAGCGAGAGGCTATTGAACCACGTATCCTCATTGAAAACCCAAAATATAGTTATGGGGACACCGAGAGTGGCAATATGCTCATTCACGGTGACAACCTGCTCGCGCTGAAAGCACTGGAACAGGAGTATTCTGGGAAAGTGAAATGCATCTATATTGACCCACCATATAACACTGGTTCTGCTTTTGAGCATTATGACGATGGGCTTGAACATTCCATTTGGCTGTCGTTGATGAGGGAACGCCTTGATATTCTATATATTTTATTAGATAAAAACGAAGGTACGTTATGGGTTTCATTGGATGATAACGAAGCACATTACTTTAAAGTTTTAGCCGATGAAGTATTTGGAAGGAAAAACTTTATTGCCGATGTGGCATGGGAGAAATCCGATAGTCCAAGAATGGACGCAAAGCTCTTTTCTTCAAGATATGACCACACTTTAGTCTACGCTCGCAATATTGAAAAAGTGCAAATAAGGAAACTCCAAACAGATGAAATTCCAGAACACTATAATAAGACAGGAAATGATGGTCGGAGATACTATTTAAAGCCACTCCGAGCTATGGGTATTGCAGATAGCAGACAAGATAGACCTACATTATATTTCCCATTAACCGCTCCTGACGGAACTGACGTCTACCCCGTAAGGACTGACGGTTCTGATGGCCGATGGAGGTGGAGCAAGGAAAAAATAACAGCAAATCCAGAACTCATAGAATGGGTAGCAGGCAAGAATGGTTGGTCTGCATACTATAAGATATATGCGTCTAACGAAGCATCTATACCTCCAGAAACAATATGGACATTTCAAGAGGCAGGAAGCAATAGATTATCAAAACAAGAAATCAAAGCTTTATTCAAGGATGAGAAATCGTTTGAGACCCCTAAACCCGAAAAGTTGATTCAGCGCATATTAATGCTATGCACAAACGAACGAGATCTCGTCCTTGACAGTTTTCTCGGCTCTGGCACGACCGCAGCTGTTGCACAGAAGATGGGGAGAAAATATATCGGTATAGAATTAGGTAATCATGCTTATACCCACTGCTATCCACGCCTGAAAATGGTGACAGATGGAACAGACCAAGGTGGTATCAGCAAAGCACAGGGCTGGAAAGGCGGCAGCGGCTTTAAGTTCTACGAACTTGCCCCAAGCCTACTAAAAGAAGACAAGTTTGGCAATCTCATCATCAACAAGGAATATAACGCTGACATGCTGGCTGCAGCGATGGCAAAACAAGAAGGCTATACATACCAGCCTGACGCTGCACTTTACTGGAAGCAGGGACAGAGTTCAGAGCATGACTTCATCTATACCACTACACAGTTCCTTACTGTTGAGAGCCTCGATGCCATCAGCGAAACGATGCAGGAAGGTGAAAGCCTCCTTATCTGCTGCACCGCCTTCCAAAAGGAATGTGTCAACCACGCCAAGAACATCACAGTAAAAAAAATCCCCCAGATGCTCCTCGGCCGTTGTGAGTTCAACAAGGATGACTACTCTCTGAATATCATTGACATGCCCCAACTCGACCTCGAAGAAGACCTCGACGAGTTCTCCGAAGAAGAGCCAACGGCAGAAGAAAAAAGCAATAAACCCGTAGAAGGTACGTTATTTGATTAAAAACTAAAAACAAAATAATTATGAATTACTTCATTAAAAACATTCATGTCAATAAATCGTTCAGAATGAATGGTGTTGATGTTCCTATTGCAAATGAAGACTTGGAAATCTCAATTTCTAATGAGAAGTCACCTCATCTTATTATTACAGGAAAGAATGGCAGTGGAAAAACGATATTACTAAATGCAATTACAGACTTTATAGAAAAAATAAAGACTGATACATCACTTTATTTCTTACAATACGGTGAATGGGTGAAGAATGCGGAATCAAATTATCAAAATGCGAAAACAGATGAAGAACGCTCAAAAAGAGAAATAGAATTAGCCAATAACCGCAGCAGATATAAGAATTTATATGGAAAGGTTAATATCACATTTGGCAATGTAGCGGCTATCATTAACAAATATCAAAAGGGAGACTTCATCGTTGCTTCATATAAGGCATACCGTAAGCCTGAAATGCAGGAGCCAAAGAATCCGACGAAACCCGTATATAATAAAAAAGGTGAAGCAAAAGATACAGCAACGAATCAGTTTTTGAATTTCCTATCTGATTTAAAGATTCAGGAAGCGTTAGCCCGTAATGAAAAGCAGATTGCAGATGCCGATGAGATTAACAAATGGTTTGTAAGTTTTGAGAGCTTACTGAAACGAATATATCAAAACGACAATCTAAAATTAGAATTCAATTATAAAGATTATAGTTTTAGAATCTGCACAGAGGGTAAGAAATTCAAATTTACAGAATTGTCTGATGGCTTTGCTGCTGTATTGGATATTGTTGCAGACCTTATATTAAAGATGCAGGACGATAACTCATTAACAAGGGTATACCAGAAAGAAGGAATTGTGCTTATTGATGAAATTGAGACACATTTACACATGGCCTTGCAAAAGATTATTATGCCCATATTAACTGAAATATTCCCCAATATCCAGTTCATAGTAACTACTCACTCACCATTTGTTCTCAGTTCTATGCCAAATGCTGTCGCGTACGATTTGGAGCACAAAAAAACGATAGAGAATCTTACCAATTATTCCTATGAGTCCTTGGCTGAGGGCTATTTTGGAGTGAGGGCTGAGTCAAGTGATGTAAGGCATCGCCTAACCAGAATTAAAGAACTCTTAGAGAAAGAAAATTTAACTGCGTCAGAAATAGATACACTAAAAAATTACATAAGTGATTTTGACAACATCCCTGAAGCTGTTTCTCCTTCTTTGATTGGAGAGTATCTCAAATTAAAACTAAAGTATGTGAATAAGATAAAGGAGTTGATACAATGATAAAAGTAGAAAAGAGTGCAACTATTCCTGAGTCTTTATTGACAACAAAGGCTTATGATGGTCAAGACGTACAGAGACAATTACTATGTGACCAGCATAGGAAATGCTATATTTGTGAATGTGCGGTTGAAGCAAATTATCACATTGAGCATTTGAATAGCCAAGCGAACAGACAAGATTGGAATAATCTGTTTTTGTCATGCGGATATTGTAATGACAAAAAACTTGCCTTTTATGACAACATATTGAATCCAGCAACAAACAACATTGAGGATATTATAGAGCAACGTTTAGACACTTACTCTAAAGAAGCAGAATTTAGAAGTGAAAACAATTCCACAGAAGTTAAACAAACAATAAAATTTCTGGAGAACATTTTTAACGGCAAAGAACACGATCCAAACTTTCGAAGTCCGCACGAAGAAGTTTTCTATGATAGAGTAGAAATGAGCATCAATGACTTTATGAGGAAAGTCATTGACTATCGGATGAATTCTTCACAAACTAATGAAAATATTGTCCGAGAAGAACTTGCAATAGGCAAGGAATTATTAGGCTTCAAATATTGGATTATCAGAGATGAACCAACATTGAATGCTGTGTTTGGTGGTGACATTATATGGAATAAATAATCGACACAATTTATGATAGAGCGAATTCAAATACAAAATTACAAGTCTATTCAGTATGCTGATATAAAGTTAGGCAATCTGAATGTGCTGATTGGCTCAAATGGAGTGGGTAAAAGTAATTTTATCTCATTCTTTGAGTTAGTGAATGCCTTGCTAAATAAACGCCTTGGCAGTTACATACTTGAACGGGGAGGGTTTGAAAGATTCCTCTATCAAGGACAGAAGCATTCTGAGTATTTAGGAAGTCTTATCGATTTTGCTAATACAAACGCTTTCTATTTCAAATTAAAGCCTGCAATAGGCAACAAGGCTTTTATTGAGACTTCAGGAGATTTCTTTAATAACAAGGGGGAAACAACGAAGGACTATGAAAAGATGTGGAATAAGACCTCATGGGATAATGCAGTAGAAGAGTCTGGAATCCTTGATAGTCCTAAGTGGCGTGCTGGTTATTTAAGGAATTTCTTAAGGAGTTTTACCGTTTATCACTTCCATGATACAAGCATCACATCTTCTATGAGAAGAGAATGTAATATGGGAGACAATGAGGCGTTACGTCATGATGCATCTAACTTGGCAGCCTATCTATACAGATTGCAGCAAAACGATCCACAAAGTTTCAAATTAATAGAAGGGGTTATACGATCTATTGCTCCTTATTTCAAAAGTTTTAAGTTGCGTGAGAATCCTAACAATAAGGGAATGATTTCGTTAGAGTGGGAAGAGAAGGATTCTGATGCCTACTTAGATGCAAACAGTTTCTCTGACGGAACACTTCGATTCATTGCATTAACGACCTTGCTTCTGCAACCTAATTTGCCTGATACGATTATTATAGACGAGCCAGAATTGGGATTACATCCAACTGCTATTAACAAGTTCGCAGCATTGGTGCGTCGCGCTGCCCAGAAAAAGCAGATCATTTTGGCTACACAATCTGTCAATCTGGTTAATTGTTTCGAACCTGAAGATATTATTGTAGTTGATAGAGAGAACAAGCAAACGGTATTTAACAGATTGGAAAAGGATACTCTTGACGCATGGCTGGAAGAATATAACATAGGTGATATCTGGGAGAAGAACATTATAGGAGGACAGCCATGAAAAGATTATATATCATTGTTGAAGGGCAAACGGAACAAGAGTTCGTTAATTCGATGATTGCTCCATATATGCAACAGCACGGAGTATATACTGTAACTCCTTTATTGATCCGAACAAGTAAAACTGGACGGGGTGGTTTTGTCAATTATGAACATCTCAAGAATGATGCAAAGAAGTTACTCTCCTCAAAGAAATCAGATTTTGTAGTCTCCACGTTTGTTGATTTCTTCAGGATACCAGAGGTTCCACAGAAAGAAAGATGGGAAAAGAAAGCAACTCACAATGAACAAGTTGAAGAAATGGAGCAATGTATAGCAGAAGATATTAATGATTCTCGTTTTATTCCTTATATTCAACTACATGAATTTGAGGCTTTGTTATTTTCTTCTAACAAGGGATTTGAATCTTTCTTTTCAGAGGATAATGCAAAGGATACTCAACATATTATCGACAACTTCAATAATCCTGAAAACATCAACACAACTCCTACAGGGGCACCTTCCAAACGATTGTTGGCAATCAAAGATGACTATGATAAAGTGATTGAAGGAAACTTAATAGCATTGGAGGTTGGCATCAATGATATTTTAACAAAATGTCCCCGCTTTAGGGCATGGATTGAAAAGTTAATTGAAACATGTAAATAACAGATGAATGCAATAGCAAACAACATCAAGCTGCGTCTGTCTCTCCGGGAGCCTTTGGGAAAGGCTCTCGATGTCGTGGTGAAGTTGACGGATGAACTCTCGCTGAAGAAGCCGACACAAGAAGAATACGGAGCGTTTATCAAAGAAGAATTGGCAAAGGCACAGACTATATGCCCGCTTTGTAAGGACTTTGAGCGCGACTTCCCATCTTTTGCATTCTCGATAGCCACTGGTATCGGAAAAACAAGACTGATGGGTGCTTGTATTGCTTATTTGTATCAGAAAAAAGGCATCCGACACTTCTTTGTCCTTGCACCTAACCTCACACTATATGAGAAGTTGATACATGATTTTGGCGATCCATCATATGGGAAATATGTATTCAAGGGTCTCTCGGAGTTTGTACATAATCAGCCGAGAATCATCACGGGCGACAACTACGAACAAGCACGAGGCCTCTTCTCTAAGACGGAGATTCAGATAAATGTCTTTAACATCTCAAAGTTCAACAAAGACAGTAAAGAAGACAAGAAGGGTGAGCCGAGAATGAAACGGCTGTCGGAATATTTGGGACAGTCATACTTCAACTATCTCGCAAGCCTGGACGACTTGGTGATTCTGATGGACGAGGCCCACCGCTATCATGCAGATGCTTCGAGAAAGGCAATCAACGAATTGCGACCTATCCTTGGCTTAGAGATGACTGCAACACCATACGATGAAAAAGGAAAACCCTTCAAAAATATCGTTTATGAGTATAACTTAGCAGAGGCTTTGGCAGAAGGGAAATATGTGAAGAATCCTACCATTGCCAAGCGTAGGAATTTTGAGAAGAAAGACCAGACACCAGAGGAATTAGATGTACTGAAATTGGAAGATGCTATTAGTGTACATGAACATACCAAACTACATTTGGAATTATATTCGAAAGAGAACAATGTTCCATTAGTAAAACCATTTATCTTGGTTGTCTGCCGAAATATCCAACATGCCAAAGAGACGGTAGAGTTGATAGAAAACAGGATATACGACGGGAAGTATAAAGGGAAGGTCTTACAGATAGACAGTTCTACGAAAAAGAACGATGAAATTGACCAACAGTTTGTCTCGCTTGAAGACCCTAACAATAAGATAGAGATTGTAGTGCATGTAAATATGCTAAAAGAAGGCTGGGACGTGACAAACCTTTATACGATTGTTCCACTACGTGCAGCCGATGCCATCACATTAGTTGAACAGACTATCGGACGTGGTCTTCGCCTGCCATACGGGGGAAAAAGGACAGGCAATGATGAAGTAGACAAACTGACGGTAATTGCTCATGAAAACTTTGATGAGGTTATCACTCGTGCACAAGACCCGAACTCTCTACTGAACAAGCTCAGTTACGTAGAACTGGACGATGAAGATCTGAATCCTGTTTCCGGGAAAATTGTCAAAGGTAAAACCTCTGTTGAAGAGAAGTTTGAGGAGGAAAAGAAGAAAGCCGAAAAAATTCTCGACGCAACAAAAGCGAAAGCCGTTTGTGATGCCAGGCAAGCCATTTGGGATGCGATTCCTAAAATGAACACACAGGTAAAGAATAAAGAGGAACTCGCCAAGCCTGAGAACATTGCCAAGTTAAAGAAGATCACGGAAGAGATTATCCGTGAGAAGACTTTTGTTGCCAACCCGCTATTTGCAGAGGAGGAATCAAAGAAGCAAATAGAAGAGATCATGCCGGTTATCAATGTGGTTGTAAAAGATTACATTGACAATATCATAGAAATTCCCCGTGTAGTCATTGAACAACCACAAGCAACTGCCGTGTTCCATGATTTTGAATTAGACACCTCTGAAGGTTTTTCGTTCCCAGAACTAAGTAACGAAATACTTCGTATGGGATTGAAGGATAAAGAAGTTGAAATACTTACTGCGATTTCCAGTGGTTATTTTGACAACCCTGTAAAAGAAATTGTGGCTCAACTCATGAACTTTGAGGAAATTGACTATGATGAGAATGCTGAACTACTGTTCCATTTGGCAGAACAGGCAGTAGAGGCTGTAAAGGCACAAACAAAAGATGGTAATGATGTGGGCATTAAAGTTCATCAGTTTAAATCTGCAATAGCCAATAGGGTTTATCAACAAATGAAAGAACACTTTACATTAGAAAAGAAAGGGTATACAAGTTCAAAGGTCCTTCCTTTTGTAGAGTTACTACCACAACATTTGACAGAAGAAACTGCTTACGGTTATTTGGATTATCGGCATGTCTTTAAAGACAACCAGAAATCATTGGTCAAGAAATATATCTTTAGAGGGTTCTTGAAATCCTACTATTTGACTTATAAATTTGACAGTTCCACAGAACTGGATTTTGCGAATCTACTTGAGAACGATAATGATAAGGTCCTGAAATGGCTCCGTCCTGTACCTAATCAATTCAGAATCTATTGGGGAAACGGTGCTCACAAGTATGAGCCTGATTTCATCGTAGAAACTGCTGCCAAGATTTATATGATTGAGACAAAAGCAGAAAAAGACATTAATGATGATGACGTAAAGGAGAAAATGAAGGCTGCAATGGAATATTGTACCATTGTATCAAAAGAAGCATCAAAGTCTTGGCAGTATGTACTTATTCCCCACAATGCAATTAGTCGGACCATGCAGTTTGAATATGTAATAGCAAATAGCATATCACAATGACGGACATCCTGCAACAAGACATACAATACCTGCCGGGGGTGGGTCCCTCGCGCAGGAAGATGCTCAGCGAAGAACTGGGCATCGTGACGTATGGCGACTTGCTGCAATACTATCCATATAAGCATGTGGATAGAAGCCGGCTCTATTCCATTGGCGAACTGACGGGCGACATGCCGTTTGTACAGGTGAAAGGACACATCCTCAGCTTCGAGACGTTCAAGATGGGTGCCCGCAAAAAGCGCGTTGTCGCCCACTTCACTGACGGCAGCGGCAAGGTTATGGACCTGACATGGTTCAACTATGCCGACAGCGCCATCAAGAAATACAAGATTGGAACGGAGTACGTGGTGTTCGGTCGTCCACAGGTGTACAATGGGCGCATTCAAGTGGTGCACCCCGATATGGACGAGGCCGACAAACTGGAACTGTCGGCCATGGGTATGCAGCCCTA
>JAEEGL015063427.1_pt1 | contig 11030 bp, 9 predicted proteins | sample 9134231 | NCBI WGS metagenome assembly JAEEGL01 (sample SAMN16246548, study PRJNA631951) | gut metagenome | biome: gut microbiome; feature: rumen; material: fiber-attached | host: Bos | place: Iran: Karaj | collected 2018-10
GCCGGACAGAACTACGAAATGGATGCAATCGCTTCCTGCTTTATTGGTGGTGCTTCTGCCTATGGTGGAACAGGTACTGTAAGTGGTGCCGTAATTGGTGCTATCTTCATGGGTGTATTGAACAACGGTATGTCTATTCTTGGTGTAGACATGAACTGGCAGCGTGCAGTTAAAGGTTCTGTACTTCTTGCTGCTGTAATCTTTGACGTTGTTTCAAAACAGAAAAAGGCTTCTAAAAAAGCATAACTTTTTTTTCATAATTCCAAAAAAAGACTCCAATAAGTATTTTTTTACTGGCACAGACCCGCAACATCTGTGCCAGTTTTTTTTATATACTCGGTCCCTGAGCCTTACTCTGTGGTCCCTGAGCCTGTCGAAGGGCCATAAATACTTGATGCATTGTGGAACCCTGAATCAATAACAACCTTATCAAGATTGTATTTGTCTACATAGGTTGGATCCAGCCATACAGTTGGAATATTTGAATAGCCGTTGTTGATATATGAAATACGGAAATTGCCTTCCGGAAGATCTTCTTTTTTTGCAAGTCTGACTGCAAACTCTGCAGAAAGTTCTGCAAGCTTTATGATTGGTTTATAAATTGTAAAGGCCTGTTTACCCTGAACAATATACTGACATGCCGAAATATCTGCATCCTGACCGCATACCGGAATATAAATATCAGGATAGTAACGCGAAATTGCCTGAATTACACTTGAAGCAACTGCATCGTTCCCACAGATAATTGCATCAGGAAAAACATCGCTTTTTAATATTCTGACCATTTCCTGATAAGAAAGATCGTAGTTCCAGTTATCTGTATGGAAAATATGATTAATTCTTACGGGAGAATTACGGACAATTCTTTTAATGCCGTCTTCTATCAGTGTCATGTTATAATCTTCTTCGGGACCAAGAATACAATACCAGTTGGTGCCAGTTGTATGTCTCATCATCTGCGAAGCCATATATTCGCCAACCTTTTCACTGTCGATTGTCATATAAAGATTAATATCTGCATTAAGGGCCAGTCGGTCATAGGAAATAACAGGAATTCCTTTTGCCCTGATTTTCTGAACGCTTTCGCTGATAGCAGCTGCATCCTTTGGAAGTACAACAATAACATCTGTCCTGTCCATAAGGTATAGGAGCTGGCGGTTCTGTTCTTCCATATTGTTGCCGGCATTCTGGACTATAACATCGGCTCCAAGTTCTTTTGCTTTGTTAATAAAAATATCCATATCGCGCTGCCAGCGTTCAATGGCAAGTGTGTCTATTGAAAATCCTATTGTTATTTTGTGTACTGGAGTAGGAGAAGATGATTTTTCTGCAGTCGGTTGATTTTGTTTTTTGCAAGAAGCAGCTAAAAGGCAGACGAAAATGAGTACAAGTGGCTTTACAAATTTTTTCATTTTTGTTTCTCCTTTCTGTATTCTTTTGGCGAAAGTCCGTACTTGGTTTTAAAAATTCTACTGTAATAATTCTGGTCGTTGTAGCCTACGTCGGCAGTAATTTCTTTTATTGAAAGATCTGTTTCTGCCAGCAGCTGGCATGATTTTTCAAGGCGTCTGTCTGAAATAAAGTTAATAAAGGTTTCTCCTTTTTCTTCCTTGAAAAGTTTGCTCAAATAAAACGAACTGACTCCTGCAAAATCAGCTGCCATTTCAAGCGAAATATCCTGTGCAAGATTTTGTTCTACGTAATCGCACACTTTTTTAATAATAGGATTTGTATCTGTTTTTCTGATATTTGCAATTGCGGCTGTACATTCAAGCAGGAATGTCTGTGTAAAATCTTTAATCAGTTTTTTATCATTAAGGGAACTCAAGGTTGCAAAAGCGTTGTCAAAAGTAGCGCTTGTAAATGATTTATTAATTTCGCGGGTTGTATTATTTGCAGTAACAATGAGTTCAAAGAAAGTGTTTTTAATTTTATCAAGTTCAAGGTTGCCCGAAAAAAGTTCGGTTGTAAAAAGTTCAAGAAATGATTTTACTCCGTTTGAATCTCCGGTTGAAAGCTTTTTAAGAATCTGATTTTTAAACTCCCCGTGGCTGCTGTTCTGTTTTGTAGCAGCAGGAATATTTGTAATTGCTGCAGCTTTACTTTCGCCTGCAAAAACAAGTCCTCCGTTTGAGTCTGCTTTATTAAGTGCAGAAAGTGCTTCATTGTAAGATGCCTGCAGTAAAGTTCTGTCGCTTGCAATTGTACTAACACCGGCTCTGATTCCCGAAGAAATATTATAGCTCATAAGATTGTAGAACTTTTTAATCTGTTCCTGAATTTCGGCATAATCCGGATTTTCGGAAAATACAGGAAAGAATATTACTATTCGGTTCATCATAAAAGAGCTTATAAGGCAGCGGTGTTCTTTATTCAAAAGTTCATGCAGTTTTATATATGTAGCATACTGATTGTCTGAGTTTATGTTAGGAAATTCAAAGCAGCAGAAAATCCACGGAGTTTCAGAAAGATTAAAATATTCAAGATAAGCGCTCAGGTCAATTGATTTTTCGTTGTTGAAAATGCAGGCATAAATAAAGTCGTTTTCTATCATTGGAGAAACAAGATCAAGCTTTTTATGAAGCTCCATGTCTGCACTGAGTTTTCCCTGTTTTTCCTGAATAAGCTGCATGGCTCCGCGGATTGTTTCAATTACAACGTTGCGGTTTACAGGTTTTGTAATATATTTGTAGGCGCCAAGTTCAATTGCTGTCTGCGCATATTGAAAGCGGTCAAACGCACTTAAAATTACAAATATGATATTTGGTTTGAGCTTTGTAATAACACTGACAGTTTCAAGCCCGGAAAGCCCCGGCATGTTAATATCCATAAAGATAATGTCTATGTTTTCTTTCATAACAATTTCAATTGCTTCTGTGCCCGAAAGTGCAGTGAACACTTTTGCTTCGTCAGCAAAATTCTTGCTTATGATAAATGAAAGAGAATCTATTACTATCTGTTCGTCATCTGTTATTAATATGTTATACATTTGGTACCTTAATTATAAACTTAGTGCCTTTGCCGTTTTCGCCGTCTGTTATGTCAAATAAATCATCACGATGAAACTCCAGCTGCAGGCGCATGAATACACTTATAAGACCTGTTCCATTGTGGGTAGAATTCTTGTCCAGAACTTCCGGAGCAAGCCTTGTTGTTCCTGATGCAACTGCTTCAAAAACTGCCTTGCGTGTATTTTCGGGCATCCCGTCTCCGTTGTCAGAAACACTTATTATAATAAAGTCTTCTGTTCTTTCTACACAAAGACGAACCTTTCCTTTTGATTTTTTTAGTCCGTGTTTAATGCAGTTTTCTACAAGCGGCTGGAGTGTCATGGAAGGAATGCGCTCAGGGAATGAGCCTTCTGGAACAGTCTTTGTAAAATCAAGCCTGTTTCCAAAACGAACCTTCATTATATACACAAAATTATCTATCAAACCAAGCTCTTCGTCAATTGTGGCGGTGCGGCTCTGCTGCTGAATATTGTAACGGAAAAAATCTGCAACCTGTTCCATAAAATAACAGGTCTTGTCTGCATTTTCCATCATGGCAAGCTGGGCACCTGTATTCAAAGTGTTAAACAAAAAGTGAGGATTAATCTGATTCTGAAGGGCACGCAGCTGGGCGTCTGTATAAAGCGACTGCATTTCAACTTCTTTTTCTTTAAGGTCTGCTTCTATTCGCGCTTTTTCCCAGATTGTATCAATGTATTCGCGGATACTTATAATCATCCTGTCAAAGGCTCTGCAAAGATTTCCAATTTCATCATTTGTTTTTCTGTTGAAAAGCGGAATATCAAAATCACCCTGCGAAATTTTATGCGAAACTTCGGAAATTTCTACAAGCGGCTCCATGATTGAAGTAATCGTAAAATAAAGTACAAAGAATATTAAAAAAGAAAAAATCAAAAAGAAAAGAATGCTGAGCATATTCGTTAGCATGATTCTGTTCTGATTATCATTGTAGCGGTTGGCGTTCTGCTGAAGTCTGAGCTTGTTCAGTTCAAGAATCTGGCTTGTAAGATAATTGTAGCTTGTCACCGCATATCTGTAATTAAGAATTATATCTTCTTCTGCATTTGCTCGCTTTGCACTAACAGCCTGATTGCTGTAATACAAAAACGCTTCTGTTAACTGATGAACTAAATATTCTTTGTGCGCAACTTCATTTCTTGAAGGAAAATCCTGCAGCGTTTCGTAAAAATCTTCAACTTTTATTCTTGAATTATAAAAGGCATCAATGCTTTCAAATGTTCTGTAATTAACATAATTTTCCATTGCTTTTTCTGCATCAGAAAGCGTTTGTGAAAAATCGGTCAGTTCAGAATTTGATTTATAAGAGTCTCCAAGATTCTGCAAGGTCATAGTTGAAAAACGCATTGTCATAAGAATGCTTATAGTGAGCATTACAATTGCAATACTAATACAGAGCATTATTCGCCAGCGAAGACTTTTGTTTCTTATGTAATAAACTGGATTAAACCTTGATAAACTCTTTTTCATTTGGCCGCCTTTATAATTTTTACTTCGGCCGTTACATAACTGTTTGCATAGCCTTTGTTTCTGTATTCAAAAAGCTCCTGCATGGCGGCTTTTCCAATTCGTTCAGGATCTAAAGAGAAAAGTTCTGTTATAAAACCCTTCTGCAAATAAAGCTGGCATACTTCGTTTCCACCAAATCCGAGCAGCTTGTAGTCATAGGGAGGGAACTGTTCAGAAAGCTGCTGGGCCCACATAATTGTATCATCTTCGGTTAGCGAAATAAAAATGTTGCTGTGTGAATTAAGAGTAAAATCCTGCGGGATATTATCTATTACGGAATAATTGATTTTTTCATTATCCTGCAGCGTTCTTTGTACACTGCTTATAAGGTTTGTTGTGTTTGTAGAAATTGAATCGTTTATTATGTAAACGTTGCCGCCCTGTGGCAGAAGATTCAATACTTCATCTCCAACACGTTTTCCCATTTCCCAGTAGTTTACACCAACATAAGAAATCTGCTGAAGGTTTGGAGAAAACTGTCCGGTTGTAACAAGAGGAATAGGAGAACTGTCGTTTCTCTGAAGAACCTGCGGAGTGTCGTCCGGCGAATCTATGTAAGCAATAATTCCATCTGCGTTCAAAAAAGAACAATAGTCCATAAGATTTTGCAGCGAAGTTGTGTCGGCTTCTGAACTTGGAACATGAAGGTCTACAATTGCATTATAAGATTTTCCAAGAGTTGCCGCACCGTTGTAAAGCTCCGTAAGAAAGCTTTTGTTTTCGTAAGTTCCCGTGATTATTACATGATAAAGGCATGTGTCTGCCGGATTATATTCATTTTCTGTTTTTATTCTTGTTCGTGATTGCCTGAAGGTTGCGTAGAAAAGAATCATAAAAAAGAGAAGGGCAATTAATGTAAAAATTAAGAGCACCCACTTAATGAGCCGTTGCTTTTTCTTTTCCATATTCAAAAACGATTTTGTTATTAATATAATCAGCCGTTACTGTTCCGCCTTTTACAAGAGATCCAAACAGTACTTCATCAACAAGCGGATTAGCAATATTTTCTTCGATAGTTCGTGCCATATTGCGGGCACCAAATTCCTTTGAGTAGCCCTGATCTGTAAGGTAATCTATGCACTTGTCTGTAACGATAAGAGTGATTTTCTTTTTCTTGATTCGTTGTGCAAGCTTGAATACTTCCTTCTGGCAAACCATGCGAACGATTTTTTTATCCAGATATCCGAACGGAATGACTGAATCAAGCCTGTTGCGGAATTCCGGTGTAAAGGTTTTATTTACTGCTTCAAAAAGAGTTGCTTCGTCGTAAGCGGCATCTTGTGTTCCAAAGCCTATGCCGCCTCTTTCCATGTCGCGTGCACCTGCATTGCTTGTCATAATAATCATGCAATTGCGGAAATCTGCCTTGCGTCCCTGATTGTCTGTGAGAATGCCGTAATCCATTACCTGAAGAAGTACATTGAAAATGTCTTCATGTGCTTTTTCAATTTCATCAAAAAGAATTATTGCATTTGGATTTTTGCGCACGTCTTTTGTGAGAAGTCCGCCTTCTTCAAAGCCTACATATCCCGGAGGAGAACCAACCAGACGGCTTACGGAATGCTTTTCCTGATACTCACTCATGTCATAACGAAGCAGCGGTTCACCAAGAGTTTCTGCAAGCGTTCTTGCAAGTTCTGTTTTTCCACAGCCAGTAGGACCTACAAATAGATAACATGCTTCCGGCTTGTCTGGATTTCTAAAACCTGCGCGTGCCCGTTTTACTGCTTTTGTAAGAGTTTGAATTGCTCTGTCCTGACCGAATATCTGTGCACCAAGATTCTGTTCAAGGTAGCGCAATGTGTCTTTCTGCTCTCCTGTAACAGAGTCTATAGGAAGCTTTGCCATTTTTGCAGTTATGCGGCGGATTGTTGCAACGCTTATCTGCGAAGTGTTGTTGTGTATTTTCTGGAAGGCACCTGCTTCATCAATAATATCAATTGCTTTGTCGGGCAGGCGTTTGTCAGGCATATACTGAACTGACATGTCAACTGCGGCTTCAAGTGCAGCCTGTGCATATTTAACATTATGGTATGCTTCGTATTTTGGAAGAAGCCCCTTTAAGATTTTTACAGTTTCTTCGCGGCTAGGTTCAAGAATATCAATTTTCTGGAATCGTCTTGCAAGTGCGCGGTCTTTTTCAAAATGTGCGGTATACTCTTCAAAAGTAGTAGAACCGATAATGCGAATGCTTCCGTCTGCAAGGGCAGGCTTGAGCAGGTTTGCTGCATCCATCTGAGAGCTGCCGTTTGAGCCGGCTCCCATTATCATGTGAATTTCGTCTATAAATAAAATTGATTTTTTCTTTTCTTTAAGCTCATCAATTACAGAATGAAGTCGCTCTTCAAAATCCCCTCGGAATTTTGTTCCCGCAAGTAAAAGTCCAAGATCAAGCGAATAAATTGTAAAGCCCTTAAGAACGTCAGGAACTTCATCGTTTACTATGCGCTGTGCAAGGCCTTGTGTAATTGCAGTTTTACCAACACCTGCGTCTCCAACATGAAGCGGATTATTTTTACTGCGGCGGCATAAAATCTGAACGGTTCGCTCAATTTCATCTTCGCGACCGACAAGAACGTCATAAGCGCCTTTTTTTGCCTGTTCAGTCATGTTTACGGCAAATCTGTCGAGCCCGCCTTCATTGTTAGTCATCATGCCTTCGGGCATCTGCTGCTGTGATGTTTTTTGCGTACGGTCTTTTTGCGCTCCGTGAATGCCTTTTATTCTGCTGATTGTTTCAAGCAGTCTTAATTTATCAAGCCCGCTTGAACGCATATAATAAGAACAGTAATTCTTTTTTTCTTCAAACATGCTCACAAGCACGTCTGTAATGTCAATCATTTCTGATTCGCTTGAAACGCAGTGAAAAACTGCACGGTTCATAACAGACTGAAAGCCCGAAGATTCAACCGGTGCATTCACAAGCTCTTCGTTTGCATGTTCAGAAACGACTGGAACTTTATTTGAAAGGTAATCGGTTATATTTGATTTAAGCGCGTCTGCATCGCTGCCGCTTTCTTGAAGAATATGGCATACAAAATCATTTTCAAGTGCAACCGAAAGAATATGCTCCGGAGTAAGAAACTCATGGTGAGAAGTTTTAGCCTGTGCAAGCGATTCCGACAGTATTTTTGTAAGCATTGGGCTCACTTTCATCTGCCGCACAACCGTTTTCTGCTTTTTTTCGTCTGCCAAATTATTACCTTTGAAAATCAGGATTATTCAACTTCAACCCGTAATGGGAATCCGTTCTTTTTTGCAATGCTTCGTGTAAGATTTGTTCTGGAAACTGCAATATCGTAGGTGTATGTACCAACAACAGCGCTTCCGTCATTGTGAACAGTTGTCATGAGTGTCTGCGCATCATCCGGCGATTTATTAAAAATTGAAACAAGAACATCTACAACGAATTCCATAGTAGTGTAGTCGTCGTTATAAAAAACAACATCCCTTTCTGGAGGAACTTCAATTGAGGTTGTTTCTGCAAGACCGCTTCCAATGTTCAACGGCTGATTAATAAATTCACTCATATAGTTAAATATACCACATTTTTAAGTTGTGGGCAAATAAATCCGATAATGAAATTATGAAGAAAAAATTAAAACTCAAATTTGAATATGATTCTCCGGTAATGCTTACTTTTGCATTTTTAACCCTGATTATTTTTATTCTTGATACGTTTGCTCTAAAGGGCAAGTTAAAAGATGCATGGCTTTTTACGCCAACTTCAGCAGCCGGAGCGTTTCCTTTTGCTTTTTCTGATTTTCCTTCTATATTAAGACTGTTTATTCATGTTTTTGGATACGGTGAAGGTTCTGTTCTAATTTGTAATTTGATTTTTATTCTGCTGCTTGGTCCTGCCATGGAAGAGCGCTACGGTTCTGTAATAATCGGAATTATGATTTTTGTTTCGTCGCTGTTTTCCGGTGTGCTAAATGCCTGCTTCTGTAAAAATGCAGTCTGCGGAGCCGAACCTGTCGTTTTTATGCTTATTCTTCTTTGGACAATGATGCAGCTTTCTCGCAGTAAAATCTCTGCCAGTGCAATTGCAGTAATTGCACTTTTTATTGCAATGCTTGTTTTCCGAAAAAATCCAAACGGAGTAGTTGGTGTGGCTGTGATTGCTGCAGGTGGCCTTTGCGGAAGCCTGTTTGCATTCCTTGCTTCTCCAAAGGCACGCAAAGCCAAAAAGAACGAATCTGCGCTAGCAGAATTCCGTGATGAAGCAAGCCCAAGATTTTCATTAAAGAGTACCGGTACCAAAAAATCTGCCCCAGACCGTAGTAAAAAATCAAATATTGACGAAGAAACTACTGTTGTAGGCAGTATTGAATTGTAATTAAATTTTAATTTCGCAAGGTTTTGGCCGTACATTCTTTACAAAAAAGTCAAGGTCAAGACTGTATTGCGAATCTATGTATTCCGGCGGGTAGGTGAGTTTAATTTTTTCGGAAATGCCAGTTGCGGTCTTTCGTGAAATTGCTCCGTTAAAGCGGATTATGTCTGTGGCTGCTTTTGTATAGCGGTCGAGCTGGCGCTGTTTGTAAAGTGAAGTTAAAAACTTTATCTGGTTTTCTTCTATTGTTTTGTGTTCGCAGCAATCAAGTGTGATATTGTTCTTTTTTGCAAAATCATAAAAGGTTTTGAAAAAATCGACCGGCTTTATTTTAAGTGATCGGCATATTGTCAAAAACCATGGAACTGCGCGGCCGTCGTTGTAAAAATATGTGCAGGCTTGTGCAAGCTGTTGAGCTTTTGTTTTGTCTTGTGGTGAAAACTTGTCTGTCTTGATGATGTTGTAAGGCGGAGTAGTTTCAAAGGTTAAGTTTAATTCCTGCGCACGGTCAAAAAGGTCTGTGCCTGGCAAAACCGAAAGACAAAAAATTTCAAGGTTATTCGGGTAGAGTGAAGCTGCAAAATTAATTCCTGCACAAAATGAAGCAAAGGTTTCGCCGGGAAGTCCGTATATTAGATCAAGTCCAAAGGTTACGCCTTCCTGATTTAAGATTCCAATATTTTTTACAAAGAGCTTTTTGTTGAACGGGCGGTTTACTTTACGAAGAACATTTTCATCTGCGCTCTGAAGCCCAATCTGCAGGGCACACGGAATTTTTGTAAAAGCCTTTGCCAGCTGATGGTCTATGAATTCTGCACGGGCTTCAAAATAATAAAAAGTGTCAGGCGTTATTCGTGCAATTTTTTTTAGAAGTGCAAGTGCGCGTTCCTTGTTTGCATTGTAGGTTGGATCAAGTACAAAAACTTGAGGAACTTTCTTTTGTGCAAAAAGTTCAAGCTCTTTGTCTATTCGTTCTTCAGGGAAAAGTCGTACTGTTTTTTCGCCTTTTGATTCGTAGCAGTAAGAGCATTTGAACGGACAGCCTCGTGCAAGCTCCCAGAGTGCTCCTCCAAATTCAGTCGGGTCAATTGTTCCGTCAAGGTATGGGCTGTGAAGAAGCGACAGATCTTTTATAGACGCATTTTCATAGCATGAAAGGATTTCTTCTTTTGAAAGTTTTTTCCCGCCAGATAAAATTACTTTTTCAATAAGTCTCGGAACCTTGAGTTCACCTTCGCCGGTAACAGTATAATCAAAACTCTTTTCAAAAATATAGGGATGTGCCGTAATTTCAGGGCCGCCTGCAATTATGATGATGTTGTGTTTGTGAAGCCGTTCTGCGCAAAGTTCAAAGATCGTCCTGTTCCATACAAATACAGACATACAGACAATCTGCGGATTTTCCTTTAGCAAACGATTAGCAATGAAGTCTGCTTTTTGTTCGTTAGATTCAAGTGTTTGTATTTCATCATCTTCACGGCTGAAAGAAATTAGTTTTACATCACATTCCTTTTCGGTTCCCGCGTAATGTTTGATTGCAGAAGCAACGCAAGCCGCACCAAGTGGCAGCGCCTGAGGAGATTTTTCAACTAAAAGAGTAGTGCAGAGTATTTTAGTCATCATGATTACTATATTATAAATAGAGAAAAAATTATAGTTTTTTAAGTAATATATGTATATAATATAATTGTAGTATAAAATGGAGTCTTTATGCCAGATAAAATAGAACGCGTTTCAAATATCTCATATGACGCAACCCGCGTAACACCAGTGCGTGGCTACACCGATAAAGAACGCGCCGATATAATGGAATCTGTCGAAAAGCAATCTCAGGAGCGTATGGAAGCTCTTGCCGAAAAGCGCGCTTACCTTGCCAAATATCCAACTCCAAAAGGCGCCGTTTTTGGCGAAGTATTAAGTCAATTGTTGGGTAATTCAAAAACAAAACCCTCCGCCGATGACGACGAAGGGTATGAATTGTCGTTGTCGGGTCAAGCCCGACAATGACATACTTTGTCATCCTCGGGCTTGAAGTGCACCCCAAATATTGGACAAATAAAGTTCAATTTTAGGAGGTGCATTTTTTATGTCCAAATACACAAAGGAAATAAAACTAAAAATAGTTCTCGAGCATAAAAATGAGAAAGTAGGTTGGA
>JAEEGL015571937.1_pt1 | contig 11030 bp, 10 predicted proteins | sample 9134231 | NCBI WGS metagenome assembly JAEEGL01 (sample SAMN16246548, study PRJNA631951) | gut metagenome | biome: gut microbiome; feature: rumen; material: fiber-attached | host: Bos | place: Iran: Karaj | collected 2018-10
CCTGTAGCCCCTTATGAGCTTGCCCTCCACGGCCGTCGATATGGTGCCCGTCTCCTCGGAGACTATGACCACCACCGCGTCGCTGTTCTCGCTCATTCCGATGCCGGCCCGGTGCCTGGTGCCCAGATCCTTTATTATGTCATGGTTGTCCGACAGGGGAAGGAAGCATCCGGCCGCGTACAGCCTTCCGTCGCGGATGATCACCGCGCCGTCGTGCATGGGGGCCTTGTTGAAGAATATGTTCTTTATCATGGGAGCCACGGCGTTGGAGTCTATGACCGTGCCCGTGAGGATCAGGTCCCCGAGCTTGGTCTCACGCTCGAACACTATGAGGGCTCCGGTCTTCGTGGCTGCGAGATCCACTGCGGCGGACACCACCTCGCGGATCACGGCCTCGTTCTTCGTGAGCTTCTCGTCGCCTATGCTCCGAATACCTCTCAGAGGCGTGGCACCCATCTTCTCGAGAGCTGAGCGCAGCTCCGGCTGGAACAGTATGACCAGGGTTATGAGTCCCACCTGGAAGATGTTCCGCATGATGTACTGGAGCAGGTACATGTTCAGAAGCTCGCTCAAAATACGGAGTATCAGGAGGATGACGACGCCGATCGCCAGCTTGCCCGCTCTTCTGTCCCTGATGAACTTGAAGAGAAAATACAGCATGACCGCCACGACTATGATGTCGAAAACGTCAAAAAACGAGATCCTCTTGATGATATCGCCCAGATTCGACCAGAAATCCGATGCTCCAAGGATCATCATTGCGCGCCACCTCCCTGACCTTAAAGGTATATTCTAATCCAACATAATTATATCATAATGAAACCCCGTTTTGCAATTTTTCAGGCGCAGTTTTTGTCAATGAAAACGAAGTTTTTTTGCCGGTACGGGGATGATCCCGGAACAGGGGCCGGATTTGTGAATAATCATACTGATTTTATGCATATACCGGGGGAAAATATGAATAATCCCCAAATCTTCGGAAAAATATGCATTTCCCTTTATTTTTCCCCCGTGAGGTGATATAATTCGGTGAGTGAGACACCAACATGCCGGGGGAGGGGAAGATATGCGCCTGTGGCCGAATTCCGGACCTGTCAGCATCATATGCGGGCATTACGGTTCGGGAAAAACCAACATCGCCGTCAATCTCGCCCTGGGCATCCGGGAGAACGAGCCCGGGACAGAAGTCACGGTAGCCGACCTTGACATCGTGAATCCCTATTTCAGGACCGCGGACAACCGGGCCCTGCTGGAGACCCGGGGGATCGCTGCGGCAATTCCCGAGTTCGCAAACAGCAACGTGGACATACCGGTGATCCCGCCCCGCATGATGGAGATGCTGGACCCGGTGCCGGGCAGGCGCTCAGTACTTGACGTGGGAGGGGACGACGGCTCCGTGGTGCTCGGCATGTACTCCGACCGGATAAAGAAGGCCGGATACGAGATGATATACGTCATCAACATGTACAGGCCCCTGATCTCTGACCCGAAGGACGCCTTCGAGTGCATGCTCGCGATCGAGGAGGCCTCGAGGCTCAGCTGCACCGGCATCATAAACAACTCGTCCCTGGGCCCGGAGACCGGCGCAGACACTGTGCTGAGGAGTGTCGAATACGCGAAGCTCTGCGCGGACCTCTGCGGGATACCGCTCCTTGCCCACACCTACTGTCCCCGGTACACCGGGGATCTCGGCGCCGTCATCGCCGGCACCGCATATGAGGATGAACCGTTCTTCCCCATACTCGACATTACGAAAAAACTATTCTGAAATACTTCCCGAAGGGAGAGAAAGACTGTGAACAGACTGACCTTCAACACGGAGAGATGCAAGGGCTGCGGCCTCTGCGTCACCGTATGCCCGAAGCAGATCCTTGAGCTGGACGTGCATCAGCTCAATTCCAAAGGATACCATCCCGCGAGGATCACGGACCAGGAGAGATGCATCGCGTGCGCCATGTGCGCCACCATGTGCCCCGACTGCGTGATCAAAGTGGAGAAAGACGTATAGAGGTGCGGACATGTCAGACAAGGTATTGATGAAAGGTAACGAAGCGATCGCGGAAGCCGCCATCGCATCCGGATGTCTGTATTTCTTCGGATATCCCATAACGCCACAGACAGAGATCGCCGAATACATGGCGAAGCGCATGCCCAAGGTCGGAGGCCTGTGCCTCCAGGCCGAGAGCGAAGTGGCGGCCATCAACATGCTCATGGGAGCGTCCGCCGCGGGCTCAAGGGCCATGACGTCCTCATCCTCCCCGGGAGTATCCCTGAAGAGCGAAGGCATATCATATATAGCGGGATGCGACCTGCCCTGCCTAATAGTGAACGTGCAGAGGGGTGGACCGGGGCTGGGTGGCATACAGCCCTCCCAGCAGGACTACTACCAGGCCACCCGGGGCGTGGGCCATGGGGATCTGAGGATCCTTGTGCTGGCTCCGTCCTCTGTTCAGGAAATGGCCTCCCTTACGGCCGAGGCCTTCGATCTGGCGGACCAGTACAGGATGCCCGCCATGATCCTTGCGGACGGCGCCCTCGGGCAGATGATGGAGCCCGTGGATTTCTCGGCGTTCCCGAAGCGGGAGCTGCCGGAAAAGGATTGGGCGGCGAACGGCCTGTCGAGCCACGGCGGGAAAAAGAACATAATAAACTCTCTGTTCATAGACCCCAACGAACTTGAAAACTCCATACTTGCGAGATACAGGAGATACGAGGCTGTCGAGAAGAACGAGGTGAGGTATGAGGAATATCTCACGGACGACGCCGACATCGTATTCGTGTCCTTCGGCATCACCGCGAGGATCTGTAAGAGCGCGGTGGCGGAGCTGAGGAAGGACGGCATAAAGGCGGGGCTGCTGAGGCCGATCACCCTGTGGCCGTTCCCGAAAGCGAAGATCTCGGAGCTGGCTGACAGAGCGAAGACCTTCGTTTCCGTTGAGATGTCCATGGGACAGATGGTGGACGACGTGAGGCTGGCCGTGAACGGAAAGAGACCGGTAAGCTTCTTCGGACGCACCGGAGGCATCATTCCCTCTGTTGAGGAAGTGGTGGCCGAAGGCAGAAAGATCTCTGAAAATATATAGGAGGCGGGAAGTATGAAAACAGTATTTGACAGGCCCAAGGCCCTGACGGACATACCCCTGCACTATTGCCCCGGATGCACCCACGGCATCGTCCACAGACTGGTGGCCGAGTGCATAGACGAGCTGGAGATACTGGATAAGACCGTGGGCATTGCCCCCGTCGGATGCTCCGTGTTCGCCTACAATTATTTCAACTGCGACATGATAGAAGCCGCCCACGGCAGAGCCCCGGCGGTAGCCACCGGCGTGAAGAGGACCCATCCCGACAACATCGTGTTCACCTACCAGGGGGACGGTGACCTTGCCGCCATAGGCACGGCCGAAACGGTCCATTCCGCCACCCGCGGCGAGAACATAACGGTGATCTTCATCAACAACTGCATCTACGGCATGACCGGAGGCCAGATGGCCCCCACCACGATACCGGGCCAGGTCACCACCACGACCCCCTACGGAAGGAAGCGCAGCATCCAGGGAAATCCCATCAGGGTATGCGAGATGCTCTCAACCCTTGACGGCGTGGCCCTGGCGGCGAGAGTGGCGGTGGACTCACCGAAGAACATCGCTGTCGCGAAGAAGATGATAAAGAAGGCCTTCCAGAACCAGATCGACAAAAAAGGCTTTTCCATAGTGGAAGTGCTGTCCACCTGCCCGACCAACTGGGGCCTTGCCCCGGCGGACGCGCTGCAGTGGCTGAGAGACAATATGATACCCTATTATCCTCTCGGCACCTACAAGGACGGCGAAGCCCTGAAGGACGGTGAATGACATGACGACACGCATTATTTTCGCAGGCTCCGGCGGCCAGGGGATCCAGTTCTCCGGCAAGCAGATGGCAAAGACCGGGATGCACTTCGGCAAGAACGTGACCTTCCTTCCCTCCTACGGCCCCGAGATGCGGGGCGGGACGTCAAACTGCACGGTCGTCATCTCCGACGAGGAGATCGGCTCCCCCAGCACAAACACCCCGGATATGCTGGTGGCCATGAACCTGCCCTCCTTCGACAAGTTCGAACCGAAGGTACAGCCCGGCGGGATCATGTTCTGCGACTCCACCCTGGTATCGAAGAGATCCGAAAGGACCGACATCCGCTGCGAGTACGTCCCCGTCACCGGCCTGGCCAACGACAACGGCCTGAACGGATTCGCAAACGTCATAATGCTCGGATACATCCTAAAGGCAACGGGCCTGTTCGATTACGAGGAGTTCAGGAAGTTCCTTGTATCGGCCATCCCCCCGGCCAAATCGGCTCTCATCGAGAAAAACGAAAAAGCCCTGGAGCTGGGCTACAGCTACAAGGCTTAGTATCATAGGTTATCCTAAGCACAGGCATGTCACACATGCCTGTCTTTTTTTCTGAGATCCTTCGTGAACTTCTCCAGTCTGAGAAGGCCTTCCGTCAGGATGTCCCTCGGGCATGCGAGGTTCACCCGGATGAAGCTCCCGGTGCCGCCGAACACGGAACCGTCGGATACGAACAGTCCCGTCTCCTTCCTGAGATCCCGGCAGAAAGTCCTGCTGTCATCCGTATACTCACTGATATCGGCCCACATGAGATACGTGGCCTTCCCGTCGATCACCCTGATGCCCGGTATCCTCTTGTTTATGAACATCTCGGCGAATTTCCGGTTCTCCGATATATATGCCCTCAGCTCGTCGAGCCAGCCCTCCCCTTCCCGGAAGGCGGCGATGGCTGCGATGCAGGCGAAGCAGTTGGGCTCCGCCACCTCGTCGGTGTTTATGGCGCGCCAGACTTTATGACGCTTCAGCGGATCCGGCACGCAGACGGCCGAGGTCTGTATCCCCGCTATGTTGAATGTCTTCGTGGGGGAGATGCAGGTTATCGATATCTGCCTTGCCTCCTCGGACACGGATCCGAAGGGCACGTACCTGAACCCCGGGGCCGTGATGTCGCAGTGGATCTCGTCGGAAATCACCGTCACGTTGTGCTTGTATGCCAGTTCCGCGACCTTCCTGAGCTCCGGCTTCGACCAGATCCTGCCGCATGGGTTGTGCGGGTTGCAGAGGATCATGAGCGTGGTCTGGGGATCCGCCATCTTCTTTTCCAGATCCTCGTAATCCATTGAATAGGCCCCGTCCCTGAAGACCAGCGGATTCTCCAGGACCCTGGCGCCGTTGTTGAGTATGCTGTTGAAGAATATGTGGTACACCGGAGTCTGTATGATCACGTTCTCGTTCGGCGTGGTGAGTTTCCTCACGCAGGAGGATATGGTGGGGATGATGCCCGTGCTGAACATCAGCCATTCCTTCTTCATGGCATAGTTATGCCTGTCCATCCACCAGCCGATATACGCCTCGTACCACTCGTCCGGCACTTTCGTATATCCGTATATGCCGTGGGCGGCCCTGTCGGATATCGCCTTCACCACGGCGGGAGCCGTCTCGAAGTCCATGTCCGCCACCCACATGGGGATCACGTCCTCCGGTATGTCCCACTTTATGGAATCGGTGCCCCTTCGGTCTATGACCCTGTCAAAATCGTATCTCATCACAGCCCCCACTTCGACCAGTCAGGTCTCTCGGATTCTATATCTATCTTCCCGGCTTCGATCTTTGTCCGGCCGGGATCTATCCTGTCCTTTTCAAGGATCAGCTCTCCTATGTGATCAGCCCTTATGACCCCTTCCCTGGGATTCAGCACGCTCTCGATGTGCCCGTCCACCCGGGCGTCGACGGAGCTGTACTCGAAGGCAAGGCTTGTCGACATCATCTTGCAGTTTATGAGCTTCAGGCCTTCGATGTAGCAGAGCCCCTGATGGCTGTCGATCACGCAGTTCTCGATGACTACGTCCGACGAGTTCCACGCAAGATACTCTCCCTCTATGTAGGAGTTCTCCACCCTCACGTTCCGGCAGTTCCAGAAAGCGTCCTTGGTAAGCAGCCTGGAGTTTCTGATGGTGAAGTTGCTGCAGCCGTCGAAGCAGTACCTTCCGTCCAGCACCAGTCCGTCGATCTCAAGCCCGTCGGAGTTCATGGCGAAGTAGTCGCCCCTTGCCGTGACGTTCTTCATCCTTATATTCCTGCAGTTCCAGAGCGTCTCCTGAGCATCGGTTATCTGCACGTTCTCGAGAACGATATCGGACGATCTCCTGAAATTCTTCGGGGACTGGATCGTCACGTTCTTCATGTGGATACCGTCAGTATACCAGATGCCCGCCCTGGTCCCGTCGAGGAAGATGCTGTTGGTGACCTCGATGTTCTTCGAGTACCAGATGGGATATTTCCACTTGAATGTGCATTCGTCGATAATGAGGTCCCGGCTTTCCTTCAGGTGGGACTCCCCGCCTTCGAACCAACAGCCCGTGATCTTCGCGTCCTGCTCCTTGAACAGCGCCCTCTCGCCGCTGAACCTCTGTCCTCTGTATTCTTTCATCTTTCCTCCGGTATGTTTCGTTCTTTGTAATGATTATACCCGAAAAAATAGCGATTTGCAAACAGAACCGATATGAATCTTTCATTTGCTCTGACAGGACAGATTTTGACAGATTTCTGTATGTACAGTATAATTACAGCACACGCATCTTAATATGAGGAAGCAGGAAGACAGAATGAGGAAGGAATATGACATAGACGGGCTCGATCCGCGGCCAAATCCGTACGCGAAGGAGCTGAAGCAGCAGATCACGATCAGGCTCGACACTCCGGTCATCGAATACTTCAAAGGCCTTTCGGCAGACTGCGGGATCCCGTACCAGACCCTTATAAACATGTGCCTGGCGGACTACGTGAAGAACAAAAGAACACCGAAAATATCCTGGCAGTGAGCAGCGTTCATACCGGCCCACGAAGTTCCCGCTGCCACCGGCAGGTTTCCGGCGTAATTTATGCGAAAAAAACTGTTGACAAAGATTTTTCCTTATGATATAATCACGGCGTTCGACAAGGCATAGTTATGCCCTGTTGCCAAATGTGGCGGAGTAGCTCAGCTGGCTAGAGCAACCGGTTCATACCCGGTAGGTCATGGGTTCAAGTCCAATCTCCGCTACCATATGTAAATGATTTGTATGCGCCCTTTCCGGCCCGATGGTCAAGCGGTTAAGACACCGCCCTTTCACGGCAGTAACGGGGGTTCGATTCCCCCTCGGGTCATCTGCGCATACAAATCATTTTACGTCTGGCCCGATGGTCAAGCGGCTAAGACACCGCCCTTTCACGGCAGTAACGGGGGTTCGATTCCCCCTCGGGTCATAAAAAACTCTTTTTCCTTTTTTCGGAGAAAGAGTTTTTTTTATTTCAGTGAAAAACACTCTTGCGGATATCATTCCATAGTCAGAGTGCCTTTTGAAAGATCCTCAGCCACAAGGGAAAACATATAGAACGGCACAGTTAGGATTCTTCTTTCCCCGTTATACCCGTAATTGTTCGATGAGACCTTGATCGCAGCCTCAAAACTGTTATGATGAGAGAAAGTCTCCAGTGAATTGCGCGACCCCTTGCTCTTTTTTGCGTCGATGGGATACAACTTGTTATCCGATTCGACTATAAACTCGAGTTCACCGCTGTTTTTCCCGCACCAGTAGTACAGTCCGATGCCATGAGCCGTCAGTTCGCAGGCCACATAGTTTTCAAAGAAGATCCCTGCCAGGGTGTTCTTCGCGTCTCCCGAGATGAACGAAGCGGAATTGATGCCGCTCTGGTATGCGAACATCCCAGCATCGCCCAGATACAGTCTGAAATTCGCTTCGTTCTTTTCAGTAAAAGGCATCGTCACATGCTCATTGAGCTGGAAGGATTGATGGACGACATGTGCCATGGTAAGCCAGTCGATCGGTGTCTTCATATCACGGGTCTTGCTTTTTTCCTCTATAAGGCCCGGCTTGAAATTCTTTGATTCCTTGTTGAGCTCCGAAAAGATGCCGCGGAATATTTTTCTGGAGCGGATGATCGCCTCCGGACTCGCCTGATACAGTTCCATATCGGAAAGGTAGTTGTCATACAGGTCGGTAAGCACCTCCCGCGACTCCAGGTAACTCCCGGTATCCAGGAATGTCTGGACCGCATCTGGCATCCCTCCTATCAGAAGGTACTTATGCAGAGTATCGAGCGCCAGTCTGTGCATGGCCTCCTCAAGAGGTCTTTTTTCGCTGTATGCCTTGCAGATGGAATCGTACAGAGTACGGTTTGAGTTTATGAGGAACTCATCAAAAGTCATGGGATATACCGTGATCTGGTTGATCTTTCCCACCGGAAACAGGAACGGCTTGCCCGCGTACTGGCCCCGTTTTCTGCTTATCCTCTGAAGCCTGATCCTGACCATCGACCCTGTGGCGATGACAGGTATCTCCCTTAGATCCTGGCAAAAGTATTTCAGTGCTGTTATGATACCGGGGCATTCCTGTATCTCGTCAAAGATGAGCAGGGTATCTTTGTTGATCCTCCTGTTCTTGACGGCAGAAATGAATTCGACGATCTCCTTTGCAGAGACATGGCTGTCGCAGTAGTCCCGGATATCGTTCTCCACCCTGAGATCGATATACAGATATCTGTCCCTGTAGTATGTTTCGGCAAATATATCCCTTACAAGGTATGTTTTTCCGACCTGACGTGCGCCCCAGACTATCATCGGTTTTTTCCTCGGATTGCTGTTCCATGTTTCCAGATTTCTGATTGCATTCCTGTACATAGTGCGCCCTCCCGTTTTTATGCTACCCCATTATAGCATTAATTTCACCTTTTGGCAATGTTTTAAGATAATTAATTTCACCTTTTGGCACTTATCTCTTGGCATTAATTGCACCTTTCGCCAAAAATGCGGATTTCCGCCCCTATGACCTGTGAATTACGGGTCAGAGACAAAAATCCGCACATCTGCGACAAACTATGATCATCCGTTAATCTTTCTGAAAACCGGTATGTTTTCTGTATTCACCTTGATCCATCCGGACTCGACCGGCTCATCGGTGAAGTAATCCACCCACTGCGATTCTCTGGGCAGATACACGTCCCTCTCGTCCGTCTCCCATCTGGTGATCGGAGCCACGAGAAGGTCGTCCCCCAGGAGCCATTCGTTGTCTACGGCATAGGTCTCGATATCCGAAGTATAGTCCATTATAAGGGCTCTGGCCGGCGGGATACCCTCTTCATGATACTTTCTGAACGCGGCTTTGAGCCTCGGTATCAGCTTGTATCTCTCCCTGAAGATCTCCCTCGCTTCCTTCTCGCACTCATGCACGACCCACGGGATCCCGTCGTAGTTCCAGGCGTTCACGAGGCACATGGGTGAGAACGCCACCATCTGAAGCCTTCTTATGCATTCCTTGGTGCTCATACTGAACCTGACCTCGGGAGTCCAGAGAAGTCCGGACAGGCTGGAATTAACCACGCCCCTCGCGAATTCGTCGGGATGATAGAGGTCGCTGTACAGCGCGAAGGGATAGGGCGCGGCCAGCGCTCCCATCTGCCTGATGAGGGAATATGTGGGCCTGCCGTCCAGAGCGTCCATGATGGTCTGGGCGTACAGCACTCCGAACAGCGAATGGTACTGTTCCCCGTCAAGGCCTGACGGGAACTGTGTCAGAAGCGGGAATCCCCAGCTCCCCTTGTAGTCGCCGGAGTCGCATTCGTCCAGTTTGAATCCGTCCACTCCCTGCTCCACTATCTTCCTGTGGTGATCGGCGAATATCTTCCTTGCCTCCGGTACGGCGAAGTCAGGCAGGATGCCGCTGAAGGTCATATAGTCCGCGGCGTACGGCAGCAGCTTGTCGTACAGGCAGCTCTCGGGATGGGTGTAGGCATGTTCCCAAAGATTAACGTGATATCCCATCTCCCGCATATCCTTAAGGAACCTGTCGGGATCCGGGAAGTTGTCGGACCACTCAAAGGTGCAGGGGTACTTGTGGGAATGCCACCCGGGCTCCACGCCTATCATGCTGCAGGGGATGCCCGCGTCCTTCAGATATCTCGCGGTCTCCGTTATCTTCTCGGCGTTCCATCTGGTATAGCACCGGTACTGGAGCCCCAATCCCCATTCGGGAACGTCGCAGCCTCCGCCCGCCAGCATGTTGTACTGGCTGACTATATCGACTATCTTTTCGCCTTCGATCACATAGACATCTATACCGTCCGACGCCGGGATCAGCACGCTCATCACAAGATCCGACTCGTCTCGTTTTTTGTAAAGTTCCTCGACGGAGTCCCCGCCGCCCTCGACGGTCACTCCCCCGGAGCCTATCTTTCTCTTACCGCAGTAGAACTCCGCATATCTCACAGTATCAAAGAACATGCCGTATCCCTTGTTGGTCACGAAGAACGGGACCGGCGCGTGGGAGTCACCGTTCGCCGAGACCGGGTCGGAGTTGACGCACAGCTTCAGTCTCGAGCCCGTATGGTTGAACTGCTTCAGCTGAAGACCGAAACCGAATATCTGGGTGCCCGGAGTTATGGGGAATTCAATTATATAACCGGCTTTAGTATTTCTGGTCCTGAAGTCTTCCCTCTTGAATTTTGTCTCAGTCTCAACATAATTGAGTGTTTTGCAGAACGCCGTCGGCACAACTTTCTCGGGAGTCCCGAACGTGAACTTTTTCATCGAAAAAACAGCAAGGATACCCCTTCCTCTACAGGTGGGGGAGGAATTGCTTCCTTATAGAAGCTTTTAGGCTTCTCCCTGCTTCCTCCTTCTTTCTGTAAGTATGGTTTTTGCGTGTTCCAGCAGTTGTATGTCTCTGACATTCGCAGATGAATGAATCCTTTTTCCGTCAAGGAGACGCAGATCAAAATATCCGCTCGATCTCCTTCCGAAGACAAAGCATTCTGTCCCATTGAAGAGTACCCTGTCAAAAAGACAGAATCCCCTGACACATCTCGGCGCCTGATTGAGTTTCCGTATACCGCCTTTAAGGATGTTCGATTTGTGGATCTGCCTGTTATGACGGCGTACGAACTTCAGAAAGTAATAGTACGGCAGAGGTGCAGCGTCCGGATGA
>JAEEGL017183831.1_pt1 | contig 11030 bp, 4 predicted proteins | sample 9134231 | NCBI WGS metagenome assembly JAEEGL01 (sample SAMN16246548, study PRJNA631951) | gut metagenome | biome: gut microbiome; feature: rumen; material: fiber-attached | host: Bos | place: Iran: Karaj | collected 2018-10
ACTCCTTCGGAGCAGAATCTTTTTTGTATTCACCAGAAAGTCGAATCATTAACGCGGCGTTAATGACTCAGGCACTTGATTTCATTCGAATGAATTCTCATTCATTCGCCCATTTCTCTCTATCGCTTTCTTCTCTTCTGTTTTCAATTCTCAACCAATTCCCAACGGGAACCCGTCGAACGAGGCGGCCTTATACGCGCCGCAATCCTTTCTGTCAAATTCTTTTTTAAGAATTATTGCCTCCCACCGCAAACCAAGTCAGCGCGTATGTCTCCGACATAGCGCTGACCAGCCGGCGTATCGGCCAGCGGCCGATAGCAGGCTGCCCCGGATATTATTCAAACGGATTCCACAATGTCAGCATATAGTTGGTCACCGCCAGATAACCGATGAGTAAAATAATGATGATGATCACGAGATACTGCGGAATATGAGGCTTTCTGCTTCTGCTCCCCATATTCGCCACAGTGTCATACCATGCGCGCTGCTGCGCATCGCGCATGCGAGCGGCAATATACATAAAGACCAGAACACCGCCAAAGAGCAGAATCATAAGGCTGACGACGGCAGCAATGTGCCGGCCGTGCGTTTTTGGATTGTCGTCGAAAGGAACCGAAACCGCTTTGGGACGATGTTCAAGCGCAAGACGGCTGAGCAAATACGTCTCAATATTGTGATCACGAATCGATAATTGCCTGCGGCCCATTCCGTTCGCTGTGCGGCTTCTTGTTTCCGCAGTCATGTTTCTGTCGCTCAGCAAAATCGGAGCAACCGCAAACATATCCGCACACCAACTCTTTAGCTGAGCCTCCGGCTCATGGTAAAGGTCATAAATCTGTGACGCCGCATTCTTTGCCTCGTCCTGTTTTCCCAGCTTCAGATAATGCAGTTTGACAAAATCCTGATAGATTGCGCCAATTTTGAAGCGATCCTCATAGGGTTCCGAAGACGCAAAAAGCGCAAACGTCTGATAGGATTTGTCGATGGGAAATCCGGATTTGCTCAGCCGCACGTAGACGATATCAAACTGATCATTCCATGACCTGGTGCCGCGTTTGTACTGAAAATTAGGCAAAAGCTTAAGCTGCGCAGACCGAGTCCCTGGTTTAGGAATCTTCTGGCGTTCGGTCCATGTGTTGCCCACGAAATAATCGACGACCATGTCAGTGGGTTCGTCACAAAAATCGATGCGAATCGTCGCGTACGCCAGATCCCGCCCCGTAACTTCAGCATGAAACGGGAGTCTGTTCGGCGAAAACTTTGACTCGTAAATCTTGTCCCCGGCTTTAAACCTGAGCTTTGTTTTTTCATGAATCGTGAGCAGAAATGAGGTAACGCCCGACTCGTCCGCTGTTATCGCAAAACGCGGAGAACCACCGGGGATATCTGTTTTGACAGAACCGGCACCGTCAATCTGAAATGATTTTGCCCCATCATGCGATTCCGATGAAGGCGAAATCTGTTCTATCTCGATCGTACCCTGATATGGCTGGCCATCCCGGATATCGACGAACAGAACCTGGTTCGGCAAGCCAGGCAGAAAGGCAGAAGGCACGACGACCTTATTCAGGCTCTGATTCGCAATCTCATAGGATTGGCCAAAGGGATAGATGTAGTAGAGCGGACCGGTTTTCTCGACTAATTTTCCACTGTCGTAATTATTTTCAAACTGAAGCTCCCGGCAGTACACAGATGCACTTTTAACGGCATCCGCACCACGTTTGTAGACGACTTCATCAGTCTCAATGTCACTCAATTTTTGTTTGAGCTCCGATTCGCTGTACTCATCCATGTCGAAGTTCAGCAAATCGTAACTCAGCACTTCATTGCAGCTGAAAGCACAATGCTTCCAGGGCTGATGAACTGCGTCATTTCTCGGCAATTTCTGAAAATAGGGCAGTCCGTATTCAGTGGAGTCAAACTGACGATACCCATTTCTCGCCAAGAGCGTATTGGCGGAATAGTTCACAGGCATGTTTCCTGCGTCATACGCCGTCCTGAAAAAAATCACGTTCGGCCGCTCACACGACTGCTGCTCAGCAAGATATATCGTTATATCCTCTGAAGCCATTCCGGGAGACGTGAAATACCCTGCCACCGCCAGCACCAGCAGAATGGCTATATAGATCAGAAACAGAATGATTTGATATTGCTTCAATGGACGCGGTTCCCCAAAACTCAGCAGTTATAAATCAAATAACCCGGCTGCAAAATGATGCAGACACACCCTTATTATAATGTTACAGGTTGACGATTTAATCAAGTCTATGTTGAACGATAATAGATATAGGGACCAAACATACAGAAATCGGTATTTTGATTCCGTACTGACGATTGACGATTCTGCAAATAAATAAAAAATAACCGCACATGTTCTGACGGACATGCGCGGTTCTAACAATGGTTATCGACGGCACAGCCAACAGGTGCGCCGCAAAATATCATCACTTCCACATATCTGTATATTTATAGGTATTGCCATTGAACAAATTGCCGTCTTTATCCTTTTTGTTGCCGTCCTTATCAAGCAGATTATTGTCCTTATCCTTCGATACCGTTTCGTTCCACGAATAATCGTAAACGCGATCCATCTTTACGATATACGACGGATACAGATAAGTTTTAGACCAAGCTGAAGCGTTGCCTCTTACATCTTTGCCTTTAGCAAAAGCATCCCAACTCTCAAATTTCGTCACCTTATTGCCGGTACCGCTTGCCTCACCGACAAAAATCGCTTTTGGATTACCATCCTTATCCCTGTTGATGGCAATTATCATTGCAACATGACCGGAAACCGGTTTGCCGCACTTTTCCTTATTCGGATCACATTTTACTTTCTTTCCATTCTCTGTCACACAATCACCTTCACCATTTTTATCCCTTTTGCAGTAATACTTTGGATGCTGAAGGATATCACCGGCTTTGACAGATTTTATCTGAGCCTTGGTCATCTTTGAAATATCCAGAATATCTTCATCCGGAACCAGTTTTGAGAACTTCTTCATAACATTATCGAATTCATTGTTCACGTTCGATCCTGGAACGATACACTTGCTCTTTCCATTAACATTTTCTCTAAGCAGACAATCCCCGTGCATAAAATCTTTCAACTGATAATTTCTGTCCGTCTTTTTGCCTGTATATTCGCGATTATAAAACTTGAAGTATTCGTGGGTTTTATAGAATGAGCTTCTCCAGTCACCGAGGTTAAAGCGTCCATTTCTGAGCGACCAGGTCACGAAACCGGAGCATTCCAGGCCGACGCGAAATATATTCGTGACTTCACCCTTGCTATTTTTTACCTTGTGCTTGCATCCCCAGGACTGGGGATCATCTTTTGGATTCTCCCACACCGTCGTTACGTATTCGCCCTTGCTGTTTTTACAACTTTTATATAAATATTCACCTTTATCATTTTTAACATCATCATTATAATTATTGAATGATTTGGGGCGCAGGTTCAATCCATAAATACGCCCCTCACAACCCTGTGCCGCTTTTTTGGTAGAACTCCATGAATAATGACTTAAACGATTCTCGGCTTCAGCCCCCATGTGATAAGGAATGTCAAACGGAAACTGCATTGTCAGAAATCGTGCAGCCGCAACGACGCTGGCGCGCGTCGCATAGTATTTGCCATCGACCTTCATCATTCTGGGCTGAACGAAATCCGTATAGAGATCGTGATTGAACACATGCGCTGTGCTTTCTCCGAAATAGTTGCACGTCAGGTCATCACTTCCGGCTTTCTTCACATTATCTTCATCATATTGAAATTTATCATTTACTTTTTTGCCATAATACAGATTTCTTCTGGGCGATTCACCGCCAAACATGTAATTATAGTCCACCAGCGGATAATAGGGCTTGATTTCCAGTTTGGCCGTTGCCTTGATCGATTTATTGCTTTTGGAAGTAATCGTCACCTCGACATCGCGCGCCCCTTTGGACACTCCCGTCACATTGCTCGACAACGTATCCTTGGATGATGCGATGCCGATGATTTTCGGAATTTCCTCATTCGGCCACGCTTTCGTTTTATTTTCGAATTTCCACGTCAGTTCCTTATTGCTGGCGTTTGCTGGTTCGACGACGGCCTCAAGCTTGACCGTCTGATCGCGCAGAACATTATACGACGCTCTTTTGAGACTAATGGAAGTCACTGGAACCGAAATGCACTTTCCGCCATCATCCTTCGTCTGACCAGCCTTGCAGTCACCGGAAACCACATCATCGATATGGGTAACTGGGATCGTAGTGGCCTCCAATGCCTGGAACGCACTGTCACCGGTCGCAGGACCAACCTGAATATTGTACGTCTTGTCCTTCACAGTAGCCTTGGTCGTTCCCGTCACGACGACACTCTGAACCTGATCCCAGTTTTCCTCGTCAAAGGCAATCTGTTCGGGCGAAACGGTTCCCAAAGAAGTATCCAGACTTTTGATCGGAATCGTCACTGCCGACGCCGGCGGCTGATTCAGCACGATGCTGATGGAAGCCGTCACACCGCTGCGGCGCGTTGTCAGTCCGGACTGCGGCGTAACAAAGATTCTGGCCGGAATCTCCTCAACAGGCAGTTCTACAACACCATTATCGACACATTCCCCACCATCGCACCACTGATCGTCTCTACAGGCCGGATTGCATTCATCCGAAACCGCTACACACTCACCATCCAGGCAAATCTCGTCCTTCTTGCAATCTTTATCCCCGCACTTCGTTTCCTGAACCGGAACACACTTGTCATCTTCACACACTTCACCGCTTTTGCATTGCTTTCCGCCGCAGGTTTCTTCCGGAACTTCCACTACGCACGCATCCCCCTCACAGTGTTCTTCCTGTTTCTGGCATTCATCGTCGACGCACAACTCGCCTTCTTCACATTTTTTGCCGTTGCAAAGACTTTCGTCGATGGGAGCTTTCTGCTTTTGGCATTCACCTTCCACGCATGTTTCATCGTCCGCACATTTCTTGCCATTGCAAAGGCCTTCATCGACGGGAGCTGCCTGCTTTTGGCATTCACCTTCCACGCACGTTTCATCGTCCGCACATTTTTTGCCATTGCAAAGACTTTCATCGACAGGAACTTCCTGCTTTTGGCATTCACCATCCACACACTTTTCGTCTGCCTCGCATTTTTTGCCATTGCAAAGACCATCCTGATCCTGACAATCAGCCCCGGTGCATTGTTCCTGATTCGACTTTTCCGATGCATCATCATTGCATGCAGCCAAAACGAGCGTTCCCAAAATGACAGCCAGTACCTGTTTGTTCATTTCTATACCTCCAAAGCAGCAAAATTATTATAAATTAATCCCTGTATACGCCACCGGCGTACAGCGGTTTTCGCAGGGCGTATTGGCGGCCCTGCCGCCAATAGCCGCGCCACATCCAATACCCTTACTTCCACATATCTGTATATTTATAGGTATTGCCATCCAAAGGATTGCCGTTTTCATCCTTAAGATTGTTTATGCGCGAAAAATAGTCATAAACATGATCCATTTTCACGACGTATGAAGGATACAGATAAGTTTTTGACCATGACGACTCCTTGCCTATGACATCTTTTCCATTCGCAAAGGCATCCCAGCCATCAAACTTCGTCACCTGATTACCGATACGACTTGCTTCACCAACGTAAATCTCTTTGGGATTACCGTCATTGTCTCTGTTGATAGCAATAATCATAGCGACATGACCGGAGTTGGTGGAGCCGCATTTTTCTTTTTGGGGATCACAATTGACTTTCTTTCCATTCACTATCACACAATTACCTTTACCATCTTTATCCCTTTTGCAATAATACTTGGGATGATACAATATATCCCCGGCTTTTATCGTTTTCTGCTGTGCCTTTGTCATCTTTGAAATATCAAGAATATCTTCCTCCGGAACTATTTTGGAAAACTTCTTCATGACATTATCAAACGCATTGTTGACATTTGACCCACGAATCTTACAGTCTCCATTTTCAGACAACAGGCAGTTCCCATGCATGTATTTTGACAACTGATAATTTCTGTCCGTTTTGGGACCATTATAATCTCGATCATAAAACTTAAAAAACTCGCTGGTTTTATAAAATGGAGCCCGCCAATCCCCAAGATTAAAGCGTCCATTTCTGAGTGCCCAGGTCACAAAACCGGTGCATTCCAGGCCGACGCGAAATCTCTTCGTGACTTCGCCTTTGCTATTCTTTACCTTGTACTTGCATCCCCAGGCCTGGGGATCATCTTTGGGATTTTCCCACACCGTCGTTACATATTCACCCTTGCTGTTTTTACAACCTTTATATAAATATTCACCTTTATCATTTTTTACATCATCATTATAATTATTGAATGCTTTGCGCAGCAGATTTAATCCAAAAATGCGTCCCTCACATCCCTGTGCCGCTTTCTTGGTTGAATTCCATGAATAATGACTTGAACGATTATCGGCTTCTCGGCCCATATGATACGGAATGTCAAGCGGAAACTGCATCGTCAGAAATCGCGCTGCAGCAACGACGCTTGCACGCGTCGCATAATACTTTCCATCGACCTTCATCATTTTTGGCATAACAAAATCTGTATAGAGATCATGATTAAATACATGCACTGCATTCTCACTGAAATATCCACACGATAAATCGTCACTCCCCGGTTTCTTCACTTTATCTTCATCATATACAATTTTATTATTTTCTATTTTCCCATAATTCAGATTTCTTCTGGGCGATTCCCCCGTAAACATATAATCGTAGTCCACCAGCGGATAATAGGGCTTGATTTCCAGTTTGGCCGTTGCCTTGATCGATTTATTGCTTTTGGAAGTAATCGTCACCTCGACATCGCGCGCCCCTTTGGACACTCCCGTCACATTGCTCGACAATGTATCTTTGGATGATGCAATGCCAATGATATTTGCAATTTTATCATCAAGCTTGTCTTTTGTTACATTTTTAAATTCCCATTCCAATTCCTTATTGCTGGCATTGGAGGGTTCCACTTCGGCCTCCAGCATTACCGTCTGATCACGCAAAATATCATACGACGGATTTTTGAGCTTAATGGAAGTCACTGCAACCGAAATGCACTTTCCGGCGTCGTCCTTTGTCTGACCAGCCTTGCAATCGCCATCCAACACATCATCGATATGTGTAACGGGAATGGTAATGGCCTCCAATGCCTGAAATGCACTGTCTCCTTCTGCCGGACCGATCTGAATGTTGTACGTTTTGTCTTCTCCCGTTGCCTCAGTCGTCCCCGTCACCACGACTCCCTGAATCTGATCCCAGTTTTCCTGGTCAAAAGCGAGTTTGTCGGGCGAAACCGTTCCCAGAGATTCATCCAGACTTTTGACGGGAATCGTCACTGCCGCTGAAGGAGGCTGATTCAGCACCACACTGATGGCAGCCGCAGCACCACTGCGCCGCGTAATCAATCCGGATTGCGGCGTCACAAATATCCTGGCAGGAATCTCTGCTCCGGGCAGTTCCAAAACCTCCTCATTATCGACACAAGTTCCGCCATCGCACCACTGATTCTCCTTACAGGGCGGATCGCATTCATCCGAAACCGCTATGCACTCACCATCCAGGCAAGTCTCGTCCTCCTTGCAAACTTTATCACCACACTTCGTTTCCTGAACCGGAACACATTTGTCATCTTCACAGACTTCGCCGCTTTTACATTGCTTTCCGCCGCAGGTTTCTTCCTCAGGTTCACCTCCGCAATCTGCGCCCTCACAGGATTCCTCATGTTTCTGGCACTTATCATCAATACACAATTCATCGTCCGCGCATTTCTTGCCATTGCAAGAGCCTTCCCCGACGGGCTGTTCCTGCTTTTTGCATTCGCCCTCCACACACTTTTCGTCTGCCTCGCATTTTTTGCCATTGCAAAGACCATCCTGATCCTGACAATCAGCCCCGCTGCATGATTCCTGATTCGACTTTTCCGATGCATCATCATTGCATGCGGCCAAAACGAGCGTTCCCAAAATGACAGCCAGTACCTGTTTGTTCATCTCAATACCTCCGAAGTCATGATGTCATTACACAAAAAGAGAGGAGAATTTCCATCCGTCACACGAAACATTATCATCAAGAGACAAAATTGCAACAATATTGTACATCAATAAACATTATGATTTATTTTTTCATATTACCGCCTATTGCACTCATCGTGCAATACGGCGGTTTTGCCGTGTCTATTGGCTGCGCCAATACGACCCGGCATTTTTTATGCGCTTTACTCCCCGCACAGCATCAGGATATATATAAATTAACATTATTCAACACAATAATACGACTGTATATTTTATCTGCTTCAAATTTATCATTTTAGTAACCATAACAATAATACCAATCCATACAAAGTATCAAATATGGCTATTCTCAGCACGCCCTGTTCTGGTGTACCCTGAATCATTTTGATTTACACAAATACAAATTTGGAGCAGAATATTGATGTGAATCCTATTTGCAGGGATACGTTACCAAACCATCTTCAGAGAGCAAAAACAATGTTAAAAAAAATACCCTTTCTGTTCTTGCTTGCAGCCATAGTCTCAGCAATTATTTCAGGATGCAGCAGCGACCCGAACGAATGTAAGAAGGACGAAACCAAATGCGAAGATGGTCTTGCATACTACTGTGTCTGGGATGAAGACGAGAAGATCTGGATATGGCACTGGTACGGTTGCCAGCTTGGCTGCATAGACAGCAAGACATGCCGTGAAGACAACTGCGAGCAGGGAGCCTATCAATGTGCAGAAGACGGCGTCACCCTGCAAAGATGTAATGCTTTCCTGTTTGAAGAAGTATTTTCGAATGTTCAGGACATGCTCGGCGAGCCAACATCAGGCGTAGGACACTGGGTAGATATTGAAAAATGCCATTCTGGCTGCAGCAACGACCGCTGCAATCCCGATGTTTACGATAATGATGCCAACAACAACCACATGATCGATCAATATGAAACTGCATCGGATCAGGGCAAGAACTGCATGTTCTACAGCGACTGCACGGATTTCTGCGACAGTCTGATCGGTCATAAATGTTCGACCAGATGCACATCCGATGATCAATGCGTGAGTGACAAATACATCTGCCGCCCCGACGGACGATGCGCAAAAAAGTATTTTGAATCAGTCTGGAAAATACCTTACGGGAGTTATTATGGTAAACATCCATTTACATTTCCTATCGATGAGGAATCCGTAGATCCCAATACGCCATGTGATATCACCATCGACTGGGGCGATGGTACTGCACCGAAACACTACAGTAATTATGCTGAACCATTCAGCCATAAATATATGGAAACAAATACCTATCATATTAAAATAGATGGTATGATACAGGGATTTACACTTAGAGGGAAATACTCTGATAACTTACTTAGAATTGATTCTTTTGGATTACTTCAGTTGGCTCATGATGCTTTTAATGATCATTATGCAATAGATCACCAAACCATATCACTCGCCGAAGATGCATTTTCTTCTGACGATATTCCCGATGCCACGCTGCTCACAAACATGTCCTACATGTTTGCTCATTATTGCTATTATTTTGAAGATTATGCAGAACGCAGCCCGGACATCAGCAACTGGGACACACATTACGTCACAGATATGTCCGGTACGTTTGCCGGGGCATGCACATTAACGATGAAACGGGATATTACCAAATGGGATACTTCAAATGTCGAAAATATGGAGAGAATGTTTGCATTGAATTTTGAGTTCAATTCTGATCTCAGTAAATGGGATACATCTAAAGTAAAAAATATCAATGGTATCTTTAATAATGCCTGCGACCATCTTCATTTCGATCTCAGTAAATGGGATTTATCCAATGTGAAATACTGCCGAGGCATAATTAGTATGTGTACACTCCCCAAAGAAAACAGGGCTGTCATAAATGAACTGGAAGAACGATGTGGGAATAACTTTGAATGATAAATAAAACCGCGTATGCGCTGCCAGCGCATAGCGGTTTTCGCAAGGCGTATTGTCGGCTCTGCCGACAATAGCCGCGCCCCAGAGCATGCACAAATTGGAGAACAAATCGGCATTTGGAACTGCGGATCAAGCTAAAAACGACAATAGTGAAAAGCTCCAGCTCCCGGAATTGGCATCATTCCCTCCAGTCACAACAGCACAGATTGTGCAGCAAAGAGACTCTTGCCCCGCAAACTGCTCCATGACACCTCAAATTTAGTTGCTTTTAAACGCAAACTGATCTACGGGGACTCGCTTCTGCCTGCAGGAATCTGTGTCAAAGCAGGTTCTCTGATACCAGAGCTTTGCAGTAACTTCTCCACCAGTGGGACTGACGAATGACACATTGTATATTGAAATAGGATTTTTTCCATGTCCATTCTAATGCTGTTATATACTTTGATAATACAGCCGATCGAATTTGTCATTGAGGTTGTCTTTAATTTTTCCCACGATAAGCTGCATCTCGGTGTTGGCGGTGCCATTATTTTTGTCAGTATCGCCGTCAATTTTTTTGCACTTCCGCTGTACAATATTGCAGATGCACTGCAGCTTGAAGAAAGAAAGATCCAGAACAAACTGCAGCACTGGATCAAGCATATAAAAAAAGCATTCAAGGGCGACGAACAGTACATGATGCTGAGTACCTATTACAAACTCAATCATTACAGCCCTATCTATTCGCTTCGTTCGTCGCTTTCCATCCTCATCGAAATCCCATTTTTTATTGCAGCCTATCACTATCTTTCCCACTGTGAAGCACTGCACAACAAATCATTTTGGTTTTTGCAGAATCTTGGTGAGCCAGACAGTTTGCTCATCATTGGCGGCCTTACCATTCACCTGCTTCCCGTGATCATGACGATCATCAACTGCGTCTCCGGATGGATTTATTCCAAAGGAGCGCCGTTCAGGGAAAAAGTTCAGATCTACGTTCTGGCGGCGATTTTCCTCGTTCTTCTTTATGAATCACCGAGTGGCCTCGTTTTTTACTGGATTTTGAACAATCTGTTCAGTCTCTTTAAAAACATCGTCCA
>JAEEGL011544311.1_pt1 | contig 11029 bp, 2 predicted proteins | sample 9134231 | NCBI WGS metagenome assembly JAEEGL01 (sample SAMN16246548, study PRJNA631951) | gut metagenome | biome: gut microbiome; feature: rumen; material: fiber-attached | host: Bos | place: Iran: Karaj | collected 2018-10
AAATGGAAAATTATAAAACAAAACATTTATTTACTATAGGTACTTTTAACAAAAATCATTTAATTTTATTTTTCTTTTGTCCATTAACTCTTTTTCTTAATATGCAAATTGGAAATTATATGATAAATAATAAAATAATAAATACAACTCAAAATTATTTTTCAATATATTTTGGTGAGCTTATAATTAATGGATTTATAATATTATTTAATATAAAAAATACTTTCATAATAAAAGATTTTTATTATCAAATTAAAATGAAGAAAAAAATAATAATTTTGTTTATATTAATTTTAATATTAGAATTTCTTTCAACATATGTATATACTTATTTTTCTCATTTTCATTAATATCTAAAAGATCATTTTTTACTTTTTTTTCATTGTCAAGTACTTTTTATAAAGTTTGAACTTTTTCTCTTTCCAATTTCATTTCTTTTTATATTTAATTCACTATTTTCATTTTTATCTTTAAAATCTTTATTTTCTTGATTTAAATCTTTAATTTTTCTTGATGATTTTCAATTTCTTTTGATGAGTCTTTTAATTTTCCTCTTTGCTCAATATTTTCTTTAATAATTTTTATTTATTTTGCCATTTTGTTCTACTTTTACTATCGAAAAATTTTTCATTTATCTTTTTACATATTTTCAATTTTATTTCTATTCAAATTAATTGAAATTAAGGAATTAGATTTTATAAATTTTTTTAAGTTGAAAGACATAAATTTATTTTTGGTAAAGAGATTTTTTCAATATTTTGATAAAAAATGAATTGTTTTTGGTTGATGTTTCTCAATTAAATATTTAGAATCATTTAAAATATTTTTATAATATATTTTTTTAAGTAAATTTTTATTAAAAGTATTATCTTTATTTAATAAACATCATCATCTTCATTATATGTATTTTCATTTAATATTTTGTCATTTATTTTTAATGTTTTATATTATTTTTATCATTGTCTTTATTATCATTATATGTAATCATAAACTATTTAAAAAAATTAATATTATAAATATATTATATAATTATACTTAATAAACAATTTTAAATTCATTTGTTTTTACATTAAGTCAAATAATAAATATAAATGATAAGCTTAATAATTCTTTTTCTATAATAAAGTTAAATTATCAAATCTTATAAATAATAATAGTACTAATATGTTTTATATATTTAATTATTCTTCTATAATAAATATTATTATTATTTCAAATACATCAAATAATTATTATTATTCCAAATATTATTCACTGATTTTTCCAGTTTAGACAATTAATAAAACAAAACAAAATATTATAAAAAAAAATAATTATAAAAAAATAACATAACTACCAAAAAAAAAAAATAAAACAAAAATAAAAAAAATCAATAAAAAAGAAAAAAAATGCATTCAAATGACTATGATGAAGAAGAAGAAGAAGAAGAGCAATTAATAGATCCAAAAGACTTAATTATAATAAACGATCCAAAAAATTGGGAACCAACACAAGATCAAATATTATCATATGCAGAACAATTAGGATTTGACATTGATTCAGATCCTCAAGAATTATTAAATTTAGCATATACTTATTTAAAAAAAGAAATTCCTAATGATTGGAGAAGAGCTTTTACAAAAGAAAATAATCAATTATTATATATAGATTTAAATACTAATGAAATTCATTTATCTACTGAAATTGAAGAAAATGCTAAAAATGAATTATTACAATTAAAAGAAGATTATAGACAAAAAATAAAAAAAGAAGAAGAAGAAGCCAAAAAAGTTAAAGTCATTCCAAGAACAAAAATTCCTCCTCTTGGACAGAAAAAAATTAAAGAAGATAAAAATCAAAAAAAAGAAAAAAAATTTATTGACGAAATTGAAAAACAAAAACAAATTGAAAGGAAAAAAAATTTTGAAGAAGAAGATGAAGAAACAAAGAAATTAAAGGAAAAAATTTATAAAGATAAATTAAAAGAAGAAAAATTAAAAAAAGAAAAAATGATTGAAAATAATTCAGATGAAGATGATTATAATTCATATAATAATTATAAAAAGCATGGATTAAGAAATTATGATGAAGATAATAATATTAACTTACAAGATAATAATGAAGATGAATCATATGATGCAAATCAAGAAAAACAAATTAAAAATTATAATAAATATCATGGGAAACAACAAGAAGTTTATGAAGATGAAGAAATTAAAAATAAAAATAAGAAAAATAAAGAAAAAGAAAAAAAAAATAATTTAAATTTAAATTTAGATGATGGGGAAAAAGGAAATGAAAAAGTTATTGCTATTGAAAATTTAAATGATATTAATTCTCATAGTAATTTAGATAGTAATACTTTAAGTAATAAAGAAAAAAATTATTCAACTCCTGAAAAAGAAAAAAAAAAAAAATATACTCCTCCTAAAATTGATAAAAGTAGTGATAAAAAAAAATATGAAAATGAAAGTGATGAAGAAGAAGAAGAGGAAGAAGAAGAATATAATAAAGAAAAAGAAAAAGAAAAAAAAAAAGATAAAGAAAAAGAAGAAGAAGAAATAAAATATGAAAAGAAAGATTTTACAAGAGATAAAAATGATTATTTAAAAAAAGTTAGAAAAGAATTAAGAGAATATGAAAATGAATTAAAAGAAAAAATGGAAAATGATAAAAATGAATTATCTAAAAATATTGAAGAAGAATATGAAAGAAAAATTATTATTGAAAAAAGGAATTTAAAAGATAAAATTGTAAAAATAGAAAAAGAATTTATTAATAATTTAAATGATGAAGATAAATTTGATAAAGAAATTGAGAATTATAAAATTGCTAAAAGAAAAGAAATGGAAGATGAAAAGAAATATTCTTCATTAAATATTACTAATAATTATGAAAAAGATATTAATAAATTAGAAAGGGAAAAAGAAAGATTATTATCACAAATTAATATTCAAAAAATAAAAAAGGAAAATGAAAAGAAACAAAAAGAAAAAGGTGAAAGTGAAATTTTAAAAAATAAACAATTATTAATAAAAGAACAAATTAATAATAAAAAAACATCTTTAGAAAATAATAATAAAAGAGAATTGGCCAAATTAGAAAGAGAATTAGAACAAAAGTTTAATAAATTTAAAAAAGAAGTTGATGAAACAAAGAAAAGAGAAATTGAAAATCTTAATAAAAATAAAATACAAAAAGAAAATATAGAAATTAATGAAATATTAAAAGAATATCAAAAAAATTTAGATGAAAATTTTGAAAATAAAAAAGAAGAAATTAGAAATGAATTAGAATTAAAAATGAAAAAAGAATTAGATGATTATAAAAAATTAATTGCTCAAGATTCTAATTTTAAAAAAGATTCTATTAATTCACAACAAGGTGATTTAGGAAAAAATTATTTAAATGAATTAGATGATTTAAAGATAAAAGAAGCAAAAGAAACAGAAAAAAAAGAAAAAGAAATAAAAGATAAATTTGAAAAAAGTGAAAAACAACTAGAAACTTTAAAAAATGATATGAAAAAAAATATTGATAATTTAGTTAATGAAATAATTCAAAAAATTAAAGATATTATTTTAAATGAAAAAAAAGAAGAGAATTTAGATAAATTAAAATCAAATATAGATGAATTATTAAGTTCATTATTTGGAACCAATGGTATTAAATTTAAACATAAAAAATCTTTATATGATATAATAGAAAAAAATTACAAAGAAAAAAGAATATTAATAAAATATTTTATTGATATTTTACAATATATTAAAAAAATAATAATAGAAAATCCATTAAATAATATAATAGATTCATATGAAAATAAAAAAATAGATGATAATCAAATTAATGATTTAATACAATATACTAAAAATAAAATTGAAGAATTTAGAAATAAATATATGAATGAAATGATGAAAAAATTATTTCCATTTTTAGAAAATCCTTCAAATATATTAAATCAATCATTAAATAATATAAATATTCCAATTCCAACTGCATCTTTAAATATGAGTAGTGATAATATTTTGAAGGATAAATTAAATAATACAATGATGAATCAATCAATATTAAATCAAAATATAATGAATCAAACAATGATGAATCCAAATGTAAATATGAATCCAAATACTTTATTTATGAATAATCCAAATAATATGAATCAATATTTAATAAATCAAAATCAAATAAATTCAAATTCAATTAATCCAAATAATTCAATGATGAATATGCAACAAAATAATTTAAATCAATTAAATTATGATCCAATGAATACAACAATGAGAACTAATTATAATCCAAATTTAAATATATTTAAAAATAATTTTGAAAAACCAGATAATTTAAATTATAGATATTTAAATCAAACAATGAATAATTTTAATATGAATCCAATGAATAATAATTTAATAGAACAAAGTTATTATAATATGAACTCAAATATAATTGACTCTTTACCAGAAATTCAAAGTGATATTGTAAAAAATTTGTCAGATGAAGATTTTAATTTATATAATAAAATAAATGAATTTTTAATAGATGAATCTGCAAGTTTAAATAGAGAATATAATGAATATGAAAAAAAAAAATTTTTTGATAATCAAATGAGTCAAATTACAGAACAAGGACATTATCTTCAATTAAGCCAAATAATAAATGATGAGAAAATAAAATCAATAAGATATGGAAAATATTTTTCAGATAAAATATCTGCTTTTAATTTAATAAAAACAAGAGCTGAAGAATGTTATAAATTTATATCTGATAATTCATCAAGAAAAGATATATTTAAAGATAAATTTAATTTAATTCTTCAACATATTAATGATTATAAAAAAACAATTAAATCAATGAAAAATCCATTAGAGCAAAAAAATTTAGGAGAAACAACTTACACTTTAAGACAAAGTCCTTATTTAAATCCATCTTCAAATATGACAGCTGAAACTATTAAAAATAATTATACTAATTTTTATACTTATTATACTCCTAATACACTTGATACTAATATTAATACTCCTTATGTTCATCAATTTTTTAATACTAAGAAAAATAATGATATTTTAAATATGAGAATTTTGTCAAATATTAATCCTATTAATTATTCGAGTAGAATTGAAAGATATGAGAATAAATAATTTTTTATGATTTGATTTTTTGTTTTTTTGGATTTTTTTTTTGGATTTAAAAGTTAATAAAAAAATTTTAATATTAATATTATATTTTTATTTTTTTTTAATTTGAACATTTTTTTCAACATAAAAAAATGTAAAAGATAATAATTATATCTTTGAATATATGAAAAAATAAATAAATTTTCTTTATTTAGATATTTTTTCAATAAATTAAAATGGTTTTAATAATTATTATATATAAATCATCTTAAAAGAGTTAAGGAATGAGGGTTGAAGTATTGAAAAATCATATTTCAAATATTAATTAAATTTATCTAATTTTAAAACTGATAATGTACTAATATGAATTATATATTTTATAATTGTACTTCTTTAATAAATTTAAATTTATCTAGTTTTAAAACTGATAATGTTACGGATATATATTATATGTTTTATAATTGAAAATCATTAATATATTTGGACCTTGAAAAATTTAGTTCTGAAAATCTTAATCTTAACAAACATATTTAATGGTTTACTAAATAATTGTGACATTTTTGCTAAAGATAAAAAATTTTTGTATCTTATCAAAAATAGGTATACTTATTAAAGTAATATTGTATTCAAATAAATAAATTTAAAACTTAATAATATAATAATAACAATTAAAAAATTGAAAAGATTTTCAAAGCTGAATATTCAAAAAAATTTATAGCCTAATAATATCAAAAATCAATTTTAATGTAGATTTAGCAAATATTTCAATATATATAAATATGAAGAAACAATAAACAAAATGAAATAATTGATAAAATAAATGAAGAAGAAAATCAAAAGAAGAATAAAAATTATTTAAGTTAAAAAGGTTTGAAAATATATCATCTCGTTTAGAAGAACAAACAAAAGAATGGGTAATAAAAGTATCAGAAAAAAATCATAAAATATATAATTTATCTAATCTAAATAGATTAAAAAAATGCAATAAAAAAAAAATTTAAATTTTTAAAAATTTAATATAATACCAAATAATAATGAAACATAATAACTTGACATACTTCGATTATAGGGTTCAGCATAAATTAAAGGATTATGAACTAAAATTAATTCAATTAAAACAACAATATAAGCAATATTTTTTCCTATTTTATGTCCAAAAAGAGAATAAATTGCAGCTACAATTAAAAGACTATTTTGAAGACAAAGTATTTCTCCACAATATTTTCTAAATTTATTTAAGAAATTATTATGTAAAATTTTTTCTGAAATAATTCTTATATTTTGTGATATATATCCTTTATTATCATCAATTGATAATATTCCTTTAATTCCAATTAAAATGAGTGTAATTGCAAATAATATCCTATAAAAAAAATAACAAAATTTTTTAAATCCCATTTTTTATAATTTTAAAAAATTAAAATTTAAATAAAATAATAACTTAAAAAACATTTCAATCAAATATATTATAAAGATATCAATTTAATTAAGATAAAGTATCTAAAATATCTTTTATATTTATATTATAATCATAAATAATAAAAATAAATGATAATGGGTTTTGCAAATTATTAAAATTTAAAAAATGGATAAAATTAAAAAAAATACATTTTATAAATTTAATTTGGTTGATTTAAGTTATTTTTGATAAATTTTTTAAAATGTTTGAACCTCTTAAATTGATTTTTAATAAAATCATATCATAATTATTATAAATATAGCTTTAAAAATAATAATTATTTATGAAATTTTATATTTTTAATAATTTAATAATTATTAAAAATTATTCTATTTTTTTTAATATTTGAAAATAAAAAAAACTAATGATAAAAAAATTTAAATGTTTACATTTGACAAATAATAATTAAATAAAAATGAAACAGGAAGATCAAAAATTTTTTTCATTTCAAGATATAGTAAATACGGCATTAACAAATCCAGATGCAATAAGAGGAAAAAAAAGTGGTTTAGATGAAGGTGATTTTTCATTAAATGTAATATCAGATTTAACTTATTCAAATATTTGGAATTCATTTACAAAATGGTGTATTGATCAAACTGAATTAGGATATTTAATTGATATATTTTCTTTTGGAAAAATGTTTTATGTTTCAGAAAAAACAAATGAAGGAATTTTAATAAAATTTTCAGATTTTTTTTTAAAAGAGCATAATTTAAAAATAGATGAAAAGAAATCAATATATGATAAACAATTTAAAATAAAATATTCAAATGTCCAACCTCAAATAGAAAAATTAAATTTAATTGCAATTTCAACAGAATTAAATACTAAAAAAGTTTTAGTTCAAAATGGTTTAAATAATTTATTTAATTCAATTGGTTATTTATTACAAAATAATCACATTTGTACAATAGATTTAGGAATATTAGGAATAATACATAGTAATAATTTAATAATTTATCAAATTCCTTCAAAAGTAAAAAGTGATTCAATAATGAATAAAAAAACAACAATACAATCTTTAATTGAAAGAATAAAAAAAAATCCAGAAGAAAAAAAAGAAGAAGAAGAAAAAAATAAAAATGATATTATTCAAAATGAAAATATAGATAATTTACAAATGGGATATCAAACACAAGAAGCATGGAAAATGAAAGAAGAAATAGAAAAAAGAATAAAAGATGAAAAAACACCAAAAAAAAAATATTCAAATAAAGAAATGCAAGAAATAAACAATGCAAAAAAAGTAATAACAAATGCGATAAAAAATAATAATTATTATAATATAAATTCAGAAGAAGAAGAAATGAAAAATGAAAATTTAAAATTATTTAATAAAACATTTCAAAATAATACACATTCAACTCTTCCACCAATTAAAATAAAAAAAGGAGATAGATTAATAAATATACCAATGAAAGAACATAGATTTAATATTAAAGAAATGTTTCATTGTAAATTTAAAGCAGTAAAAGTACAAAAAGCAAAAGCAAATCCAGTTTTATTTAATGTATATTCAAATACAAAAGCTGCTCCTTTCACTGCAGAAAAAACTCAAATTCCAATTACTCATAGAATTGCATCTTTTTATACTTTATCAATTCAAAATTTAATTATTGATAAAACTTCTAAAAGTATTAAAAGATTATGTGATGATTATTTTGTTAAATATAAAGATATTAAATTTGAAGAACCTGCGACTGAATTAGAAGAATATTTATATATTTTACATTATGATAATATTAATCCTGAAAAAATTAAATTAAAACAAGATGCTTATAAGAGATATTTAAATTTTATTGAAAATTCTATTTCTGATGATTATATTTCTATTATGAAAAGTGATTGGATTGTACAAATGATTAAAATGATAAATAGAATTTATTTAATGAAACAATATGATGTTTTAGTTAATGATTGTTTTAAAGAAATGACACATGATTATAAAATTGCAATGAAAACTTCTATTTTAGATTATATTTTAAAACATCCTGAACAAAGGCAAAAATTAAATATTCCTATTTCATTTAGAAGAATAAAAGAATATGCAGAAGAAAGAATAACAAGACCAAGTGATGATGATATTCAATGGAAAACTAAATTTCAAAGGAATAAATTATCTATTTCTAATAATTTATATATTATGTGTGAAAATGCTACTAAAATTATGACTTATTTTCAAAAGAATTTAATTCAAACGTCTTATGTTAATTTAAATGAAGTTACTGGAATAAATTGGCCTACTGTTAAATTAAATAAATTTGTAGAAAATCAACAAAATCAACTTGAAGAAGAGAAAAATTTAGTTAATGAAAATTGGAGAAAATTTGTAGAAAATATATTAAAAGAAAATAAAATATATAAAGATCAATTAATATTATATTTTAAATCAGTATCTGGATTAATGTCAAGTGAATTAAGGAAATTAATAATAAATTCAATAGAAAAATATTTTTTATTTATAAAAGAATTTCAAAAAGAATCTTATTTATCAGCAGAAGAAGTTTTTAAAAATCAATTTGATCCAAATTTTCCTTTTCAAAAATCTTTTATAGAAGTAGAATTAACTGAACATATTAGTAAAACAAAATTCTCTTTTTCAGATGATTTAAATGAAATACATTCAAAATTAACAAATGTAGTACAAGATATAATAACTTATAGTGAAGGAGTCGAAAGAGCAGATAATATGTTTATTAAAAATGTAGATAAACATTCTAATTTATGGAAAGTTCCTTTTAGTGATTCTGTTGTTAATTATATGTTTAATGAAATTGATAATGTTATAAATGAAAATTTAAAAATTATTGATAAAGTTACTGATTTATATGCTCCTTTTGAATTTATTATGAAAGAAGATGAAGAAATACAAAAATTTATTTCTTCAAATCCAAAAAGAGATGATTATAAAAAGAAAATAGCATTTTATGAAGAAAAACAAAATTTATTAAGTACAATGCCAAATAATTTATATATGAATATGATAAAAATAAATTGTTTAAATTTAAATGAACACATTCGTACAGAAATAAATAAATTTACATTAAATCTCTTAAATAATATATTAACAGTAAATATATTTAATAAAAGTAAATATTTAGGTCAAAGTTGTACAGATATATTAGGAGAATTAAAAACTCAAGTAAACACAGAAGAAATATTATTTAAATTAGAAAATATAGCAGAAACATGTAGAACAGAAACAATACCTCAATTATTAAATGAATATGAAGATTATTTACAATGGGTATTTTTTTATTTAAGTTATGACACTTATCCAGTTTATTTAACTCAAAAAGAAATATCAAATAATTTCGAATCATCAATTAAAGAATGTCATGATAATTTTATTCAAATTGATATATCTATGAAAAGTTTTATGGATGTTTTAGAAAATCAAAAAAAGAAATTTACTCAAGATTTAGATGAAGAAAGAGCAAAATTATTAGATGATATAACAGAATTAAAAAAAGCAGTAGATGATAATAAAGAAAATATAAAAACAAAATTATATGGTGATGAGAATAAATTTAGAGAAGGATTAGAAAAATTAAATCAAGAAGCATTAAATTGTCAAAATAGATTAAAAACAGTAGTTGAAAAAGAAGGTTATTTAGGTAATCCTTTTACTACAGAAGATGAAAGAGTTGAACAATGTTTAAATGATTTACAACCAATGATTAAATACTTTACTTTTATTAATAAATATAAAGTTATTTATAAAACTAAAAGAGAGAATAAATTAGCTGATATTGATTTTAAAGAAATGGATGAATTATGTGATCAATTTGATATTTTTGATTATTCAATGCAAAAAATTACTTCTTATAAAGATAGAATTCAAAGAGCAAAAGTTGATTTTGAATCTTTTAAATTAACTGTTGATTTAGCAAAATTAATTTTACCTTTAGTTTCTATTTTACAAAAAAATATTATGGATGATAATCCAATTTTTGAAGATAATAGATTTTATTGTGTTGAATTTGCTAAAGTTTTTCCTTCTATTTTTATGAAAGAAAATGATGAAGAAACTCAAAATGAATTAGGAAATATTACTTTTATTGATGTACAAAAATATGCTAAAATTTTGGAAAATGGAAGATTAGAAATTGAAAAAATTATTAAAGAATGGGAAATTGTAAATTCTTTATATGATATTCAACCTAAAATTGTTGAAGAAATGGAAATTGAATTTCTTTTAGAGAAATATAATAAAAAAGAATATTTAATTATTAAAAAAGAAAGTTATAATTCTGTTATTAATAATTTAGAAAAGAATATTGATTTAATTGAAGATAAAATTCATATTTTTGATGAACCTAAAGAGAATTTAGTTATTTATACTGAAATTATTAAATTAAAAGATCAAATGAATATTATGTTAAAAATAATTAAAAATTTAAGTGATTGTCAAAATACACTTGAAAGTTATATGGATAGGACAAGTGAAATTAAAAGAAAGTCTGAATGTTTTATG
>JAEEGL012328113.1_pt1 | contig 11029 bp, 8 predicted proteins | sample 9134231 | NCBI WGS metagenome assembly JAEEGL01 (sample SAMN16246548, study PRJNA631951) | gut metagenome | biome: gut microbiome; feature: rumen; material: fiber-attached | host: Bos | place: Iran: Karaj | collected 2018-10
AGATGTGTATATCTGTCATCCGTCGGATTGACCGCAACTGCCGTATCACCAAGCATCGTCTCAGGTCTTGTGGTAGCAAAAGTAAGGAATTCAGTCTCTGAAGGCTTACCATTTTCATCCACCAACGGATATTTGATATGCCACAGATGACCTGCCTGTTCCTCATATTCAACCTCAGCATCCGAGATCGATGTATTACATACGGGACACCAGTTGATTATCCTGCTGCCCTTATATATCCATCCTTTTTCATGCATCTTACAGAAGACTTCGGTAACTGCCTTATTGCAGCCTTCGTCCATGGTAAAACGCTCTCTGTCCCAGTCACATGAGCTTCCAAGCTTCTTAAGCTGATTGACTATGGTTCCGCCGTACTCTTTCTTCCATTCCCATGCTCTCTTAAGGAAGCCTTCTCTTCCGAGATCGGCCTTGTCTATTCCCTCCTCCTTAAGTTTCGCTATTATCCTAACCTCAGTGGCGATGGAAGCATGGTCCGTACCGGGCTGCCAAAGTGCATTATATCCCTGCATCCTTTTATATCTTATAAGGATATCCTGCATGGTCTCATCAAGAGCATGTCCCATATGAAGCTGTCCCGTGATATTCGGGGGCGGTATGACTATGGTAAAAGGAGTCTTACTGTGATCAACTTCAGCGTGAAAATATCCCTTATCTACCCAGTTCTTATAGATGCGATCCTCCATTGCCTTGGGATCGTATGTCTTAGCCAATTCCTTACTCATAATCCTGTCTTCCTTATCTATTAGTATACATAACTCCCCTATCTTAATAAATATATTAGTTTTTCTGCGGATTGTCAATGTATCATATACTAACATGTAACATATTCTGATATAATGAAGATGATCGTTTTAACATTACTCTCAGGCAGGAGAATATGTCCATGGATAATCAATACCTGATCAAGATAAGAAAGATGCTGGCAAATATCCGGAAATATCAGGATGCCGCTTCTATCGTTGAGTTCGACCAATATACCGTATGCCCCGACGAAGGCAAGGAGCAGTCGGGAGATATTGTCACGACACTTAAGTCCATGTCATATGACCTGCTTAAAAGTCCGGAGTTTACGGAGGCTGTCATTAAGCTGCATGAAGACAGAGATACACTGGATGAATCTGACAGAGTTATGTCCGATAAGCTCTATATCGAATATCTTCGCAACAAGAATATAAGTATTGAGGAACTGGAAGATAATATATCGATCAAACATACCGCATTGGCTAAGTGGGAGGAAGCAAGAGAATCCAATGATCTTGGTGTATTCCTTCCTTCACTTATGGCTGTATGTCAAAGTGAGAAAAAAAGGGTTATGTCCTGGGAGATCAAAGACCCTTATATAAAAGATGTTTCGGCTTACGACAGAATGCTTGATGAATACGAACGCGGCATGACCATGCAGGCCTATGATGAGATCTTTGCCGATTGCAGGGAAAAACTGTCATCCATTCTTAAGGATATACAACACAGCGGCAAGAATATACGTACAGATTTTTTATACAGAAGTGTCACAAAATCCCAGCAGGATGCTCTGTCCGATTACATATTCTCACTTATGGGTATCGATTCAAAGAGAAGTATATATTCCGAGGGAATATATCCTTTTTCATCAACATTATCTCCTGATGATGCAAGAATATCCACGGTATACAACAGCAACGATTTTGCATCAAACCTCTTTACCATGCTGCACGAGGGAGGACATACTCTATTCGAGCTTCTGCAGCCCAAAGAAGATCATGATCATTATATATCCGATCTTAAATCCATGGGCATGCATGAGTCCGTATCCAGATTCTATGAGAATATCATAGGCAGATCTCATGCCTTCATTAAGCTTATATATCCCAAATTATGCGAGATATTTCCTCAGGTCTTTTTTGATGTATCCGAGATAGAATTATATGAAGCAGTCAACTGTGTCAGATCTACTTTAATAAGGATGGATGCAGACGAACTCACTTATCTGCTCCATATCATCATACGTTACGAGATTGAAAAAGAGCTGATAGAGGGTGACATTGCTCCGGAAAACATCAAAAAGCTTTGGAACGAGAAATACGAGCAATATCTCGGGATCACGCCGGATAATGATAATGAGGGTGTGCTGCAGGATGTTCACTGGACAGAGAATTTAGGTTATTTTCCGACTTATGCGCTTGGCAATATATATGCGGCAATGTATTACAGAACGATGAGCGAAGATATAGATATTGAGAAGACCATAGAGAACTCTGACTTTGGCCGCATCAATACATGGCTGCAGGATCATGTGTTCAAAAAATCCAATATGCTTACCTCCTCTGAATGGATAAAGGATATAACCGGAAAATCAATCGACTCAAATGATTTTGTTGAATACTTAAAGGATAAATATGAAGACCTGTACGGACTTTCCGATAAACGTACCGTCAATATAGATTATGAAGCATATGTCAGACGATCTTCCAGGATCAAATGGCTGTCTCACCTTCAGCTTGATTTTGTCAAAACAGCAGATGAATACAGACAGGCTCTGGCGGAGAACTTCGTCAATATCGGCAAGCTTGCATCCCAAAACAGGGACATGATAGAAAATATTCTGATGCCTATCGTCGATTCTGACGATCTTCTTACCGAAGAACAGATATCACAGATGGAAACCTTCTGCGATGACCTTATGGATGTATGGCAGCATGAGAATACGGATGTGTCCATTATGTCCGTAATAACAGAGAGGCTTCTAAAGGATGCCGAGAGAAAAGGCGATGATGATTATATCATCAGAGCGATCGATTATGAACTTGTGGCTCTTATAGCGCTCATCACTCAGACAAGAAGAGTTGTCACATCGGATAACCTTGTCGACGATCTCAGAAAAAGGGGACTTAAGGCTGTCGACATCCTGCTTGGTTATCTTGACCGAAAAAAGTTTGCTGCTTTAAGTGAAGAAAGCAGAGAACTTGTCATGATCAATTCAAGATATTCAGACGGTCTGTTCCTTACCCTAAAGCCTCTTACGGCCGAAGAACGCAGTTACAGATTCAATATGCTGGAACAGTCCATTAAGTACTCGCAGGATCCTTTCTACAGAGAGATGCTTCCGAATTATGACTGGAAATACCATCTGTACAGGTCATACCAGTATCTGTCGGATCAGAATGAGCAAAATAATGCCGCAGGCAATGATGCCGACCAGATACAGATAATCGCATCATATGCAGAAAAGCTCAATGCGATGTGGATCGAAAACCCCGATTACTGTCAGGATTTTGACGGATATAACATCGTGGTGCTCCATATTGCCAGAGCAAGATATCAAAGCGGTAAGATAGGCGTAGAGGAATACCGCAATATATTATTGAAAGAATATGAAGACCGCCGTACAGACCTTTATAACATAGACGGCTTGGCCAATAACATCGAGATACCCATCTCGTATCTGTACACGATCGACAGAGAGAACATCACCGTGAGACAGCAGAATCTCATAGAGAATATGTACCGTAACATATTATCTTACCTGTTCCATATGCCGAAGGTAGGTACTTTTTACGAAATGCTTGACTGTTATGCACCTCTGCTTCTTAATTTCATAGAATTCCCCGGCGGCATGACATTTGAAAACATGATGCTTAACTCTTTTGCGGCCTGTCATCCGCCTACATACATACATACGATCATGGTCGCCAATATAAGCAGAACTTTAGGACTTCATCTGTTAAGAAAGGATCCCACGCTTTTTATAGGTCTGTGCGGATGTAAGACCAAAGCGGATGTGATACAGTCAAGAAATAAAATAGAGAATTTCATCTATCATGCGGCAATATGTCACGACTGTGGAAAGCTGATCATAATCGATACCGTATATATATACGGAAGAAGACTTTTGGACAGAGAATTTGAGACCATCAAGCAACATCCGGCTTTGGGTGCCCTTATGCTTAACATGCACGATTCCACCAAGGAATATGCCGATGTGGCTCTCATGCATCACAAATGGTATGACGGAACCAAAGGATATCCGATGGAAGCAGAATTCCCCGAAGGCGGCTTAAAGACCGTTATAGACATCGTCACCTGCGCGGACTGTATGGATGCCGCAACTGACAGCGTCGGAAGAAGTTATAGCAAAGGCAAGACTCTGGATGATTACTTGGAAGAGGTTAAAGAAGGTGCAGGGACCAGATATGCGGCCTATCTTTACGATCTTTTAAATGATAAGGATACCAGGGAAGACATTGATTATCTGCTTAACGAAGGCAGAATAGAAGCATACAGAGGAACATGGCAGCTGCTTAAGACGGTGTAGGAACAGCGTTGCTTTCCTACGCCCACTCATCCCAGAAACGCATTATGACATCCGCAGCATCATCCTTATCGACATTGCGTATATTATGCCACTCTCTTGGATACAGTTCCCTGTATGAGCGATATGAAAAACGGTAATCAAGAAGCGCTACGATACCGACGTCATCATGTGTTCGTATGACGCGCCCTGCTGCCTGCAATACTTTGTTGAATCCCGGATATATATATGCATACTTCATGCCGTTACCGTCTATGGCATCAAAATAGTCTTTAATGATCTCATTCTCATCACATACCATGGGTATCCCGGTCCCAACTATTATGGATCCGATAAGATTGTCTCCCTGCAGATCTATGCCTTCTGCAAATATTCCGCCAAGTACGCAGAATCCGACAAGACTCTCTAAATCCTGTCCGTCATCATCTGTTGCACCATTATCCTCACAGATCACTTCTTCTGTGATCCTTCCTCCGGCAAATTCAGCCAAAAAAGCCTCTCTCTCCTCTTCAGACATGTGATCGTCCTGTTTGATCACCCTTATGGGTGGAACAAAACTCAGAGCATCATCTTTTATCCTGCAGTACTCCCCAAAGACATTATCAAGGAAAGCATATGACGGGAAAAACACCATATACTTACCGGTATGAGCACTAACTATGTTATGTATGTACAGGGCGATATTCCGGTACTGTAACAAGCCTCTTTCGGTGTATTTGGTAGTAACGCCTTCAGCAAGATACAGTCCGCGCCTTTGGGGATCGAAGGTTGATTCGGCGTAGACTTCATAGTCTTCACTTTCACCGCCAAGCAGGCTCTTATAATATTGTATCGGGAGCAATGTTGCAGAAAACAGGATCGAAGCAACACCACGGCCGAGGCATTTTTTCAGATTGCCGGACGGATCTACGCAATAGAGCCGCACGCTGAAATCACCTCTGTCATCTATGTTGCCGTATGTCACGTATTTCTCATCCATCAGTTCGTAGATAAGCAGGAAATGAGAAACCTCAAAGAAAAAATCCAAAACCTCTTCGCGAACAGGCCCCGAATCATGATTCTCAAGATAATCAAGCATTCTGTCATACAGACGCTCCAAATCACGTATCAGAGCCGATATATCATCATAGACCGTATAATGTCCGGTTCCGTCCGACATCCTTTTAAGCGAGAGAAACGTCTTATTTGCACGTTCAAGTCTCTTGGCCAGAATATCATCATAGACTTTTACACTCTTTTTTAAAGCAAGAAAATCTTCCTTGCACAGGGTGGCGCTGTACATATTTCGGGCGCGGTCCACAAGATTATGCGCCTCATCCACCAAAAATATGCTGTCGGACGGCTTGCCTTCCGCAAAAAACCTTTTAAGATATACATGGGGATCGAACAGATAATTGTAATCACAGATTATCCCGTCACAGAAAAGACTTAAGTCAAGCGAGAATTCAAACGGACAGACCATGAATCTGTTCGCATATTCTTCGATAGTACGGCGATCGTAATCGGTACATTCAGTAAGTATCGCATAAAGCGCATCATTGATCCTGTCAAAATGCCCCTTTGCAAAAGGACAGGCATCCGGATTGCATGTGCGTTCTTCCAAGAAGCATATCTTGTCCTTGGCAGTTATAACAACACTTTTAAATCTCAAACCATTATCGCAAAGAAGCTTAAGAGTATCTGAAGCCACAGTCCTGGTGATGGTCTTGGCCGTAAGATAAAAGAGGCGTTCAGCCTTGCCCTCTCCTATACCTTTGACTGCAGGGAAAACAGTTGCGATCGTTTTTCCGACACCCGTAGGCGCTTCCAAAAACAGTTTACGTCCGTGGGCGATTGTATGATAGACATGCGTAACCAGTTCCTTCTGACCCTTCCTGTAGTCATACGGAAATTCCACAGCCTTAATTGAAGCATTGCGTTTCTCTTTCCAGTCAAGCTCTAAGCGTACCCATCGCTCATATTCCTGCATCAGGTCAATAAACCACTCCGACAGTTCTTCAAAAGAGTACTGCGTATTAAACCTTTTTATGAGTTCGGATTCCATATTGACGTAGGTCATCTGGATCCTGATAAGATCAAGGCCATTCTTTAAAGCATATATATATGCATAGCACTTTGCCTGAGCAAGATGGACCCTTTCCGGTTCTTCCATCTTATCCAACCGTCTGTAAGTGCCTTTTATCTCATCAATCGTCACCGGATCGGTATCCATGATCCCATCCGCACGTCCGTCTATTATGATTGCTATCTTATCCGGTTCATCCGTCACTGTATCATATTCTATGTCCGATATACCGGTATCCTGTGTCACCAGTGGCGTATCACATATATGCACATGAGAAAGAGGTACCTCAGCATGGTATATACTTCCCATGGACTTTTGGATCTTACGATGAAGGCGGCCACCCTCCTGCATGGCGATGGCCGCATTATGTACGCTTCTGTTGTCAATGTCGCCTTCCCTTAACAAGAATTCAACAAGGGAACGGACTGATACCTGAACACTTCTCATATATAATTACATTGCCTTATAAAATACAGCACTGTATCCCGGCATATGAAGCGGGCCGTTCACATTAAACTCTTCGCCGGATAAAAGATCCTTAAGTCTGCCGCAGCCTATGTCAAAATGTGCGTCAAAATCATTTCCATCGGCATTGATGGCGATCAGTATACGTTCACCGTCGCACACTCTTTCCATCACGCATTGCTTATTGGTCAGGAAAGCACTCCTAAATGAACCGTACATGAGGGCACGCTCCTTTGATCTTATCGCTGCGATCTTACCTACGTATTCTGACAGTTCGTTATCGACCGGCTCATCAAAACAGGGGCGCAAAGCGGGATCGCCGTCTTTTTTGTCTGCCTTTGTTCCCCACTCGCTTCCATAATATATGCACGGAATTCCCGGCATTCCCATAAGCATTGCATATATAAGCGGCAGATGATGTTCATCATTAAGCGTTGATGCAATACGGGAAACATCATGATTATCCACAAAAGACAACAGCCATTTACCGGTATACAGACACCAGGGTTCGCTTCCGAACTGCCTCTGCAAACTGTGATTGATTTCGAACATATTCATTGAATTGAAACTTGAATACATTCCCTTATAGCACTCATAATTAGTAGCAGAGTGCAGCATATCAGGAGCGATCAGCTGATTATAATCCCCGTGTATCATCTCTCCGACCAGGAAAAAATCCGGTTTGAGCGAATCCGTAAAAGATCTGAGTCTTCGCATAAAATCGCGATCGACCATATAGGCAACATCAAGTCTGATACCGTCTATATCAAAGTATTCGATCCAGAATCTGACACTCTCAAGCAGATAATCTATGACCTCGCCGTTACGAAGATTAAGCTTAACAAGGTCATAATTGCCTTCCCACCCTTCGTACCAGAGACCGTCATTATAGCAGGAATTGCCGTCAAAACTTATATTGAACCAGTCCTTATATCTGCTGTCCCACTTATGCTTACGCACATCCTCAAAGGCAAAGAAACCACGTCCGACATGATTGAATACCCCGTCGAGTACAACTCTTATACCCGACTCATGGAGCCTTATCACAAGTTCTTTAAAATCTTCGTTGGTGCCTATACGGGTATCTATCCTTCTGTAGTCTCTGGTATTATATCCATGGGTATCAGACTCAAATATCGGCGAAAAATATATTGCCCCGATATTCAGCCTCTTAAGATGGGGGATCCAGTCCGCGACCTTAAGAATGCTCTGTGCAAGTTTACCGTCATTTTCAAAAGGTGCTCCACAAAAACCAAGTGGATATATCTGGTAAAATACAGTTTCATTAGCCCACATGCACGCTACCTCTTTTATGCTTCAGGAATGATAATTGCTGCTATTATATATGCAAGCAATCCGCTCCCTCCCATCATTGAGAAAATGACCCAGAGAATACGGATCACTGTAGGATCCACATTAAGATATTCTGCGATTCCTCCGCATACACCGCATATCATTCTGTCTGAAGAAGCTTTTGTTAATTTCTTGTCGTTGTTCATGATTAGTCCTCCTTAAAAAACTTTCTGTTTAATCAAAATCTATGTCCACACTGCCCATTCCCAAGTCTATATCAAATTTTGAAGATGAGCCGTTTTCAACATTCTTATCACTGCCAACACCGGATATCGTCCTGCCACCGATCTTAAGAGTGCCCATGCCTACCTTGAATGCATAGTTGTGATCTGACTCTTTACCATCAAGTTTCATTTTAGCATGACCCATGGCGCAATTCAAATTAAGAGAGTCCTCTATATCACCCTTCATCTCAAAGTCACCGGCACTTACATTTATGTAGGCATCTTTTGTCTTAAGACTGCTAAACTTAAGGCTTCCGGCTCCGACATCAAGGTCTGCTTCATCCGCCTTTACCTTGTCAAAAGCAGCCTTGCCGGCTCCCAGGTCAACATCTAATTTATTACATTTAAAATTAACATTGCACTTGAATTCGGAAGCACCGAGATCAATATCCACGACATCAAACTTAAGATCTTCGGGTATATAAAGGATCACCTTGCATGAATCCATATTAATGCTTTCTTCATGCTTTGCTTCAAAGTGCAATGTATCTCCCGACACATTCACCTTTACTTCCGCATTTTCCTCAGCCTCATAGCTTATATTGTCATCCTTGCTCTTTTTGATCTCAAACTCTGCGGCGCCGATATCAAGATCCAGATTTTCGATCTTCTTCCCCTTTTCTATGACCGTTGTACCGTTAGTCCCCGTTACGGTACCCATATTATCCGACTCAAAATCAATGTCTGCATCGATATCCAATATGGTTCCGGATCCTGATATCCCTTTTGACAGAAGTTTGTTAAGTCTCATGGTTGTATTATGCTTTTCCATGATCTGCGCAGCCTGGGCTTTTCCTCCAAAAGGAAGAGATATCATAAGGCATGCAGCACCGGCTACTGCAAAAAAAGCAGATGTTATTAGTGTCTTCTTGACCGATTTCATCTTATTCCTCCTCCTTTCCCAAAATCAGACCTTTTATCCAACCGATAAGTGTCTTGACAATCTTTATAGTCCATCTGAAAAGCGGAGGTATCAATCCTATAAGCCACGTACATGCCGCTATCATAAGACCTCCGACGGCAAGACCAAGCAGAGAAAATCCCAGGATGGTCAGGGCACCCATCGGCTTGGTGATAAATGATATGGCTGCAATTCCGATGCCGAAAACGCTTCCTATAAGAATTGAAATGCCGGAGCCGAACAATCCGGCTATCACACCGATCAAACCACCCAAAATACTGAACACGGCTCCGATCACTCCGCCCAGAATACCGAATATGACCGGTCCCAGTAATATAAGTATTATGATCAAAACTATAATGGTACTTTTAGAGAATTTCTTTCCGAATACTCTGTAAGTCTTTTCGCCGTTGACACCTCCGTCATATTCAGCTATCTGCGTATATTTATCCGGCATGTCATAATTGTCATTGATTCCATCAGAATATCCTGTTTCAGTGAATTCTCCGTCTATGACAGTTGTGTCATCTGATGCAAGTCGTATTGTCTTAGCCAATTCCTCCGGTGTACCCAGCGAAGCCATATTCTCTTCTTCATTCTCTACTCCACCGGCATCAAAGTAGTCATTATAATAACAGAGAGCATCCTCTCGCTCTTTCTGCGGTATATCAGCAAGCAATTCCTCCAGCCTGCATAAATATTCCTCTCTACTCATCTTTCTCCTCCTCATCACTTATCTGTGAGCTCTTACCCATAAATATCGATGTTACCCTCGATGAATATGTTAGCCATTCGCTTCTGTATAATGCCAGTTGAGCTCCGCCCCTCTCGGTGATTTTATAATATCGTCTGTTACGTCCGTTAAACTGCCTGTCATACGATTCAAGACATTCATCTTTGAGCAACCGCCTAAGCACCGGATACAGTGTCGATTCAGAGAGTTCTATGACCGATCTGACATCCTGTGTTATCTTGTATCCGTATGTTCCTTCACTGTCCCCCGCGACTACTGCCAGTACTATCGCATCTAGCAGCGCTGATCCGGTATTGAATACCAAGACGTTCACCTCCGTTTCTTTCTTGTGTAATATTATATGTCGTATAATATTGTTTCTATGCAATGTTATACGCTGTATAATATTGTATGTCAAGTATATTTTTGAATTTTTTCAAAAATTCTCTTTATACAATTTTGTATAAGAAAAAACAGCTCCCTTAACAGGAAGCTGTCTTTTCTTTAAAACCGTGGCCGGACGTTGTTATGAAGCTATGGCAAACTTTGATATATATGATTCAAAATCCGGATCATAACCATTGATCGAAACAGTTAAGATCTTTCTAAGATCAAGTCCCAATACACCAAGTATCGACTTAGCATCTACCGTATAGTGGTTGTAATATATATCAATATCAAATGAACTCCTACTGGCAGCGGCTACAAAGTCCTTAACCTCTTCCGGTCTAAGCATTATCTTGTGTGTCATCATAAGTATTCCCTCCTTATCCTTAGTTCTATGGCATCTTACATATACCATATACCGTATATCTTACTTCGCCCTTTTAGGCATTATATTTATTTTGAACGGTTTAGTAAATATTAGTTTGTACAATTATTATCAATATATAGTGCATCTTTTTGTCACTTTTCACAATATGGTGGGGGTTGACCTGACAAATACGGCAGTGCTATTATATTTGATAAGTTAGCAAAG